>LSQX01182921.1_pt2 | contig 15366 bp, 7 predicted proteins | sample 654561 | NCBI WGS metagenome assembly LSQX01 (sample SAMN04489861, study PRJNA283612) | anaerobic digester metagenome | isolation source: 4 biogas reactors fed with cattle manure at either 37C or 55C with and... | place: Denmark: Kongens Lyngby | collected 2014 | reverse complement strand
CCGAAGAAGCCTTCGTTTTGCAGGCCGGTACGTTTATGATCATGCCCCGGATCATCGAGACGTACGTAATGCGGATTTCGTTCAAAGGGGCCATCGTCCATCAATGTCACCTTTCCATATGTTTCCCATCCCATAAAATTTTGTGGAAACTCAAACGAGCGGTTCTTGATTAGCTCAGCATAGAGACCACCATCGGCCGCATAGTTGATATCCTCAAAAAACAAGCCGTACATCGTAGGCTGAATTTCTGCACCCTGCTTGTGGGTGCGGATAATCATCTCATTTGTCTGGGCATGGACGGCAAAGCCGAAAGAGAGTGCCAGCAATGTTACCATTAGATTCTTGTAATTCTTCATGTCTGATTTTATTTATATGATTGTTATTTTATGCGTTTACCCCATACCGAACGACCTTCGTCATCTAATCCGGTTAAAAGGATTGTCCGGGTCTGGTTTTCCCAGTCGTGTCCTGCAAAGATATATAAATTACGGAATGTTTCCTCGCCAATAGTTAATGACATTGTCTGATTTTTTTTAATGAAGCTCCACGATCCGTTATCACTTGTAGACCCTTCAGTGTTCAGATTCAAAAGGAACGATTCGTTCCACTCCTCCTCTTTCAAGCTACCCTCTCCCCACAATATCTGACCTGCTTCCAGCTGCCGTTCGTATGTAGATTCCCTGATCCTGATCAGCTCCCATTCACCTGCAATATCCTTTGCTGAAACCTCCCGCGCATCATCACCTGCATATCTTTGAGGTGATACCACCGGCCAGCCGTCGGGTGTAAAGAATAGCTCCCTTACGTGCAGCACCATCAGCTGGTTTCCCGGAGATAAGCGGCCCTGGTGTGCCATGAAGTATCGTCCCTCCTCCGTGGTCAGGATGCCGCAGTGTCCCGTGCCTGCCCATCCGGAATGATTGTCGAACCGGTATGGTGCGACCAGAACAGGATAGTTGTTGGTGGTATCGTTCATGTTCTTCCCGAAATAGTCCCGAAAGGGTCCTTCAGGTGTGTCTGATCGTCCCACGCGCACATTGTAGGTGGTCATCAGCGGATCATAGGAAACGAAAAGGAAGTATTTCTTCAACTCGGCGTTGTAAATGATCTCCGGTGCTTCAAGGTTGTCTTTCCGGTAGTCAGCCCTGCGGGCTACCAGGTGACCCGGGTCATCTTTTTTCAAGGCTAATCCTGTTGCAGGATCAAGCTCAACACAATATAAACCTCCGAAATAGGAACCGTAGTGCATCCAGATCCTGCCGTTCTCCGTATCTTCAATGATGCTCGGATCGATGGCGTTCATCGGTGTCTGGCTGTTGCTTTTCACTACAGCCCCCTTATCTTCCCATGGTCCCTCCGGAGATCCGGATTCGGCCATGCCGATCCAGGATGTTTTTTTGCCGAATGCCGACACACTGTAGTAAAGCCTGTATCTGTCCCCCTGTTTCATCACATAGGGTGCCCAGATGTTGGTTGCTCCATTTCCTTCATTGTTGGCATGTACCCATTCAACCGCCTCTTGCGGGATTTCAGGGAAAGCCCATCCCACAAACTCCCAGTGAACAAGATCTTTCGACTTCCTTATCTGAATGTTTCCCAGGGGGACATTCTTTTCCCTGGCTATCTCTGCGTTTTCCGCGAAAATGGCATCGGTGGAATAGATGTAGTAATCATCACCGAACTTTTTAATAGCCGGATCATGTACATTGTATGTCCCCCATTCTTTGTAATGCTCCATAGAAGAGAGGTGAATATAATCATCAACCCACGGGTTCTGTTGCTCCGCAGGAATGGTCGATTGCTCTTGTTTGCAGGAGCACAAAAAGAGTGACAGGGAGACGGCAATAAGGAAACTGAATCGCAGTTGAAAGATATTTTTTCTCACGGTGTTTTTTTTACTATTGTTATTCATCTACAAACAAAATGTTATTTTTTAATGAAAAGGTAGAGAAATGAACACAGATGGTGGATAAATAGAATAATTTCCTAAAACTGTCTTGTTTTAACTCATATAGTTTGATAATTATTTTACTTTTGTGATTATTGAGAGGGTATCATGAAAAGAAATACTTTATATTTTATTGTCATTCTATTGCTTCATTCTGTCCTTTTAAATGCACAGAAATTTTCTGGTGACGGGTACAACATACAGTTCGTTACGATGGATGACGGCTTGATGCATCACTATATAGATGATATCTACAAAGACCGGACTGGTTATCTCTGGTTCTCGACAGGAGGCGGGCTCTCCAGGTATGACGGGTACAAGTTTGTGCATTATAATATGAACTCTGCGCCTGTAGCCATAAAAGGGAATTTTGTCCACAAAGTGTGCGAAGATGATTTCAAAAGGCTCTGGATTGCTTCGGAAGGTGGACTGGATGTGCTGGATCTGAGGAAACATCAACATGCAGATCTGTTTTCAGGAGTAGACTCACTCAAATTATCCTTCCCTGACAATCCGGTGGTCAATATTATGAAAGATGCTAAAGGAGATATCTGGTTGTATTCCAATAAAATTTATAAGGTTCAACTTTCCGAAAAGGGTGACATACAGAATATACTCCAGTATGAAGATAATCTGCAGGGTGAGCTTTTTGTGGCGTTTGCCGATCTGGACAGTGATGGCAATGTCTGGGCAGGTTTCAACAATGAAGTGTATAAGTTGTTCCCGTCAGAGAACAATTACCTCAAAGCCGAACCTGTTTCTGAGATGTTGAAGTTTGAGACCAAAACAATGATCATGAAGTTCCTGCTCAAGGAGAATGATGTCTGGATCGGTACCGACCGTGGCCTGTACAGGTATTACAGGAATGAAGATGTGATGAAGGTATACAGAAACAGGGATGATGATCCCCACTCACTGTCACATGATTATGTTTCTGAACTGGCGTTGACAGACACCAGGCAGCTGATTGCCGGCACGCTGAAAGGTATCAATATATATAACTCCTCTTCCGATGCGTTTGAACAGATAGCTGAAGAGAAATCAACAGACGGATACGGATTGAACAGTAATTTTATCAATGCTATTTATTATGAAGAGGGTATACTCTGGTTGGGTACAGAGACAGGAGGAATCAATAAGTTGTCTCCCAGGAATGCATATATCAGGAACTATACACATGACAAAAATGTGGAAAATTCCCTTTCCCGGAACCCTGTCAATGCCATTCTTGAAGATGAGCATGAAAATCTATGGGTTGGAACGGTTGAAGGTGGTCTGAATCTGAAGAAGAAAGGAGAGGATGTTTTCACCCATTACACTGCTTCTTCATCTGCAAGGTTGAGTCATAATTCCGTGAGTGCCTTATGTCTGGATGGTGAGCAGCGGCTATGGACGGGTACATGGGGCCTGGGTGTTACCCTGCTCGATGTTGCTGATCCCGGAAAAGGACCGGTGAAATACATTCATTCCGGTCACTACCCCCAATATCTGCTCGATTTCGTCGGGGCACTCTCTTACGACAGGCATAACAATGCCATGTGGATTGGCACGAATCAGGGGCTCTATTTCTACGATATCGAAAGGGATAACCTGCAAAAACCCTTCCATGATGATATGTCGGATCAAATCAACGGTATCATCGGGTCGGTGATCGACAGTGATAACCAATTATGGATGGGCTGCACGGAAGGGGTATACGTCATTGATCTGAACAGGCAGAAGGATCAGACATTTTCATACACTCACCTGAAGTATAAACTCGACAATCCCCAATCGAAGCTGGTTGAGCGGATCACAAGCTTCTGCATCGATTCAGAGGGTGTCTTATGGCTTGGCAGCGATGGTTTTGGCATCTACAAACGCATTGTCAATGATGACGGGTCATATGCTTTTCAGTCATTCACAACCTCTGACGGGTTGGCCAACAACAATGTGAAGGGTCTGCTGGAGGATGCCCAGGGTAATCTGTGGATCAGCACGATTAACGGATTGTCCTGCTACAACAGGAAAAACAACAGTTTCACCAATTATTACGAGGAGGATGGGCTGGTCTCCAGCCAGTTTTACTGGAACGCTTTCTATAAGACCAGGAGTGGATTGCTTTGTTTTGGTACCCTGAACGGTCTGGTGGTTGTTGACCCGGAGATGTTCACGTCAGATGCCAGTGATGCTTACAAGGTTACGCTGACCGATTTTTACGTGGATAGTGAAAAGGTGAACCCGGGTAAAATCATCAGCAAAGATATCTCTGTGGCAGAGGAGATCATCCTGCACGAGAAGACAAGATCATTCTCAATCGATTTCTCAGCACTCAACTACAGGGCGATAAGCAACTACGTCTACGCATACAGGTTGATGGGTTATGACAGCAACTGGATTGAACTGGAGAAAAATGCTCATTCGGCAAGCTACATGAACCTGCCGGCCGGTAATTACCAGTTCCAGGTTAAATACGTGCCAAAAGACCGGCAGGATACAGGAGCGGTGACACAAATCGATGTGCGGATCAAACCCTTTTTTTACAAAACGAACTGGTTTATCTCCCTGATGCTCCTGCTGGTAATACTTACGATTATCATGCTGCATTACTGGCGTATCAGGGCCTATGAACATCAGCAGAAGGTGCTGGAACAGATTGTGGATGACCGCACTGAAGAGATTGAAAAGCAGAAAAGGGTATTAACGGTCCAGAAGAATGAGCTCTCTCATCGGAATCAATTGTTAAGCACACAAAATGAGAAGATCACCCGGCAGAAAGAACAGCTGGTCGGGATGTCGCACAAGATGCGGCAGATGACTACGGAGCGACTCGACTTTTTCACCAATATTTCACATGAATTTCGTACCCCCATCACTTTGATCGTGGGGCCGGTGGAGAGAGCGCTCAAGTTGAGCACCAATCCCTACGTGGTTGAGCAGTTGCATTTTGCCGAAAGGAATTCGAAGTATCTGCTGACACTGATCAATCAGCTAATGGATTTTCGCAAGATTGAATCCAACAAGCTGGAAGTGACGTACAGGAAAGGAGATTTTCAGGATATCATTGAGTCGGTGATCTCTCCTTTCGATTTTCAGGCGGGTGACAGAGATATTCAGTTGCTGAGGAGGTATGATCTGGCAAATCCCGACTTTTATTTCGATGATGAAGGAATACGCAAGATCATGACCAACCTGATATCCAACGCCATCAAATACACTCCCAACAGAGGTGTGATCACCGTCTACGTGAAATCATTCAGGGAGAGTGCAACCAACAGTGAAAAACTGTACCTCTCTGTGAAGGACAGCGGTACAGGTATTCCCGAGGAGGATAAGGAGAAGGTTTTCAGACGTTTTTATCAGTCGCGGAACCATCTTATTTATCCTGTGCACGGACAGAGCGGTACAGGGATCGGTCTGTATCTGACCAAACAGGTGGTGGAGGCACTCGGAGGAAATATCTGGGTAAAGAACAACAAAACTGCAGGCTCTACCTTCCGGATTATATTGCCGCTGCACACCATCAACCCGCAGCCACAGGTGCCGCAGGCTGTAAAGCGTTTCAACAACGATGAGGGTGAATTGAATGAGCAGAATCTGAGGGAATGGCAAAAGGATAAACTTACTTTTCTGGTTGTGGAGGACAACAGAGACATGTGTCGCTATGTATGTTCCCTGTTGTCTCCCTATTATAACACGCTTGAGGCCGGCAACGGGGTGGAAGCGTTTGAGATACTGGAACATTACAATGTCGATTTTATCATCAGTGATCTGATGATGCCTGAAATGGATGGCCTTGAGCTTTCGAGAAAAGTGAAGGAGAATTTCACCCTGTCGCACATACCATTTCTGATGCTCACAGCAAAAACATCGGAGAAGGCACGTACCGACAGTTATCGCATGGGAGTTGATTCCTACATCGTAAAGCCATTCGATGAAAATATGTTAATCACAAGAATACGTAATATACTGGAAACACGTGAGAGATATCAGCAGAAATTTATCGATGAGATGTCGGTGGAGACACTCGAGATCAGCGAAGAGTCGAACGATAAAAAATTCATGGACAAGGTGCTGGAGGTGATGAAGGAAAATTATCAAAATTCCTATTTCGAGGTGACCGATTTTGCTGATACCGTGGGTGTGAGCAAATCACTGATGAACAAAAAGCTGAAAGCATTGAGCGGGAAATCAGCCGGTGAGTTTATCCGCATCTACAGGCTTAATCTGGCTTATAACATTATACTGCAGAACAAAAAAACAAAAAATAAGAATATTGCTGATATTGCCTATGAGGTTGGATTCAATGATCCGAAATATTTCACACGTTGTTTCTCCAGACAATTCAATATCGCGCCAAGTAAACTTCTGGAGAGATAAAATGAGGGAGATGCCGATAGCTACAATTATCTTTCACGCTGTACCTATTGTTAAAAGAAGAGGGTTGCTCATTTCTCCACCTTATTTAGTCTTTTGTCCACCATAGTTAACCGAACTATTCGAATCTTTGCAGTTATTAATGTATGTTTTTTTAGTCAAAAGTTGCTTAATTTTTTAAAATGCCTTGAAATTGTTATCTTAACCAAGCACAGCTTGTTCCCCGAGATGTCATAACCCATGGGAACCCGGCTTCTGCTCATCACTTTGCGGAATTGTTCCACAGAACTTAAATGTAAATTATAAAATATTACCGTATGAAAACAACAAAACTGATTAGAGGTGCTTTATTCGCATCAATTTTGGCAGCATTTGTCCTGATTGGGTGTGAGAAGCTGGAGACCTATACAATTGGTGCGCCCTCTGACCTGCAAAGCAGGATTGATTCAATTGCGGCCGAAAAGGCCAAACACACTACCGGTGACACCACTTACATCGACATTGCCACGGCGATCGTCGGTGCTGAGGATAAAAGCGCTGCCTGGTGGACCGCTTTCTCTGATTATTTCGCCATTCCTGTAAACAAACTGTTGCATCTGGAGTTTGTGAACCACTCCGGTGCTGAAAACTGGAACAACTGGAACCTTGCCATCGCCAATGAGGTTGCAGATCGTGATGGTGATGGTTACAAGGAGTATTTTGTATTACGCTCCGATGCATACGGCTGGGGTGGTACCATGGCGGAAGAGGGTTATGCCTACGATGCTGGCATGATCTCCTTCGACTATCCCGATGTTGATGGCGATGGAGATATATGGAACGACTTCCGCACCACCATGCAGGGTGCCAATGTTACTTTGGAAATAGACCACTCGGCTACCGGTAATGTGTTTGTAACGGCTACAGCACTTGGTACAAACGGGGTTGAGCTGGTGATGACTTACCAGCAACCGGTTTCTGCAGCGAAGGATATCGTGGCTTTCCTTGTTTGCGACGGCAGCTTTTTTGAGATGAAGGAGGCTTACCTTATTCCATCAAAAGTTACTGTTGTAGAAGATGTTGTGCCTGTCTCAATTGTTGTGGAGGGTGCTCCGGAGTTTGTGGAGTTTGGCAACGAGGACTTCTGGGGTGATGCCGTTGCAACGGTTACTTATGCAGACGGATCATCGGAACAGGTGGACACCACAGATGTATCATTCATGGTTATTCCGGATATGACTACCCTCGGGCAGAAGACGGTGGTCGTTTCATACAACAAAACAAAGCAAGGGGCCTATGGCCCGGCCGTAACCACCTTCTACACCCTGGAGGTGACCAACCCGGTTGCAAGTATGGAGATTTCGACCATGCCATATATCACTGAATATCATTTCTTCAGCACCGACTCCATCCTGTTCAACAGGCAGGGGCTCGTGGTTACCGCTACCTATTCCGATGGAACAACCGGTCACCTGGCCAACTCAGGTCTCAAATTCAGTAAGATACCGGCAGCCGAAGGCACACAAAATGCAGTGATTACCTATGTGGGTGCCACCAGTACGGTTACTCTCAATTGCCCGGTCACCCTGGTGAAGGGCACAAGTCAGGTAGGTTTTAATGACTTCTCTACTCCCTGGTGGAGCGAATTCTCTGACGATTATCCTGTTGCATCGGGTGAGAGCAAGTCGATTACCATGTATTGCTACTCCAACAATCTTCAGCCCTACCACAGCCCCAGTACCATTCTGCGTAAAGCGGACCTGACTGAATATGGGGTTGTCCGCATGGATAACTACGGATGGGGTGACGGCTATGCCACTGCCACCGCCACGTCTGACTGGAACTGGGATATTTTCGCATCCAGCATCAATGGCTCAAAGGTGGTGATCACTGTTACGAACAATGGTGACGACACAGCTGATATCCTTTACAATGTGACTTACGTGAATGGCGAAACCCATTTCCAGAAATATGAGGGCATCACAGTAGACAGTACTGATCTGACTTTTGCTCTTGTTTTAGAAGGGGCTTACCTTGTACTTGTTGACTAATTATTAAGAAAAAAAATATAAACTATGAAATATTCATTATTAATCCTGTTGGGATTACTGGTCCTCGCACCGGCAACATTCGCAGAAAGTAACGGCAATGCCGGCCAGGTGTTAACGACACAAGCAGGCGAGATCACGGTAAAAGGTAGAGTCATTGACGAGTATGGTGACCCGCTTCCGGGCGCAACCGTACAGCAACCCGGAACAACCGTAGGTACTGTTACCGGCGCCGATGGCAGCTTCTCTCTTTCAGTTCCTGCCGATGCTACACTGGTTATCTCTTTTGTGGGAACCAGAAGTGTTGAAATGAATGTGGGTGGCAGAACCGAACTGGGCGTCATCACCATGGTTCCGGATTTGCAGGTGCTCGACCAGGTCGTTGTTGTCGGTTATGGTACACAGCGCAAGGTAGATCTTACCGGTTCAGTGGCTGTGGTCAATACCGATGAGATGAAGAAGGTGTCCCACTCAAACATCTCAACCATGCTCGAGGGGAAAATTGCCGGTGTGCAGATCACCTCCGACGGACAACCGGGAGCAGACCCTACGGTACGTATCCGTGGTATCGGTTCCTTTGGCAACACCGCCCCCCTTTATGTTGTAGATGGTGTACCCATGGGAACAACCATCCGTGACTTCTCGCCAAACGATATTGAAACACTTCAGGTGCTTAAGGATGCCTCTGCTGCTGCCATCTACGGTTCGCGTGCTGCCAATGGCGTGGTGATTATCACCACCAAGCAGGGTGTCAGGAACAAACCGATGAAGATCGATTACAGTGGTTACATGGGTGTCGATCAGGTGCGAAGTGGTGTATATAATGTGATGGACTCCCACCAGTATGGTGAGTACACCACCATGGCATACCATAACAGTGGTATGGATGTTCCTGCCGGATATAATCCTGCAAGTGAAAAGTATATCGATCCGGGCGTGGTGAACACAAACTGGTTCAATGAAGCGTTCAAAACAGGTGTTCGTCAGAATCACAACATCAACCTTTCAGGAGGTGGTGCCAACAATACTTACAACATCGGTCTCGACTACTACAAACAGGAAGGAACCATGGTAGGTGCCGGCCCCAACTTCGAGCGCTACACAGCCCGCGTGAACAATGTCATGGAAGCTAAGTTCATCAAGATTCAAACAAACGTGGTGTATAGCCACAGCGATCAGGATAATATGGCGCTCAGTAACGCCAACGAGTATGTGCAGGGACTCTATGGTGCACAATACCCGGTGATGGCGTCGGCGCTGCTTTTGCCTCCAACCATCAAGGCTTATGATGAATCGACCTGGGTGCTGGATGACAAAATTTCATCTGCATCACAATACAACTACGACTCACACGGGTTTGGTACATACTATGACGATGTACATGGCGACCTGCGTGTAACCAACGTGCTGCTCACCAACAGCCTGCTGGAGAGAAACGCTGTTGTTGACCGCATTGTTGCTTCCGGATCGGTAACGGTCGACCTTTTTGACATGGTTGGCAGGAAAAATGAGAATCACAAGCTTGATTACAAGCTGAACCTCTCCTACAGCAAGACCTTCGCCAAGGACTTCACCTTCGTGCCCGCATTTATTCAGAGTACCACCAACTACCTCGCAAAGAGCAATGAGACACTGTCGCAGGGCTATCGCAACTATAGTGATGCGCTGGCTGAGAACCTGCTGACCTACGATGGTAAATTTGGGCTCAGCCACTTCAATGTGGTTGTGGGTCAAACTTTCCAGCGTGAAATTTATCACACGCTCACAGGTAAAGGTGTTAACCTGCCCGAACCATACTATTTGCAGGTAAACAATGCTGAGGAAACATCAGCAACAAGTTTCGAGAGTGAGCACGTGCTGGCTTCCTACATCGGACGTGTCAATTACAATTACGATGAGAAATACCTTCTTTCGGCAACGGTACGTCGCGATGGTTCAAGCCGTCTCTCTTCATTGGACCGCTGGGGTTGGTTCCCGTCGGTATCGGCAGGATGGCGTATCGAACGTGAGAATTTCTTCGCTGTAGATCCATCGACTATCAACCTTTTCAAGCTCCGTGGCAGCTATGGTGAACTTGGGAATGAGAACATCGGTGAATACCAGTACATGGATGTGATGGCAAGAGGTGACTATACCTATAGCTTCGGAAATAACAAGATTACCGGATCATCCATCTCGAACTATGTAAACACTGCCATCCGTTGGGAGAAGAAGAAAATGCTCGATATTGGTCTCGACCTGGGTATGTTCAACAATCAGCTGGAGTTTACTGTCGACTGGTACAAGTCAACTTCAGAAGATCTGCTCTATAGTGTGGCGGTACCTGCCAACGCGGGAGCAACAAACGAAACGGTAACAATGAATGCTGCGACGATGGAAAACTCAGGCCTTGAGTTCCTGGTTACCTATCGTAACCGCCGCAATGCGCTGAAGTATGATATTTCCGCCAACTTCTCCACCTTAAACAACAAGGTGACAAAACTGGGTGTTTCAGGCGAACCGCGTACTGATGGTTATAGCCGCACCGAGGTAGGTCGTGAGGTGGGTTCATTCTACGGTTACGTCTACGAAGGTATCTTCCAGTCACAGACCGAGATCGATAGCCGTGTCAACTCCGAAGGCATGTACATCAACCAACCCGGAGCACAACCGGGTGATGTGGCCTATGCAGACCTTAACGGCGACGGTGAAATTACCAACGAGGACCAGACATTCCTGGGCAGCGGTATACCAAAGGTGCACTTCGGTTTGAATGCACGTGTTGAATGGAAAGGTTTTGATCTCAGTCTGTCGACCTATGGTGCTGCAGGTTTCAAAGTGGTTGATTTTGTAGACCTCACATTGCATAGCTCCTACGGTACGCTTAACAAGAGCGTTGATCTGCTGAATGCCTGGACACCGGAGAACACCAATACCAGTGTACCTCGTGTAGCCTACAAGTCTTCAGGTTCAATCACCAACGATATGTTCAGTGAGCGTTTTCTGCAGGATGCATCCTATCTGAAGATTGCCAACATCACTCTGGGATATAACTTCTCTGACAGATGGTTTGGTGGTTATCTGAACAATGTGCGCCTGTATGCATCAGCACAAAATCTGGGCACACTGACCAAATACAAGGGTTACAATGTGGATTTTGCCGGTGGTACATTTACACCCGGTTACAACTACTCTTCATTCCCGACGCCAAAGACACTGATGTTTGGTGTGAACTTTTCATTCTAAGACTATAATCATAAAAAGCTATCAATATGAAACGAGCAGGATGATCATTGTCACACCAACAGATGATTAAAGCAAGTTCAGTAAGATATCTTTAAAAATAAATATATTTATCATATGAAAAATTTAAATATCATCCTTATAATGTTGGCGCTTATCGGAGGCTTCACAGCCTGCAATGACGCACTCAATGTTGTAAACCCGAACAATCAGACAACCTACGATTTCGGCGAATCAGAGGCTGAACTTCAGGAGGCTGTCATCGCCTGCTACAACCGTGTTCGCCTCGAAGGCTCGTTTGCCCGTGTCGGTTACACAATGGATGCCGTACGTGGCGACGAAGTGTGGAATTCATCCCAGCAATGGTATCTGGAGTACGACAATCTCAACTCACCGGGAACGATTGATATCGGTGACCAATGGATATGGCGTGACTGGTACCATGTGGTGAATCGCACAAACTTTGTATTGTCGAAAGTAGATGCCGTTGAGATGTCACAGGAGTCATACAATGAGATCGCCGGGCAGGCACTCTTCCTCAGATCTTTGGCATACTACCACCTCTCTACCTATTATCAGACCGTGCCATTGATTACCGACTACGCCTCTTATTCTGATATCAACACCATGTATGCACCTAACAATACACAGGACGAAGTGTTTGACCAGATTGAGATTGACCTGGCCTTGGCGATGGAGATGCTTCCGTCACGCGATAAAGGGGGTGAATGGGCACAGGGACGTGCCACAAGCGGAGCTGCTGCGGGGTATATGGCCCGTGCATTGATGTTCCGTCATAAATTTGATGCGGCTTATACGATATTGAAAGATATCATCGCCGGTAAATTCGGACATTACGCACTCACCGCCGACTATGGCGATAACTTCAGGGAAGGTTCACCCTACGAGAATAATGTGGAGAGCCTCTTCGAGGTACAATTCATGGATTATGGAACAGGGGGTACCGACGAAGAGTGGACGCCGGTAAACATTAGTTCGGAGGCAACCCAGGGTCACGCCGTAGAAAGCAACTATGCTTCTCAGGAGTTGGGAAGCTGGGGTGACCTGGCCGGTTCACCATGGCTGTACAACCTGTTCATAAAAGAGTCCTCCACTGATGGTCGTCTCGATCCTCGTTTGTACTGGACGCTGGTGACCTACGAAGATGAATACAACAGCTATACCGACCAGAAAACAGCAGCCTATCCAAACGGTGATCCGCGCAGTAACATTGTTTATAAAAATGAGATTACTGAAACACCTCTGTCAAACAATGCACAAGGGGGTATATCAATTGCCAAGTTCACCAATGCAAGAAACAACATCTACAGTTCCATTACAAACGGGCTGCAGTGCGGCGTCAACCTCCGCATGATGCGTTACAGTGATGTCTTGCTGCGTGCTGCTGAATGTGAGAACGAAATCAACGGACCCACCCAGACAGCGATTGATTACATCAACCAGGTACGTCGCCGCGTAGCGCTGCCGGAGCTCAAACTTGCCGACTTCCCCTCTGCCGATGCTCTTTTCGAACAGATTGCAAACGTGGAACGTCCGAAAGAGTTCGGTTGCGAGAACGGACGTGGTATCGACCTGCTGCGCTGGGGATTTTTCTACGATCAGGGACGTCTGAATCAGCTGGTAAAGCATGGTTATTACAAGCGCGACGGCACTGCCTCAACCGAAGAACTTACCGCTGAAACAGCTGACGACTCGTCGTTCAATTATTTTTACAAAGGACATGAATATTTCCCTATCTATCAATCTACGCTGAATGCCAACCCTAACCTGGAAGGCAACTCAGCAAACAAGAATGAAGATAACGGTCCCGCTTTCAGGGAGAAGTACAATATTCGTCCTGTTGTACAATAGAAATTAATTGCTTAATTTAGAGACTTTCTTATCAACCTCTTTTTTGCATGTTGATAAGGAAGTTTCTAACGTAAATTTTAATGAGATGAGACGCAAGTATCTGTTGTTTTTATTCATCGGCATCACCGCCCTGCTGTTGGCAGGGTGCAGCAAGGATGACGGAATTGATCCCGGGGGGGAGAAGCCGGAGCCTGAACCCGGAAATGGAAACGGATGGACCATCCCGACCTACGCCGACGACTACTCGGCGATAGCCTCCTGGTCGAAACGGGGAGCGTGGAACCTGGCCAACGTGCATGACCCCTCAGTTGCTTATTACAACGGATACTACTACATGTATGGCACCGATGCTTCATACGGTAATGCGCACGAAGGGCATGGTCATTTTCAGGGCAAGCGCTCAACAGACCTGGTCAACTGGGATTGGGTGGGAGGACCCTTTTATGATGCCCCCAGCTGGGTGGCCGACTCGCTCAACGCCATCCGTTCGCGCATGGGACTCGATGTTATTGCCGGGGAGAATATCAATTATGGCTACTGGGCTCCTGTCGTCAGGCGGGTCAATGTGGGCGGGCAGGAGATCCTGCGCATGTACTACAGCATCATCATCGATAACTATATCAAAACGGGCAAAGACAATACGTCGGCCAACTTCGATGGCAGCTGGGTGGAACGTGCCTTTATCGGCATGTGTGAATCGACCGATCCTGCCGGTGCCGTATGGACAGACAAGGGATACGTGACCACCTCCTCATCCGATCGTGGAAAAAATTACAGTCGCACCAGCCTCTCCAGTTGGGATGCCTATTTCTATTACAACGCGATCGACCCTACCTATATCGTAACACCCGGGGGGAAGCATTACCTGATATATGGCTCATGGCATAGCGGTTTTGCACTCCAGCAGGTGGATGCAGCCACAGGTAAACCGCTTATTATGCAAGGGGAGCCTTACGCTGACAGTGCGAGCGAGCTCGAGACACGCTATGGAGTGAGAGTGGGCACTCGCACAGCTGCGTCACGCTGGCAGGGTAGCGAAGCTCCCGAGATTATTTACAAGGATGGTTACTACTATCTGTTCATGGCCTACGACGGGCTTGATGTACCCTACAACACCCGGGTGGTCAGAAGTGAAAACATTGAAGGTCCCTACCTCGACATCACCGGCCGCAACTTCACCAACGGACGGGGAGACAGCTATCCGATTGTGACCCACCCTTACAAGTTCAATCTCAACCCCGGATGGGTAGGCATTTCACACTGCGCTGTCTTCAAAAAGGAAAACAGCAACGAATGGTTCTACATGTCGCAGGGACGATTGCCTGAGAACGTTGGCGGCAACGCATACTCCAATGCCATCATGATGGGACATGTCCGCCGTATCGTATGGTGCCCTGCATCTAAAAGCGAACCCGACAACCTCTGGCCCATCGCACTGCCCCAACGTTACGCCGCCGTACCCGATTACGGTGCCATCACCAAAGACTCACTTGTGGGAACCTGGGAACACATCAAACTGGAATACAGTTACGGGCAACAAAACAGGGCAACGGCTTTAACCCTCCATGCCAACGGCACACTATCGGGCGCGCTGACTGGCAGCTGGAGTTACGATGCATCCAAAAAACAGCTCTCCCTGGGCAATGTGATTGTCTGCGTTGAAAGGGAAGTGGACTGGGAGGCCAACCCGCGACGTGTTACGATTGTTTATGCAGGTACCGAAAAGATTCTGAATGCCACCTTCTGGGGAAAAAAACTGAAATAGTCAGTACCCGATTCACCAGGCGATAAGCAAATACAAAGAGGCCGTCTCATAATAAACCATGAGATGGCCTTTTTTTCAATCCCATTTCCTAAGCATCGCTTTATATAGTGCAAAACGATATATAATATTAGCCATTATTCGCTCTTTACATCTTCGGATCTGTTCGAAGCATATTC
>LSQX01337547.1_pt2 | contig 15367 bp, 14 predicted proteins | sample 654561 | NCBI WGS metagenome assembly LSQX01 (sample SAMN04489861, study PRJNA283612) | anaerobic digester metagenome | isolation source: 4 biogas reactors fed with cattle manure at either 37C or 55C with and... | place: Denmark: Kongens Lyngby | collected 2014 | reverse complement strand
TGCATTTTCACCCAGTTCTTCTTCAATACGAAGCAACTGGTTATATTTTGCCATCCTGTCTGAGCGGCTTAATGAACCGGTTTTAATTTGTCCGCTGTTTGTGGCAACTGCTATGTCAGCAATAGTTGCATCTTCTGTTTCACCTGAACGGTGCGAAGTTACTGAGGTGTATCCTGCACGATGGGCCATCTCGATTGCGTCAAGCGTTTCGGTGAGTGTTCCGATCTGGTTAACTTTAATCAGAATAGAATTAGCAGCACCCAGTTCGATGCCTTTTCTAAGAAATTCCACATTGGTTACGAACACATCATCACCTACAAGCTGGCATTTATTACCAATAGCTGCATTCAGTTTTACCCAGCCATCCCAGTCACCTTCGTCCATTCCATCCTCAATTGAATCGATAGGATATTTTGAAATAAGCTCAGCAAGGTATGCGGCCTGTTCTTCAGATGTACGTTTGGCAGCCCCTGCTCCTTCAAACTTGGTATAGTCATATACACCCTTCTCGTAAAATTCTGAAGCAGCACAGTCAAGTGCAATGGATACATCTCCCCCGTCTTCATCACGGCCGGGTTTGTACCCTGCATTTTTTATAGCCTCCAGAATGCAATTTAAAGCATCTTCTGTACCGTCCAGTTCAGGTGCAAAACCTCCTTCGTCCCCGACGGCAGTTGAAAGATTGCGATTTTTAAGTACTTTTTTAAGGTTATGGAATACTTCAGCTCCCATACGTAATCCTTCTCTGAAGGATTTGGCGCCAATTGGCCTGATCATGAATTCCTGAAATGCAATAGGTGCATCTGAGTGAGATCCTCCGTTTATGATATTCATCATTGGCACGGGAAGAGTTTTTGCATTTGTACCACCAATATACCGGTAAAGCGGAAGTCCTGCAAATTCAGCAGCTGCTTTTGCACAAGCCAGCGAAACTCCCAGCATGGCATTGGCTCCCAGTTTAGACTTGGTCTTTGTACCGTCCAGTTCCAGCAACTTATTATCAATTGCTACCTGGTCGGTCGCATCCATGCCGATTAATTCCTCGGCAATTATATTGTTTACATTGTCAACGGCTTTCAAAACCCCCTTGCCAAGGTATCTTGATTTATCCCCGTCGCGTAATTCCAGTGCTTCATTTTCTCCTGTGGAGGCGCCTGAAGGAACAGCAGCACGACCAAATGCGCCGCTTTCGAGTAATACTTCAACTTCTATTGTCGGGTTTCCCCTTGAATCTAAAATTTCCCTTGCTGTAATGTCATTTATTAACATAGTAATTTTTTTATTGTTTGACTTAACATTTGAACGGAATGCAGTTATTAATTTTGTTACCCCAAAGATAAAAAATGTTCTTTTAATAACACGATGCAATTTAACAGGGTTACAGATATTTCATATAGTATTAACTCTGACATTCATGATTTGCAGGAGTTTCCGGTTGATTTTTAACTTCATTGCAGGTTTTTATACTTTTCACCTTTTTCATATTTGAATACTTCCAGGTCCTGATAGGTTAAAAGACCACCCTTTTTGCTCTGGTCCATAAGGTCGCTGACATGTTTTGCAAACAGTTCGAGTTTATCTTTTGTGTCTATTATATCGATTATTACAGGCATATCATTTGAGAGGGCAAAAATTTTCATGGTATGAACAGAATGGCTGGCACCAAATGACATAAAGCCCTTACAGACTGTTGCACCGGCAAGTCCGGCTTTTCGGGCTTCAAATACGATCTCCTCGTAAAGGGGACGGCCATGTACTTTATCCGATTCCCCTACGTAGACCTTTAGAATTCCGGTATTTTCAGTAAGATTCATATTTATTAATTAAAAGATTGTCCTGATAAAAACTACACCAAGAAAGACAGCCAATATACCCAGGAATAAATTTCCACCTGTGTTTAACAGAAAGGGAATGATAGAATTTTCTTTTATCATCATGAAGTTGTTATAGGAAAAGGCGGAGAATGTTGTAAAACCCCCGCAAACCCCGACCGCCAAAAAAATTCTCCATTCCGGGCCAATAAGGTTGCCTTTTTCACTTAAAGCAAAAACAGCCCCAATAATAAAACTGCCTAATATGTTGGCAGTCATTGTTCCGTAAGGAAATGTACCGGATATATTTTTTTCAATCAGTATTTGAACCAGATAGCGCATAACACTTCCAATAAATCCGCCTGTCCCTGCGAGTAATAGGTTTCTGTACATGTAATATAATTTATTTTATTTTTGATAACATCATATTAATGATGTATTTTGTACACTCAAAGATAATAAACAATTATGAAGGCTGCGGTGCTGGAATCATATAAAAAATTTGTCTGGAAGGAGGTGCCATCTCCGACAATAAAAGATAATGAAGTTTTAGTCCGGATACGCTTTGCAGGTATTTGCGGCACTGATATGCACATTTTTCCCGGTGATTTTCATCCCCGTACCAGGGTTCCTTTTATTCCCGGACATGAGATTGGCGGAGTAGTAGCTGAGGCCGGGAGAGAAGTCTCAGGATTTCGTGTGGGCGATAAAGTGGCAATAGACCCTATTCTCTGGTGCGGTGAATGCCCTGCCTGTCAGCGTCACCATTATCCTGCATGTGTAAAACTGAAACTTCTGGGGGTAGACATGGATGGTGGATTTGCGGAGTATATCTCAGTTCCGCCCCATATGCTTTATAAAGCTTCTTCAGGGTTACCTGACGAGCATGTAGCGCTCACTGAGATCTATTCTATCGGTTTCCATGCCAATAACCGTGCAGGTACTGAAGATGGGGACATTTTAGCCATCTGGGGTGCCGGCAGGGTTGGACAGGTTATACTGCAGGCTGCAAGAACAAGGACAAGTGAATTGATATTTATCATCGATCCATTGGCAAACCGCCTTAAAATTGCCATGGAGAATAATAAAAATGTCATTGCTATTAACCCTCTCAATGAAAATCCGTCAGAGGTTATTAAATACCATACTAACGGGAAAGGTGTTGATATTGCATTTGAAGCAGTCGGGCATGCCGATGAGATCATTGGATTACCAAATCCTGTCAGGTGTTGTGTAAACAGCATTCGTGGAGGTGGGAAAGTATGTGTGCTGGGACTGGGAGATCAGCCTCTTCCGATTTTATTTAAAGAGCTGATATGGAAAGAGGGAATAATTATTACCTCAAGGGTTAGCCACGGAGAGTTTTCAGAAGTCCTGGAGCATCTTGAGAAAGGAGATCTTAATCCTGAGTCTTTGATCTCTGGGGTATTCCCCGGTTCTGAGGTACAGAAAGCCTTTGAGCTGTTGCAGGGTGAGAAAAATAAATACTTAAAAGTGCTGCTGGATTTCAGATAATTACATAATATGAGCCAAGATCCTTATATCCTTACTAAAGACTCAGTCAGGGAGGCACCTGTCAATTTCTTCGGAAAGTTAAAATATCTGGGTCCCGGATTCATCTTATCAGCTTCGGTGGTTGGTTCCGGTGAATTGATCTCTACAACTACTCTGGGCGCAAAAGCAGGATTTATTACCCTTTGGGTTATTATTGTAAGTTGCATTGTGAAAGTTGCAATCCAGCTTGAATTTGGGAAACAGGCTATACGTACGGGCGAAACTGTTATGGCATCTCTGAACCGGCTTGGTGGTCCGCGTCTGGGCAGGAGAAGTGTTAACTGGAGTTTGTGGATGTGGTTTTTTCTCTGGTTGTTTAAACCTCTTCAGCTGGGGGGTATTATTGGTGGTGTGGCAATAACGCTGAATATGGCATTTCCCGGAATCAGCGTATTGTGGTTTGCAGTAATAACCGCGATAGTTGTAGCCGGTTTGGTTTTTAAAGGGTATTATTATTTCATTGAGAAGATGTCTGTGGTAATGATGCTGTTGTTTACAGTCTTTACTATTGTCGCAGTTTTTATGTTGCAGTACACAGACTTCGCTTTTTCTTCAGCTGATATTTTGACCGGGATAAAATTTCAACTTCCGAAAGCCACTGTGGGATTTGCCATAGCTGCCTTCGGACTTACCGGGGTCGGAGGAGATGAAATTGTAGCTTACAACTACTGGTGTCTCGAAAAAGGTTATGCGCGGTTTACCGGCCCTTTTGAAGATACTGAGGAGTGGCACATGCGTGCAAAAGGCTGGATTAAGGTTATGAACCTGGATGCTATTTTGTCAATGGTTGTGTATACCCTTGTAACTGCAGCTTTTTATTTACTTGGGGCCGCGGTATTATATACAAGCGGTGATGTGCCTGAAGGATTTGAAATGATTGAAATCTTGTCAAAAATGTATACCGGTGCATACGGACAGTGGGCAAAGGGATTTTTTCTTTTCGGATCTTTTATAGTTCTCTTTTCAACTATGTTCTCTGCATTAGCTGCAAGGACCAGGATATTTTCCGATCTGTTCGGCCAGTTGGGATGGATAGATTTTTTTAACAGACGGGAAAGACGAAAAACTATAGCCTGGGTTGCATGGATATTTCCGGTGCTTTGGATTATTGCTTTTGTATGGGTCAGACTGCCTATGCTAATGGTAACAATTGGTGGGATTGTAACATTCTTTATGCTGCTCATAATAGTGTATGCCGGATTACACTTCAGATACCGTCAAAGACAATATGGACTTGAGTCATCATTGTTTTATGATCTTGCGTTATGGGTAAGCTGTATCGTAATTTTTATGGTTGGATTTTACGGGGCTGTAAAGCTATTTTGAGAAAACATTTAAAAATACTTCTAAAACAGGTAAATAATTTTTGCTTCTACAAAATATATCCATATTTTCGTGTTCGTACACGGAAGATATTTTAATAACAAAAAATCGAAAAATTTAATAAAATGAAACGAGCATGATTGTAAAATCACAAAAGAGTGTAATTAAAACATGGGTGAGTTCCATCTTATACCATATAAATAAATAAACAATTTTAATAAGATGAATATAGGAAAATATAGTTTTGGTATTGGTGACCGTTTTAATCATGAAGGCCTGGCTCAGTTAAAGGCTATTATGAAAGCAAACAATAAGGGCGTGGAGGTTTCTCCTGTCTGGAATAAATCAAACAGAGAGCATAATATAGTCAATTCAGAACCGGAAGGCACACGTAATGAGGCTGATAATGCTGTAAAAAAACTGGGTTGGGAAAATCCGTATTTTGTTGATGCTGACCATATAAACCTCACTAATGTCGACAGGTTTATACTGCATTCAGACTTTTTTACTCTCGATGTGGCTATGTATATAGGGACTCCATCATCTGAGGATGATGTTAAGAAGTTTAAAGAATCATGTGCGAAGCTGGGAGCGAGGGTTATAATTCCGGGGATACCGGCGCCGGTCATAATAACTGAAAGTCTGCTTGAAGAAGTGGCCGGAAAATATCTTTCTGCAGTTAAAGAAGCTGGCAAAATTTACCGGCATATCGAAAAGGTGAAAGGGAAGGATAATTTTATTACAGAAGTGTCAATGGATGAGGTAGATGAGCCCCAGAAACCTGTTGATATGTTTTTTATCCTGAAAATGATAGCTGATGAAAAGATTCCTGCCCGGACAATAGCACCCAAGTTTACAGGGAGGTTTAATAAGGGTGTTGATTATGTGGGAGATGTTGAGCAGTTTGCCAGGGAATTTGAACAGGATGTACTGGTTATAGATTATGCAGTTAAACAATTCGGACTTCCGGAAAACCTTAAGCTGAGTGTACACTCGGGTTCTGATAAATTTACAATTTATCCTGTTATGGCAGAGATCATAAAAAAGTATGATAAAGGCTTACATGTTAAAACTGCAGGCACTACCTGGCTTGAAGAGGTAATAGGTTTAGCATTGTCGGGTGATGAAGGACTGGAAGTTGCTAAAGAGATTTACATAAAAGCCCTGAGCCGTAAGGAAGAGCTTTGCGGACCTTATGCCGATGTTATTGATATTACTGATTCCAAATTGCCGTCCCCGGAAGTAGTTTCAGGCTGGTCAGGTGAAAAATTCGCCAATACCCTGCGACATATTCCCGGACATAAGGATTATAACCCCGATTTCAGGCAACTTATCCATGTGGGTTATAAAGTGGCTGCAGAGATGGGTGGTAAATATACCGGATTGCTGAAAAAATATTCAGACATAATTGGCAGTTGTGTTGAAGAGAATATTTATGAAAGGCATCTTAAAAGGCTGTTTGGATTATAATACAAGACTATTAATTACTTTAAAAATATTTTATTGTATATGAAAAAATTTATGGATGAAGATTTTCTTTTGCAGTCCCCTACTTCAAAGAAACTGTATCACGAACATGCGGAGAAGATGCCCATTTTTGACTATCATTGTGATATTCCTCCCCGGTATATAGCCGAAAATACTCAGTTTGAGAATATAACCCGGATCTGGCTCTACGGAGATCACTATAAATGGAGGGCAATGCGTGCCAATGGTGTTGATGAAAGTTTCATTACAGGTGATGCACCGGATTGGGAAAAATTTGAAAAGTGGGCAGAGACAGTGCCCCAGACTATCAGGAATCCGTTATATCACTGGACTCATCTGGAGCTTAAAAGATTTTTTGGCATCGATAAATTGCTTTCACCAGCAACAAGCAGGGAAATATGGGATGAATGCAATGAGAAGCTTCAATCACCCGAATATTCTGTACGTAATCTTATACTTAAAGCAAATGTCCATACTATTTGTACAACTGATGACCCGGTTGATTCGCTTGAATTCCATAAGAGCATTAAAAATTCCGGATTCGGTGTTCATGTCCTTCCAGCCTGGAGACCTGATAAAGCTATGGCGGCAGACAATACAGAAAGTTTTAATAAGTATGTTGATAAGCTTGCTGATGTATCAGGAATAAAGATTGATGCTTTCGGTAGTTTTATGGAAGCTTTAGATGCCCGGCACAGGTATTTTCATGAAAATGGCTGCCGTTTGTCTGATCACGGTATTGAAACTGCCCTTGCTGAGGATTATACTCTTGAAGAGGTTAGTTCGATATTTGTTAAGATCCGAAATGGTATTGAATTGTCAGACAATGAGATCCTTAAATTTAAATCATGTATGTTATACGAATTCGGGGTTATGGATCACTCCCGCGGTTGGGTTCAGCAGTTTCACCTGGGAGCATTGAGAAATAATAATACACGCCTTTTTAACAGGCTGGGGCCGGATACCGGATTTGACTCAATAGGGGACTTTGAAATCGCAAAGCCACTGTCTAAATTCCTTGACAGGCTGGATATGAATGATCAATTGGCCAAAACTATTATATATAATCTTAATCCACGCGATAATGAGCTGATCGCAACAATGGCCGGTAACTTTCAGGATGGTTCGCTGCCCGGAAAAATGCAGTATGGTTCTGCATGGTGGTTTCTGGATCAGAAAGATGGAATGGAGAAGCAGATCAACTCACTGTCAAACCTCGGACTCTTAAGTCGTTTTGTGGGCATGCTTACCGATTCAAGAAGCTTCCTCTCATATGCCAGGCACGAATATTTCAGAAGGACTCTCTGTAATTTATTGGGGAATGATGTTGAAAACGGAGAAATTCCTTATGATATGGAGTTGCTGGGACAGATGGTAGAGAATATATGTTTTAATAACGCCCGTAATTTTTTTAATTTCGAAAATGGAGAATAAGGTTGTCACATTTGGAGAAATAATGCTGCGTCTTGCAACGCCGGGTTACCTTCGGTTTTTACAAGCCGATAATTTTACGGTTATATATGGTGGTGGAGAGGCTAATGTTGCAGCCTCTCTTGCTAATTTTGGCATTACAACAGATTTTGTGACCCGCCTGCCCGATAATGATATCGGACGGGCCTGCCTGATGAATCTGCGAAAGCAGGGTATCGGAACGGGAAATATTGTCTGGGGCGGAGACCGTCTGGGCATCTATTTTCTGGAAACCGGATCAGTAAACAGGGGTAGTAAGGTGGTGTATGACCGCGCTAACTCCTCCTTCTCGGAAATTAAAAGTGGTATGCTTGACTGGGATTCGATTTTCAGGGGGGTAACATGGTTTCACTGGACGGGCATTACACCTGCTGTCTCCAGAGGGGCTGCAGATGTCTGTCTCGAAGCTGTTAAAAAAGCTAACGAGCTTGGTATTACAGTTTCATGTGACCTCAACTATCGTAAAAAGCTCTGGAAATATGGAAAAACTGCAGGAGAAGTAATGCCTGAACTGGTAGCCGGGTGTGACATTATTCTGGGAAATGAAGAGGATGCAGCTGTCATTTTCGGAATAAAACCTGAAGGGGTTGATATTACCGGAGGAAAGGTAAAGGGAACTGCTTATATGTCAGTTTCAAAACAGATCATGGAACGGTTTCCACGATGCAGAAAGGTGATCACAACGCTGAGAGGTTCTGTGAATGCTAATCATAACAGCTGGTCGGGAGTTCTTTGGAATGGTAAAGATTTCTATGAAGCACCTGTCTATCAGATTACCCATATTGTTGACCGGGTAGGCGGCGGGGATGCCTTTATGGGAGGGCTCATCTACGGCTTGCTCAATTACGGTGATGATGATCAGAAAGCTTTGAACTTTGCCGTTGCAGCTTCATGTCTGAAGCATACCATATATGGAGATTTCAACCAGGTTACTGTTGATGAGGCAGAGAAATTAATGGGTGGTGATTCATCCGGAAGAGTGGCACGCTAAAACGCTAAAAAAATCAGATAATGGCCAGATTTTCAAGAATTGATGTAGTATTAAAAATGAGGGAAACCGGAGTTATTCCGGTATTTTTCCATCCGGACCCTGAGGTATGTAAAAATGTAGTAAAGGCATGTTACGACGGGGGATTACGATTGTTTGAGTTTACAAACAGAGGAGATTTTGCCACCCTTGTTTTTGCTGAACTTAATAAGTGGACTATTCAGAATTGTCCGGATATGATAGTAGGAGCAGGGTCAGTGGTTGACGAAGGAACTGCCTCTATGTACATTGCACTGGGAGCTAATTTTATTGTTTCCCCGGTAATAGATGAAGGGACGGCAAAGGTTTGCAACAGGCGTAAAGTTTTGTGGAGCCCCGGATGTGGTTCAGTTACTGAAATAAGCAGGGCACATGAGCTCGGGGCTGAGATAGTTAAGGTTTTCCCGGCATCAGAAGTTGGTGGCCCCGGCTTTGTCAAAGCTGTAAAAGGGCCAATGCCGTGGACAAGTATCATGCCTACGGGAGGAGTTGAACCTGAAGAGGAAAACCTTAAAAAGTGGTTTGAGGCAGGGGTAACCTGTGTGGGAATTGGCTCAAAACTGTTTACTAAAAGGATCATTTCAGAAGGAGACTATGCTTCTATAGCCAGGGTATGCAGGGACATGCTGTCCATAATTAACAAATACAAATAATAACTAACTTAAAAAGAATGATTTATAAAATATTATCTAAGCTTTTTTTATTAGGAATACTGATTACAACAGTTTCATGTATTGTTACTTCTAATAAGACAGAACTGAAACTTGCCCACGGCCTTCCTACTGATCATCCGGTTCATGAGGCAATGGAGTTCATGGCAAAAAGAGCAGCTGAATTATCGGACGGGAAATTGATAATTGAAGTCTATCCTGCTGAGCAGCTTGGATCTGAACAGCAATGTGTAGAGCTTATACAAATTGGCAGTCTCGCGATTACAAAAGTCTCGGCAGCGGTAATGGAAAGTTTTACCGACGATTATAAGGTTTTCGGACTCCCTTATATTTTCAGATCGAAAGAGCATGCTTTCAAGGTAATGGACAGTGATATCGGTAAGGATTTGCTGTTGAGTACCGAAGATAAGTGGATACGCGGATTATGTTACTATGATGCAGGATCCCGCAGTTTTTATACAAAGTCGAAACCAATTACTCATCCTGATGACCTTTCAGGCATGAAAATAAGGGTCATGCGGAGTATAACAGCTGTTGAGATGATGAGAGCCCTGGGGGGGTCAGCAACTCCAATTACCTGGGGGGAGTTATATACTGCACTGCAGAGCGGTGTTGTCGGCGGAGCCGAAAATAATCCTCCAAGTCTTTACACATCCAGACATTATGAAGTTTGTAAATATTATTCACTTGATGAACATACAACTATACCTGACGTACTGGTGATAAGTAAAAAGATCTGGGATAAACTGACTGATCAGGAAAAGGAGTGGGTACAGCAGGCAGCAGATGAATCTGCTGTTCTTGAAAGAAAACTCTGGGCGGATTCTGAAAAAATGTCGCTTGAAGAGGTACAAAAAGCCGGAGTTGAAATTAATTATCCTGATAAGGCTCCTTTTATTGAGAAGGTACAGCCACTCCTTGAATCGTACCAGACTAATGAGATTATATATTCTTATATAAAAAGAATCAATTCTGTGCAATAAAATTAATAAAATGACTTTAAGAAAATCTATTGACAAAGCATTGGAATGGGTATTGGTATTTTTACTCAGCTTCCTTGTGATTGACGTATTATGGCAGGTTGCAAGCCGGTATATCATGAAATCGCCAAGCAGTTATACCGATGAGCTGGCAGGGTACCTGCTTATTTGGGTAGGTCTGCTTGGAGCAGCATATGTTGCCGGTAAGCGGGAGCACCTGGCAATTGACCTGCTTATTCAAAAGAGTTCACCCAAAAGAAAATTCAGGCTTGAGATGATAATAAGTGCTGTGATAATTATTTTTGCCGTAACGGTATTAATAATTGGCGGTTCCTGGCTTGTATATACCAGATTTTATCTGGCAGTTAAATCGTCAGCACTGGGAATGCCACTGGGAATTGTATATCTGGTTCTGCCAATCAGCGGTATTCTTATAGCCTATTTTGATATTGATAATATGAATAACATGGTTAAAGCAAACCGAAAAAACTAATTAATATGGAATTTTTAGAAATTTTTGTTCTTGTTTTCAGTTTTATATTATTACTTGTAATAGGCGTGCCTATTGCTTTCAGTATAGGTATTTCAGGAATTTTAACCATGTTGGTTAGTATTGACTTTGTACCGGCGCTGACCACTTTTTCTCAACGTATGGCTACCGGCCTCGACAGCTTTGCCCTTTTGGCAATACCCTTCTTTATTCTTGCAGGGAATATTATGAACAGCGGTGGAATTGCCATAAGACTGATTGACTTTGCAAGAGTACTGGTAGGAGGAATTCCCGGTGGTGTGGCTATGGTCAATGTCCTTGCCAATATGCTTTTTGGTGCTATTTCTGGTTCTGCAGCGGCATCTGCATCAGCAATAGGCAGTATCATGCAGCCTGAAATGAAAAAGGAGGGTTATCCGGAAAATTTTAGCGCTGCAGTAAATATTACTTCTGCAACTACCGGTTTGTCAATTCCCCCAAGTAATATTTTGATAGTTTACTCACTTGCCAGTGGGGGAGTGTCAATAACTGCCCTGTTTCTTGCGGGATATCTGCCAGGGATATTAACAGGACTGGGTATAATGATCACAGCAATAACGATGTTGGTGTATAAGAAAAAAGGTACAGCTGCAGCTTTAAAAACTCTGGGTATCGTCGTAATTATAGCAATGGGACTGATGCTTGTCTATCAGGGAATATCTTTCTCAAAATCTAATTTTTCACCTTTGGTAAACCGCATATTACTGATAGTTGCCCTCATCGCTTTCGCTGCATGGGCTGTGATAAGAACAATAAATAATAAAGAGAAAGCTTTGCTTGGAACTAAAAAATTTCTGGATGCCGTACCAAGTCTCTTGATGCTGGTTATAGTCATCGGAGGTATAGTTGCAGGATTTTTTACTGCAACGGAAGCATCAGCTATTGCAGTTCTCTATTCTTTGATCCTTGCATTTATATACAGGCAGGTTTCATTTAAAAATCTTCCCGATATTATCCTCCGGTCGGTGAAAACAACGGGTATCGTTATGCTGCTTGTAGCTACATGCCTGGGTTTATCATGGATCATGGCGTATGAGAATATTCCGCAAAATGTGAGCAGGGGTTTAATGTCGCTTAGCAGTAATCCTTTTATGATACTTTTAATAATCAATATGCTGCTTCTGTTTGTCGGTGTCTTCATGGACATGACTCCTGCAGTATTGATATTTACCCCAATATTTCTTCCAATTGTAACAGCAATGGGAGTTGACCCGATTCACTTCGGGATAATTATGGTGCTTAACCTGAGTGTCGGACTATGTACTCCTCCTGTTGGCTCTGTTTTATTTATAGGCTGTAGTGTTGCCGGGCTGGGAATTGACAAGGTAATAAAACCTCTGATCCCGATGTTTCTGGCTATGGTACTGGTGTTATTACTGGTTACCTATATCCCGGAGATAAGCCTCTGGCTTCCAAGTAAATTTGGATTATAGTCGAAAAGCAACTTGATTTTCCGGGATATGCAGAAAAATTAAGAAAAATATGCGGGTATTATAAAATGCATGGTTCCTTCCCCAAATAGTTGGCTGTGTAACCTGCTTATTGATAAACTTTTAATAATTATTATCAATGTTCCGTAATATCTTTATCACGATCAGGTTTTTTGTCCTTCTGTTGGCCTTACCGGGGGTGTTTTTTTCCCGGGGCTCTCTCTATGCCTCTGTGGTATCGATGAGGTCAGAGGACAAAAGTCCTGAGGGTGATAATACTGTCAGGGGCCCGGAGGCTGAATATGTTGCAGCCGGCTTCAGCCGCCGGGTAATTACTCCTGACAACCAGGTATGGCTGGCGGGGTATGGGAACAGGGAAAGGGCTCCCGACGGATTGATACATGACCTGTGGGTAAAAGTAATGGCATTGAAAGGCAAGAACAGCAAAACAGTCATAATAGCCACTACCGATCATATGGGTATGTCAAAGAAAGTTTATGAAAGTATCTATTCGAAGGTTGCTGAAAAATTTGATATAGCACGTTCAGATTTTATGCTCACATTTTCGCATAATCATTGCGGCCCCTGCCTTACCGGTGATCTTATTGATTATTATCCGGCTGATGTTCATCAGCATACCCTGGTTAATGAGTATACCGAATGGATGGAATTGCAGGTTGCCGGTGCCGTTGAAGAGGCCCTCGGCAATATGCAGCCTGCGCGTCTCTATATGGGTGAAGGCAGATGCACATTTGCTGTTAACCGGAGAGATAACATTGAGTCTGAAGTTCCCGGATTGATTTCAAAGGGTAAACCACTAAAAGGAGTTGTTGATCACTATGTACCAGTACTTGCAGTCAGGAGTCAGGATGATAAATTACTCGCCATACTGTTCGGTTATGCATGTCATCCGACGACTATGTCATTTAATTCATGGTGCGGCGATTATCCTGGTTTTGCCCAGATCAATATTGAAAAGAAATATCCGGGTGTAAATGCCATGTTTTTCAATGCCTGCGGAGGAGATCAGAATCCACTGCCACGGAGAAAACTGGAGTTATGTGAGAATTATGGGAAGATGCTCTCTGATGCTGTAGAGGAGGTAGTGGAAAATCATATGAAGCCTGTATCTTCAGAAATTAACTCTGACTTCAGATATGTCAACCTGGATTATGAAGAAATTGTCACAAAAGACAAGTTGCTGCCCATAGCAAATAGTGAAAGCAGTATTCAGGAACGATGGGCTAAACGGATGATCAAACTAATCGATAGCGGGACAGAATTTAATTCATCCTATCCTTTCCCAATACAGGTGTGGAGTTTTGGAGATGATCTTTTGCTGATCGGAATGGCAGGTGAAACTGTAGTCGATTACTCACATCTTTTTAAAAGTAAGTTTGGAGCAGGCACATGGGTCTGCGGGTATGCCAATGAAATGATTGCGTATATTCCCTCCAGGCGTGTTTGGGAAGAGGGGGGATATGAAGGAGGTCCGCATCTTGATGAATATGGCCATCCGGCATGGCGATGGGCCGGAAACACAGAAGACCGCATATCAAATGCAGTCTTCAGGATGGTTAAACGTGTAAGGAAATAAGATCTTATGATATTTTTACATAGTTTTGATTTCTGATACCAGTTTTTGAATTGAGTTTTTAGCATCTCCAAACAACATACGGGTCTTTTCATTAAAGAAAAGTGCATTTTCAATCCCTGCATAACCTTTACCCATTCCTCTTTTCATAATAATGATATTTTTCGCCAGATGGGCATTAATAACCGGCATCCCGTAAATAGGGCTGCCCGGATCATCATAGGCAGCAGGGTTCACAACATCATTTGCTCCTATAACTACTGCTACATCCACATTAGGCATATCCGGATTTATATCGTCCATTTCAACAAGTTTTTCATAAGGGACATCAGCCTCAGCGAGCAGGACATTCATATGGCCGGGCATGCGTCCAGCCACCGGATGGATAGCATATTTAACTTCAACTCCTTTGCTTTCAAGCAGTTCATCCATCTCATGTGCAATATGCTGTGCCTGGGCTACTGCCAGGCCGTAGCCCGGAATTACAACGACTTTTTGTGAGTAACTCAACAGTACGGCGGCATCGCTCAGTGTTATCTCTTTTATTGTTCCGTGTTCTCCTCCGGCTGCACTGGCGCCAACTCCAAAAGAGCCTATAATTACGTTCAGAAGTGATCGGTTCATTGCTTTGCACATAAGCACAGTAAGTATCATTCCTGCTGCCCCTACCAGGATGCCACCCAATATCATTGCCTGGTTGTTGTATATGAAGCCAGCCATCGCTGCCGCTATACCAGTGAAAGCATTCAGCAATGAGATAACCACAGGCATGTCTGCACCTCCTATTGGCATTACAAACATAACACCATAAATCAGTGAAAGTGCCATCAGGGTATATATTGCCCATGTCATTTCCGAAGGCTGATTGGGGGAAGCAACTATATAAATTCCCATACCTATAGTAAATATCAATATGACCAGATTTATATAGGTCATATAGGGCTTCATGAGGTCACCTACCTTACCGTCAAGTTTGCCGTAGGCAATCATGCTACCGCTAAATGCAACAGATCCAATGATAAGCCCCAGAACTGTTACCAGGATTGATCCTGTATCACCGGCCACAGCATTTGGATATTCCAACAGACCGACAAGTGCTGATGCCGCACCGCCTGTAGCATTATAAAAGGAGACAAGCTGAGGCATAGCTGTCATTTTTACCTTTTTGGCGATCATCCAGCCGATAGCCGCCCCAAGGCCAATGGCAGTCATAATAATCCATATATTAGTTAAAGGAATACCTGCCCCTTCACCGGTTTTGTGAAGCAGCAATGTCGTTATCATTGCCAGTCCCATACCACTTGCAGCCCACAGATTGCCTCTTCTTGCACTTTCCGGGTGCGATAATAATTTCAGGCCGGATACAAACAGTAAGGCTGCAATAAGGTAACTCAGTTCCAGCAGGGTATCACCTGTAGTAAATTCTTTTCCGTCTATTATTCCCAGTACTTTGTTCATGATTGTCTGCTTTTTTTCTTTTTAAACATTTC
>LSQX01129675.1_pt1 | contig 15367 bp, 20 predicted proteins | sample 654561 | NCBI WGS metagenome assembly LSQX01 (sample SAMN04489861, study PRJNA283612) | anaerobic digester metagenome | isolation source: 4 biogas reactors fed with cattle manure at either 37C or 55C with and... | place: Denmark: Kongens Lyngby | collected 2014 | reverse complement strand
TTGGATAATTTCCGAATTGATAAAATTAGATCTAAGCCTGGGATATCTAGCCGGCGTAGGGCTTCTTCATCCGTAGCCCCTTGCCCGCTTTCCGTGGTTTTAACAGGTTCTATCTTCATATTTTTGTATAATATCCGGGCTAATTGATGATTGCTATGTATATTGGTTTTTCCTTTATAGACATGATTCCACTGCCGATATAGTCTGGTTTCTTCTAATTGCTTTTGGTAATATTCTATTTTCCTTTCAAGATGCTTCTTTTTCTGTTCACTGTATTCCACATCTACGCGGATACCCTCCCGTTCTGCACGGGCTAGGGCTAGGATTCCGTCATGGAATAATCTATAGGCATCCGCTGTTGTTGCTTCTATTTTTATCATTTTATCCCCATCTCCTTCATTTGCCGTAGAGCTAAACGGAACGTCGCAAGGCTGTCAATCCCATTATATAGCAATAGCTTCCGCAGCCCCTCCTTGCTTGCTATTAGTTCCGGAATCCTATTTACGCTATAAGAATCCGCGGCTTTCATATAAGGACCTATAGCATCATCATATCCCAATAGCCCAAATTGGATGTAATATTGAAATTTAAGCCCTGTTATTCCGGGGCGGTTATCTAGTATATGAGCCGCCTGCATGGTATCAAATTTCCAGGGGTAGACGCCTATACCATGCAGGATATTGAGCCAGGTATCTTCATATTTCATATTAGCCGCAATCTTTCCCACCCGGGGATTCTCCAGTAATTGCTTTAACGATCTAAGATGTCTCCGGCTAGTGGGAAAGGGACAGGCATATGCCTCATTCTCATTATTACAAAATGAGATCGTAACTATTTTATGAATCTCCGTATTATAGGGCTTCAACCCGGTGGTCTCTAAGTCAAATGCCATCATAGAAGAATCCTGCATCTTTTCCAAAACCCCGGCGATATCATCTGTAATAATGATTCGTTCTTCTTCATCCGGAGGATAGGGGAACGGTTTTCTCAGCTTGGATAGGGCCTGTTTAAAATCCCGTTCCCAGATTACCCCGGCTTCATCATTGTCCCTTCGATCAATAAACACCGGATGAAAGGTAGGGCAGACCCAGGCATTATATTCTCTATCTGGAATAGCCCATCCCCTCCATAAGCTCACCCCGCTAGCTCCTCCCTTCCATCTATAAGCTATTAGAGAAGTCGTCGGGATTCCTCCGAGTAGAATGATTACTTTTGGTTGATATTTCTTGATTGCTTCTATGACTTTCGGTCTACAGCAAGTTATTTCGTGATCGTTCGGGGCTCTCCCTGCTCCTTTTTTATCCGTAGGCTGGCAATTCACGGCATTTAAACAGATGCAATCTTCAAATAGATTCAAACCGAGTGATTCCAGCTTCCTTTGTAATAATCTCCCTCCCTTGCTTTGGAATGGTTTGCCCCTTTTGTCGTCTTCCTGGGCGGGGGATTCTCCGATCACCATGATCCCTTTTTTAAAATTACCGTAGGGCTTCATCCGGGGAGTTATTGCATTTTTATATAATCCGCAGGAGGCGCAGGAGACTCCTTTCATCTCCCCGCCTTTCACCTGGGATTGTTCTTTGCTGAAAAATCCTTTCATAGCGGGCTATTCCCCCTCCGCTGTGACCGCCACTACATGAATCCATTTTTCCCCGGAGAACTTGACCCTTCCTTCCCCATAAATGCAAGAGGGGGCTTGGCCCAATAAATTGATTAAAAACTCCACACTGGTGGAGAATTTAATCTTTTCCCCTTTATACTTGGTTTTGGTGATCTCTTCAAACCAGCCGGAGGAATCTTGCGCGGCAAATTTTATCTGTCCTTCTGTCACTTCCACTTCTACGATCTCCAGATTGCTAGCATTGAAATCACCTTTGGAAAAGATCCTAGCCCGCTCTAATGCCTGAATAGCTGTTTTAGGGAATGATACTTCCTTTCCCTTGAACTCCAAGAATCGTTCTATATCCGGAAATTCGCCGTTGAATACCCTGGAAGAAAAGATAGTTCCGTCATCTGTTTTAAAATGATACCAGCCCTGCCCTTCCGCAATCTCCTTGATATCATATTTTACAAGTTCCCTGGTGGAAGAAGCCGGAATCAAAAACCCCTTAACTGGGACTTTCTTTTCAAGCCCGTATTTCACGATCTGGTAAGAATCGGATGCCTGGACAGAATCCCCTCCCACATATACGCAGGTCAAAACGGGACGGCTCATGTCTTTAGAGCAACATGAATGACAGAATGTAAGGGCATCCAATATCTCTGCCGGTAGCTTCTTCCATTTCCCGATTTCCCCGACTTCTTCCACAGGCAATTTCACTTCCTGCTCAAACACTAAGCCGGCTTTGGATTTCCCAGCCTTAATAACGACCTGGTTCTCTTCCCATTCTACGTCAATTTTATCCCTTTTCACTTTGCTTAAAAAGGAATAAAGGGCTTGCGCTTTAACAGCCCCCGTCACATCTAATCCTTTTACCGGATGGGAAATGCTGATTTCGTCATTATAAGTCACTACCCGATTCCCCATGAAAGCGAAGCTAGTGGATTGCTCGATTACTTCCTTACTCGCCAGCCCTGGCTTGACTTTCTCTAATGCTAATTGCAATTCCTTTTTGTCTATTTTCATTTCTTCTGTCCCTCCATTTCTTTCAAAACTTCCCGCAATGATTTCCCCTTCTCCAGCAGGAAGAAATAACTCACTAGGATCTCTTTTTTCTTTTTCTTCCGTAGGCGCCTCAACGTCGGGATATCATCCGGGAATGATACTAAGTAAACTCTCATAACGAAAACCCCTTCAATCCTTTTGGTTTAAACGCCCATGGCCACGGTGGCATTGATTTTTCAAGGTCTTGGAAATAGATAATGTTCATTTCATCCCGCAACTGGTACCGATTGGAGACCCCTTCCTCCTCTATGATTTCAAGGAGCCGGGAAGCCCCTTTATCTTTCGGTTTCTTTTCCGCCCAACATTCGTTGTCTTTTAGTTCGTGTTCCTGGGGGAATTTCTCGAATCTTGATTTACCCAGCTGATATCCTTTTTCCTGCAAATAATCTAAGATCACCCTTCGATACCTGGGAGGGAAAGTATCAATATGCTTCCCAGCATCCGCCTTACCCGGACTCCTAGAGGATACAGCCACCGTCCATGAGTTCTCGTCATATATCCATTTCCCGTTTCGGTATCGCGGGACATAAACTGCCCCCATCCGTCCAGTCATCACCCAAGATGTTGAATCAACAGAATACCAAGGATATCGAAGCATTAAAGGTAGAGAAGTAAGCCCGAAGCCATGTACTTTCACTTTTGGCATTCCATTTTTACCACAGATATATTTTTCAAAAACCATATCAAGCCAAGGGATCAATGTGCTTTTCTTTTTTCCGACCATTCCCCCTAAAGCAATATAGTCATAATTTTTGATGTAATATTCTAAATATTCTAACGGTTCTCCGAAGTGGAAACAGGGCAGGGGATTAAGCCCGGCTTCCTCCATGATCTTCTGATTTTCCAAGGTCTTTTCTGCGGTTAGCCTATTTGGTTGTTTTCCTCCCAGACCAATCACATCCAGATTTGCATATACTTCCAATACTTCTTGGTGTTCTTTTATGAATTCAATATAATCCCGGATATCGATTTCTACTCCTTGAGTCCATGCGGAAAAAGCGCCGGAGTCTAAGAATAAATCTACTTTACTCATGTCACACCACCTTAATCAATATTTTCTTCTTTCCCTTTTGCATTGGTTATAATCCAATTAAATACCTCAATCTCCGCAGGCGTGGAGGAGACATAGAAAAAAGAAAGTAACCTCCTTGTATAAAAAAGACTAATTCTCTTTTCCCGCCTTATTGGACTAGCATTGCCAGCTAGATATATTTTCATTTCATCCCCCTTCTTCTAAGAAGATTAGATTTTACCCATTCAAATACATTGTACTCCGTCTGGTCAGGGGAAGAGATATAGAAAAAGGAAAATAATCTTTGTTTATACAATAGACCATTTTTTTTCTCTCTTTTTACCATCCCAACATTGCCAGCAAAATAAACCTTCAATCTAACCCCTCCCTCGCCCATATGAAGTTCATTAAAACGGCCTTCCTATCGATCCTCCCGGGAAAGGTGGAAAAATAAGAGATAAGTCGGTTTCTGCCCAGCTGGAATGCCCTTTTCTCGTCCTCCACTAAAGCGGCTGAGCCGGCTAAATAAATCTTCATTCTACTTTCCTCGTATTAGCTGCATTAATTCAGCCCGTGCTTTAGCTTCCTCAAAGAAAACCCCTTTCAGCGAAGAAGTGATCATTGAAGAATTTTGTTTTTCACACCCCCGCATCTTCATGCACATATGAGTAGCTTCGATTATACAGGCCGCGCCTTTTGGTTGTAGATATTTCATAAGCGCCCCGGTGACTTGCTCCCCTATGCGTTCTTGAATCTGGAGGCGGCGCGCATAAATATCGACTAACCGGGCTAATTTAGAAAGCCCTATCACTCGTTGGTTTGGAATGTAAGCCACATGAGCCATCCCAAAAAACGGCAATATATGATGCTCACATGTGGAAAACATTTCAATATTCTTGCATAGGACTATTTGATCATATCCATCATTATCAAAAGTAACAAACAAATCTTCTGGGTTTTTAGAATAACCTGCAAAAAGCTCTCCATATGAGCGGATCACTCGGTTTGGTGTTTCTTTTAGCCCTTCCCGGTTTGGATCCTCCCCAATGAATTGAATCAAACGAGTAATATTTTCTTGAATAGAATCATTCTGCCCAGATGGATGCTCTTTTTCCCATGGGAAAATAATCCATTCCCCCGGTTCATGTTTTACTAATGGTACAAATTCAGCTTGCGGATATTTTTGCATATACCAAGCCTTTGTTTTTCCGGAGTCCACTAGATCGTCCAAAATGATATTTGCTTTTTCCGGAAAAGGAGTTCGCTTCGCTCGTTCTAAAAAACCGGCAGCGATCATTCCTCCTTTAGGAACGCCATATACTATGTTCCCTGGTTGGTCTATTAATTCTAATGCTTCTAGGATTTCTGCCCAGCTTAATTCTGTCATTTTCATTTTATTCGATTCATTCCTTTCCTTGATATTTAATTGGATCTTGTATTCCTATTTTTTGAAATGCTTCTAATCGTTCTATACATGTCCCGCATTTTCCACAGCTAATGTCTTGATTTTTGTAACAGCTTCGAGTTAAATTATAAGGGACTTGCAGATGAATCCCTACCCGCAGGATGTCGACCTTATCCTGGTTTAAAAAAGGAGCAATAACTTCTACTTTTCGGCTTGAAGATAGATATATGACGGAATCGAGTGCTTTGATAAATTCAGGGCGGCAATCTGGATAAATGGCATGATCCCCAGAATGGACGGCCAATGCGATTGCGGAAGCCCCTACAGACTCCGCTAGCCCCGCCATTATTGCCGCAAAAATAAGGTTTCTCCCCGGTACAATTGTTTTCTTCATACTTTCTTCCTGATAACGCCCTTCCGGAATTTCTTGCCCACAAGCTAAAAGTAAATTAGAAGAAAAATCGGACATGACCTGTTTTAAATCAATAAAATGTTTTTGAATAAAGGCGCCTTGTCTAATGTAATGTTCGATAATTTTGGCACTAGCTTGATTTTCATATTTATTGTGGGTGGAGCCGTAATCAAAAGTACAGCAGTGAATTTGCTTCCAATTCTGTTTGATTAATAAAGCCAATAAAGTAGCTGAATCCATCCCCCCAGACATTCCAAGAACAACCATGAGTATTTTCCTCCTTTTAAATTTAGAGCAGATCCGTTTGGATTTCAAACTGGATTTCAAACGGATCTGCTTCTAGAGGTAATCGTCTTTTTTCAAGATTAAGTATTTTATTTTTTTCGCCGAAATTTGTCGTCCGGTGTTTTTTCTAAGGGAAACCTTTCTTTACTGATTCTTGTCGGAACTTGTACATTGATCGTGTTTTTCATGCTTGTCGGTTGCCGGTTTGGGAACCGCTGAATTAGTTCTTCCAGGATTTCTTCCTTGCTGATTCCTTTTTGGCCGGACTTTTCAATCAATTCAATGATGGACTTGATCACCCCGACTGTTTTTTCTTTTTTATCCGGCTTCACCGGCTTCACCGGCTTCAGGGGGGGCTCTTCTTCGCCTTCTTCGCCATTCTCCGCGCTTTCTTCGCCTTCTGGGGCGTCCAGGTCTTCCTCGTCCAGGTCTTCTTCGTCCAGGTCTTCCTCTTCCTCTTCATCGCCGCCCTCCGGGGCTTCTTCTTCCGGGGCTTCTTCTTCCGGGGCTTCTTCTTCCGGGGCATCCTCCTGGGGGGCTGGGCTAAGGGCCGTGATAATAGCCTGGGTCGCTTCAGTAAATTCATCCCCTGGCTCAATAAGCCCGATAGCTTGTTTGATTGCTCCCTCTAAGTCAGCTAGCTTCACCCGGGAACCGGTATTAATTGCGGGATCTAATCCCAATACCTTGTTCAGTTCCTTCGCCACAGTTGTCAATTCTTTTTTAGTTGCCATTTTTATTGTCCTCCTTTTTATTTTTCAAATTTGGGGGCTCCCGCCCTTGTCCCCGAGCCCTGCTTATTCCCAGGGCTCAATCATAATCTCGATGAGATCGTCGTTTTCCATTCTTGTTTTCATTAAAGAAAAGTTTCTAATCGGGTACATCTCATCTCCGTATTCAGTTCTACCATAGGAGTCTATCACATCAAATCCGTATTCAGTAATAACCAACCTTGCATTTTCATAAATCCCGTAACTCCCCTCGCTTTCGGTTTCCCAATCCTTAATTATAATTCTCATTTAATCAACCTCCTATAATTATTATTCTTATTAATATTATTATACAGGAGATATCAGCAGAAGTCAAGGGGTTTTGTGAAATTTTTTATGGTAAATTGAATAATTTATGCAACTGGACAGAAAAAATAATCCGATTAAAGAGCTTTGGATCATTCTCCTGCTTAATCCGCTCAATTACCTCGCCGATTTTAGCCCCTTCTCCGTGGATGGGACTAATAAGGTGCTGGACTGGATTATGATAGAGGTACGCCAATTGTTTTAGCCTATCCAGGGCGAATTCTATATCTTCTTTATCCGCCACCACCCATTTAAGGAAAACACAATCACCTCGCCGGCGGGCATTCTCAATCTGCCGGGATAAGGATTCCATTGAAGGCATTCGCCCAGACATTCCGGACGATGGGCATTTATAGTCCATCACCCAATAAATAGGGGGACTAATCGGAGATAAAAGAAATGTGAAATATTCTGGGGGTATCTCAATGGGAATCTCAATACTCCCGTTGGTCTCAATTTGGATTTGCTTTCCCTGGTTTAGTAATGCCTTTACCAATACGGCTAAGCTTCTCGCTTGGCATAGGGGCTCCCCTCCGGTGATGAGAATTCTATCATAACCCTGGCATTTTCCTACGATCTCCGGAATAGACATTATCTTTCCTTCGTTTCCTCCCCCTATTTTCATAGCGCGCTGGGATTGCTCAGTATCACACCACGCGCATCGTAAATTGCATCCCTGGAGGCGGATAAACAAGCACCAAGAGCCCTGGGGGAAGCCTCCAGCCTCCCCGGAAATTGATTCAAATATATCGTTGATATTTAACCTATATCCATCCATGACAAAGCCCTCCATTCAGCGTAAGAAGTGGGAGTTTCGTAAAGTCTCACCAGGGATAGCTTAACTAAATCTTCGTAAACGATCTCCAATGTACGCTTCAATTTCCCCACAATCCAAATAACCATATTTTCCGCTGTTGGAAGGAAGTAGGGGAATCCAGGGATGATTGGTTCTTCCTCATTTAACAGATTCAAATAGCGGTGATCTAACCGATCGACTACCTGTTCCTTAATCATTTCTTTAATATAACCGAAATCCACCACCATGCCGGTTTCTAAATCTACAGGGCCCATGAATCCGACTTGGAGCCTATAAGTGTGCCCGTGGGTATACTGGCATTTCCCCGGATGGTTCGATAGATAATGAGCCGCATCAAACGTAAATTCTTTAACAACAGTTATTTCCATTTCTCGACCTCCTTCTTTTTCCTGTCCTATTATACAAAGCAACTTCTTTTTATTAAGGGATTTCTTAAAAACTTTCTAAAAAAGGGCGCCCCGCCGCCAAATCCTGGAGGACATAGACTTCATTATCCGTGGAAAATTCACCCTCCCGGACTACGATTTCATTAATCCGCATAATGCCCAGCCTCTTTTCCCTTCCCTGTGGATCTTGGTTAAGCCCATACTGAGCTGTAACATGGGATAGCTTCCGCTTATCCTCTGAGAAATTGGACAAAGATAATCGCCCTTTTTTATAACTTTCCGCATCCGCCTGGGTGGCTGTCACGAGCAGGGCATGTCTTTCCTGGGATAATGCCCGGAGATTCTTCCAGATATGGTCTTGCCGATGCCTATATTCATTTACCCTACCATCATCAGCCGACAATATATCGGCATAATCAACGACAATGACATCCGGGACAAAACCGTCGTATTTTTCCCAGCTATTAAGGCATTTCTTCATTTCGGATACGGTCAGCATTCCAGCTGGATAGGTCGCCAGTTTAAAACGGCGCCGGTATTTGTGGAAGAATCTGCCCAATTCTTCTTTAGCCTTTTTAGCTGTCAAGGGGCGCGTCTTACCTATCTTCCTGATCCAGACTGTCCCTTTCCTTTTATCACAGCTATGGCTATCGCAAGGCTCATAATCCGGGAACTCTTCCCACTTCTCCCGCAGGGTTTCTAAATTGACGAATTGGGCTTGATTCCGTAAAAAGGTCTCTAAATTGGTATCTTCAAATATACCATGGTCACAATTCCTGTCCGATCTCTGGCAGGAATCTATCTGGTTAAATATGCAATCCCCCACAGGGGCGAATCTTTCCTGGCAATATTTTTCCCTATCTGATCGCCGGGCTATATAAACGCATATCCTCCTTAACAGCTGGGATTCGGTCATATCTCCTGCCTGGAAGAAAGCCACATTCGCCTTCTGCCGGATAGCCCGGAGGGACAGCTCTAATAACATAAAAGTTTTACCGCGTTTTTCCGGAGCCAGCAAGGAGAAGAATCCACCCCGAACAAGATGCTCATTCCACATATTACCTAAGGCTCCTGGGAAATGCAAGACTCTTTGCATAGTTTCATTGAATGCCCGGTCCACCCGGTTTAAAGCTTCTTCCGTGGATAGATCTAAGCCTATTTCGATATCTGTAGTTATTTTGGGGGAATAAGATTGCGCCAGTTTTTCCGCTTCCTCCAATTGCCCTAAGTCAATCAGCCCCTGGATTTCCTCGTTGTATCGTTCTAATTCCCTGGTCTTGAAATATTTAACGGTTTGATCGTAGAGATAGGCGGAATTAAACTGGGTATCCCTGCCGTATTCATCACTCAGGCTATCCAATAGATCCTCTATATATTGCCCCTCTGCTTTGGAAACATTCATCTTTTTTAGCGATTCCATATAAATAGACTCAATGTTGGTGTCTGGAGCGCGCCCATATTTATTGTAATAATCCATGCACCAATCTGCAATTATTTTTAACTCCGGGGATTCAAGCAGGGTAGGATCCCAGAACTTCTGTACTCTATCCAAATAATCCTTGCTGACGATTAGCCCTGTTATGATTCTCCGTTCCAGGAATTCTTGTTCATGCTTCATTTATCCACCCCCTACCCTTTCATGTAAGATTTCCCCGTCACTGGATCTCTTTCCAAATTATCCTTGCGGGCTTCTTCCCTCCGGAATTTGTTGAATAATAAGTGATCCATGCTAAACAGATTTATTGACTTATCCTTTATCCAGGAGTTATCCCCTATCCAATCGATATACAAATTAATGATCGACATGGCTCCAGGGAATAGATGCTGGGATTCTTTTGGTATATGCCTTTCCTGGGCATCCTCAATCTTATTATACAATTCTATCAGGTTTTGAGTGAGCTTAGCCCTTTCCTCCCGCCCTTTTAATCCGGGGATCAATTCTTTCGCCGGGAGGTAGCAATCCTTTTCAAATGCCGGGGCTAAGCCATTAAAATGCTCTTTAATGAGCCGTTTCGGGCTTTCCCCTCCCTGCTGGTTCTTTTGGCTGGTTCCCGATATCCCAGCCCGTTTCATGGCGTCCTCTAGCTTGGTGAATTTATTGCGTAAAGATCTGCCTGATTCAATAACCGGAATATATTGACCGCCAATATTATCGGCATACCAATCCAAGGCGGATTCAATGCGCTCAAGCGCAACGCCTTCGATCCTGGACAGCTTTCCGATATCCACTGCCCAGCCAGCAAGTTTAGATGGAGTGATTTTAATATTTTTATTAGTTTGAATTATACCGGCTAACTTGCTTGCTAATGGAAGGAAAGGACTATTTATTTCTTTTAGGGATGAACCTGAATTTTCTTCAATGGAGGAACCAAAATTGTTTGCTTCATTTTCCGAGTCAGATAAAATCTTTTTCTTACCCGAAGGGTGAGAGAAAGATATATTATTATCTTTAGTATTTTTATCTTTAGTATTATTAGGAGCTGGTTTTCCATTCCTAGAAAACCCAGAAGTGGGTTTTCCAGTTATGGCTTTTAGGGTTATGGGATATACCAATTCAAGTCCATGATAATCCAGTAATTCAAAGATTTTATCTGGTTCAAATTTTTCAGGATCATTCGCATAGCACCAAATAGTTCCCCGCCTAATCTTGGTATTTTTGTCCCTGTATGCTAGTCTTTTAAGGTATCCGTGATCTTCTAGTTCCTTTAATCCTGAATTAACAGCGGTTTTCCCATCCGCCATCATATTGCAGATGGTTGCGACGTGGCTTTTCCATCCGTTTTGATTGGATAGCAACAAGCATAATATCCCTTTTGCTTTTGCTGTCAATTCAGGGTTTCTTAATATTTCATTTGGTATTTGGGTGAAGTTGTCACTTGGGGAGCAATTAATTGCGTCCGGAAGTTCCATCATTTTTCGCCCCCTTCTGAAGCTCAGCAATAACCCGATGTAATTCCTCCTTATTGCTTTCATTCGGCTGGGAAACTCCCCTTTCCCAAAGTTGGATCGTTAACAAGGACACCCCAACCTTTTGCGCTAGATCCATCTGAGAAAGCCCTAATGACTTTCTAATTTGCTTCAGGTTTTCCATTTTCGTCATCCTTTCTTTTTTCTAATTCGCATAAAAATGCGACATTACAGGCCAGATGCCATAAGTGCGGCAAGCCGCTTTCTGTGTCAATTCCTTTGGGATTGTCGATGTAGTTTAATAAATGGCGATACGCCGCATCCCGATACCTTTCAATTTCCACTTCATCCCAATGATCCGCTTGTTCTCCGTATTTCTCTTGTCCATATTCCCGAATTTGGGCGATGCACCGGATAATTTCTGATGGAACTAAGGACAATCTTGGTTTCCCTTTATCTGCTTTGGCTCTTTGATCCAATTTCAATAGAACCCCCTCCTCACCTCATTTCATTAATTGTTTAACTAAATAATCGGCGTCCTCTTGCCGCATATCTCCGGGATCTCCTTTTATCTTCTCAATGTAGACCTCCTTCCCTAGCGCCTTTAATTTGGTAGCTAATACTCGGGCTTGTTCTTGTGCCTGGGGTTCCTCATCAAATAACATAAAGAATTTATCATGGATTTTAGCCAATTGTAATACTTGCTCCATTTTAAACTCAATCCCAAACGTGGCTACAGCATGATATCCCAGCCGCCAGACATCGATAACCCCTTCCACTATGATAAGCCCTTTCTCCTCCCTCCATTTCTCCTGCTTGCCGTATAGGATGTTTTTATGGTGTATCTTTTCCCGGCGCTTTGGGCAGGCTAGATATTTCAGCTTGCTTTTTCCGGTGATATCCCTGGCTTGAAAACTGACGATCTCCCCGTTCCAATAAATCGGGATCAGGATTCTGTGGCTATATGATATCCCGTCTAAAAGGCTCACTGGGCCGGTTTGGCTTAATCCCCATTCTTGTTCTAACTTATCTGGATCGAACTTTCGTTTTTTCAGATAGTTTTTATATGGGGCAGTGAGGGAAGAGCTTGGTTTAGGCATCCGTAAGGGGAATATGGATACTTTAGCTTCTTCCCTCCTTATTCTCTGGCTGGTATTGGCGCCGTACCCTCTCATAATAGCGCGTACACTAGGCTCCGGTAAGTTGAGTACCCGGCTTAAAGCCTGAGCCAAGGTATGGCCCCCACAGCGCCAGCAATGAACTCCTTTTCCTTCTTGCTGGATACCAAGGTGATAGTCCTGGGAACCGGGACAGAAGGGACAATGAATATTCACCCAACCATTTGAGCAATGTTTGTTCCCTTCCGTTATAAAATTAATATTATAATGCCGAAGTAGACGAGGAATATCCATTTATTTAGCTCCTTATATTATTATACGTATTCACAGATTTTCATTAAATAGAGGCGGCTTGTTTCAATTCCCGGAAGCTATCCCAGATAGCCCTCCACCCCCAACCACGGTTCCTTAATTCCCGCATAATTATTCCCCGGCATTGTTTTGGTTTATCTGTGGGTAGGTAGATATCCGATTCGTCAAGAACCAGGGAACAGACTGCCTGGGATTCTGGTGATAATCTTTCCAAAAACCTTTGCCAATTTTCCTGCGCGATTAATTGCTGTTCTGGAGTCCAGGGCTCATTCCTTGCCCATAGTATCTCGGCTTCCATTTCTTTCATTTCTCTTGTTGATTCCCGGCTTATGAGGGAGTTAATCCGATTCGTTATCACATGATGGATAAATGTGGTTTTCTTCCCCTTGCTGGGATTATAAGAGCTGTCCGCCTCCAGACAGGCTAAGCAAGCCTCCGCAAATAGATCGTCAAACTCTAGCCCTGGATTATTATGTATATAAGACCATACGATTTTTCTAATGATGCCTAAATTCTTTTCAATCATTTTCTTTCCCCTCCTTTTTTAGTTTTTGTCCCCGTCCCAACCCCAGTCCAATGCCATTTTTCATGAAGCATATTTTGCACATATAGGCCCAAGGTCCAAATTTGGTTTTGCCATCATACTCTGCTTCTTTCCCACAGAAGTTGCATTTTTTCTCGTTTTGCATTAAGATTCCCTCCTTTCTTTGTATTTTTTTATCAGTTCTGTCAGGAGCTGGGTTTCTTCCACTTCTTTGCCATCCAAGATTGCTTCCAAAACTTTCTTCTTTTCATCTAACAGCGTTGCAATTTCTGCTTCGATTGTATTGTCTGCCAACAGGTAGTAAATGTTTACGGTGTCTTTTTGGCCTATCCTATGGCATCTGTCTTCTGCCTGAACAAGTTCGCCTGGTGTCCAGGGCAGTTCTAGGAATGCTACCGCACTAGCAGTTGTTAAGGTTAATCCGGTTCCGGCGGCTTGAATATTCCCTACAAATAATTTGACGTCTGGGTTGTTTTGGAATGCTTGGACTGATTCATCTCTTTGCGTTCCGCTGAGTGAGCCATCTACTTTTACCGCAATATCTTTGAACTCTTCCATCAGGGCATCCACCACGACTTTATGAACGGCGAATACCACCAATTTATTTCCGTTTGTTTCTAAGAAATCCCGTATCCATTGGATCGCCTGTTTCATTTTTCCTTTCACTGCTAGTTGCTTCAGGGCTTCTATCTTGACTAAATGTTCGGCTTGCCCTGCTTTTTGAGCGGCTTCCTCTCCTTTGGTATCTTTGAGGAACCGGATAAAATTCATTTCTGCCTTGAAATACTCTTTTTCGTTATCCATTTCCATTGGAATGAAGGAAAACAGCTTGTCTGGAAGCTCCGGAAGAACATCTGCTTTTTTCCTACGAATCATTACTGTATCTGTCAGGATTTGGTGTAATTTCTCTTTGTTGCTTGCCCCTGAAAAATCCCACCCGAAACCATTGTGTTTTGCATCACAATAGGTGCGGGCGAATTCCATATAGTTTGGGAACACCGTTTTGTTGATTACCTGCAGTATATTCCAGCTTTCTATCGGCCTATTTACTATAGGTGTTCCGCTGAGTGCTATAACATGGGGTATTTTTTTTGCTAGTTTCTTGACGGCTTTTGTTCTTTGGGCCTTGTTGGACTTGATGTACTGTCCTTCATCAAAGATCAAAACCTGTGGGTTTGATTTCTGTAATTCCTCCACCCAAGAGGACAGGATATCATAATTGATAATTACAATATCCTTCTTTACTTGGTATGGTGTTTTCCCTTGTAATATTTCTACGTCGGGTTTGGATAACCCAGCTTCTGCTTCCCTTGCCCAGTTTATTTTTAAGTGCGCCGGGCATACGATGATAGCCGGTCTTTTTTCTGGGTGTAATTCCAACCAAGCTAACGCTTGTATTGTCTTTCCTAATCCCATTTCGTCCCCAAGCAACGCCCTGCCGTTCCGGCTTTCAATAAAAGCGACACCGTCCTTTTGATAAGGGAAAAGTGTTCTTTTGAAAGTAGGAATTTCAATTGTTTTGGTTTCTTTAGGGGTGTTATCCTCCAAACTTTTGGTTATTTCTGGATCTATTTCGAATTTAGCATCTTTTAGGATTTTAGCCGCTTCCTTGGATAATGGTGCTGTCCAATGCTTGGGGTATTTATCTCCTTGGAACCGGCGCCCTGGAATACTTTTTACGGTTGCCAGGGTGTCGTAATCGAAAGGGAACATGATTTTAATCTGTCCCTTTTCTAAGGTTGCCTTTTTCTCGTTGTTGGTGTTTTGTGCTGTGGTCCGTATGTTCTGCGGGACTGCTTGAACAGGATTTCCGTCAAACAACACCCCGGTATCAATTCCGGCGTTCTGGAGCTGTCCTTTGTACTTTTTTAACATCTTAATTGCGGCTTCCGTTTGTCTGACTGTCCAGGTTTCCTGGGTGGCTAAGGATTTCCCGAACCCACTGTCTACTCCATTGAATCCTTGCCCGTCTCTGGTACAGGCTCCATCACAGACACTGGCTAAATATCTAACTGCTTGCTGAGCTAATTCTAATTTCGTCATTTTTCCCACCTTTTTGCCTCCTTTTTTATTTATGCTTATTCTTATTCTTATTATTATTATATATTAAACGATATATTAGGTCAAGGGGATTTTTAAAAATTTTTATATTTTTTCTCAATTATACTTGAAGGTTTTTAAAAATTATGGTTTAATAAGGATAAGGGTATGGTTTTTGGTTTTTAGAAAAAACAGGGAAATCCATGTCATGTGTCGTCAGGGGAGGGAGGCGGATATGGAAAGCCAGAACTAAGCGAGGTTAGGGCTTATGCCCTTTCCAGAGGGAAAAAGGTTAAAAAGCGCGGTGATTAGATATGGCGAGGCCAAGCAAATTAACTCCTGAAGCTACAAAGAGATTAACAGATGCAATCAGAGCCGGAAACTATTATGA
>LSQX01402578.1_pt1 | contig 15369 bp, 11 predicted proteins | sample 654561 | NCBI WGS metagenome assembly LSQX01 (sample SAMN04489861, study PRJNA283612) | anaerobic digester metagenome | isolation source: 4 biogas reactors fed with cattle manure at either 37C or 55C with and... | place: Denmark: Kongens Lyngby | collected 2014 | reverse complement strand
AAAACAGGTGCTTGGATACCATTCAATGTATGAGAATAAAAGAGTCTGGGCGTTCATCTACAGGACAGCATCAAGTGCTAAGGTCGGAATCAACATCACCAGACTCACCGGAACAGAGGTAGCTAACCTCAGCTCCAAGAGAGATACAAGGTTGTTAGATCTTATTAAACAGATTTATCTGGCTGATCCGCACATAGCTCTGCTGTGCTGCTTCCAAGACTATGCTTTGGAATGCTAAGCGCGACAGCGCCTCTGGATAATCCACCTCACGCAACTCAGCCTGTACAGTTTTGTTAATTAAGGCAACGTCCTCGTTATCTGTCTTTGTGGTTTCAATAACATTCAAACGCGCACCTATATCACCACGAGTCGCGTCAATATTCACCATCGCATGGTCAATATTGGTTAGCGCAATAGCTACAGCGTCACGCGTATCGCGGTTGCCTTGTGGTGTGTCTGGGTTGTCTTCTAGCGCGCGCCTTAGCTGCTGAATAGTATCTAGTACGCCCTGCTTTTGTCGGTTGGGATCTTCTGTAATGGTGACCACCTCCCCGCCTGCAGGTACACCATCAAAGTGTATGACCATGCCGCGAAACACTAAGGTGTCGTGGGCTTTATCATCGTCATCTAAGCTACCGGTATGCAGCAGCACGGCAGTACCTGCTTCATACACTTCATAGGATTTAGGATCGCCCGCTGGTGTTGCTAGCGGATCACCAAAGCGCACTTGAATTCCAGCATCAGGGAAGCCGTTGTTGCCGTTAAATGCCACTTCATCCTGCACCATGCCTGCGGACACACTGAGCGTTGAGCCTGCTGGCGGTGTAAAAGCTGTATTCAAGCGTGCCGCATTGGTAATACTTTGGAAAACTTTTTTACCATTATCATTGATAGGTAGAGTTAAGGAGCTAGCAACCTGTAACCGACGCTGCCCTTCATCGCCTTGATAGCTGTAACTGCCATCGGCATTACGAATAAAGGGTTCGGTTTTTCCTTGGAAACCGGCAAACAGGTATTCACCACGGGCGTTTTTGGTATTCATCAAGCTGAGCAGCTCGTCTTCACGCTCACGCAACTCTGCAGCAATAGACTGACGATCGTTTTGGCTTAAGGCACCGTTGCCTGCCTCACCTGCCAGTTCGCGTACGCGCTGCATAATGGTGTTAACCGCATTTAAACTAGACTCTTCCTGCACCAGACTGTTATTAGCGGCAGTTAGGTTATCCTTGTATTGGGTCAACATATTTTGCTGTTGCTCAAGCTGCATCAGGCGTACCGACGCGACTGGATCATCAGCTGGCGTCAAAATACGGTTGCCCGAGCTAATTTGCTCTTGGGTACGAATGGCTTGCGCGTAATTGCGCTGAATACCCTGCACGCCTGTATTAAAAGCTTGTTGACTAGAGATTCGCATGGGTTAACTCCTCGACTGATATACATCCAGTCCTACCTAAATGTGCTAATTAGCGTATCAAACAAAGAACGCGCTACCTGGATAATCTGCGCCGAAGCATTGTAATACTGTTCAAACTTAATCAAGTTCGCTGCCTCTTCATCTAGGTTCACACCAGAGAGCGAATCACGATTATCGGTGGCTTGCTGTAAAACAGCGCCCGTAGCAATATCATCCTGTCTAGCTTGAGCAGTTAACGTGCCAACTCGTTCAATAGTGTTGCCATAATCATCGGTAAAGCTCATGCCCGTAGCGATATCCTTGACCTTGGCATCCAAACCTACCACTTGCTTGTTTTGTAAGTCCGCCAATTTTAAGGCGTTACGGTTATCCGATACGCCGTGCTGGTTAAAGCTGACCGAAAATCTATCCCCATCCTGTGGTGTGCCACTGATTGTCTGCTTAACTGTATAACTCTGTATTTCGCCAGCCACGTTAACCTGTATCGCATAACTGAGCGTGTTGGTTTGTCCGGGGGTTATGGTCAAACCTGGGTGCGCACCCGGCGCCGCCTGACCTTCTTGCGGCACTGCCGTAATACTTACACCTGCCGGCAGTGAAGCGAACTCCAACTCATTGGTTGCCGCATTAAACACCAGCTCAAGGTTATCCAATGCCTGCAAGTTATCTAGATTCAGTTTGTCAGCAACAAAGTTATCTGGCAAAGGCGTAGCTGGGATGTTGAGCACCATGTCTACCGAGGGCTGCCCTACTGTACCCGTACCTTTATTTTGTAGGTTGGCCTCACTACGCAATGGTGCCGCAAAAGCAAGCTGATCAGCCTGATCCAACACAGCCTCAACATCAGTTGCTCCACGACGTGTTGGTTGCAGCAAAAACTGATCGCCTGGGTTCGGTGTTCCCGATAAGGTCATGCTAAAGCCCTGATCACGACCCGGAATAGGCAGATCAGTAAAGCTTAGACTGACTTCATTGGTGCTCGGGTCAACGACGACATCAGTAACCTGAATTTGCGCGCCATCACTGATGCGAAAGGCGCTGTAACCCGTACCGTTATATTCCAGTCGGTAATCACTGGCCGTAAGCAATTTAGTATTGTTTATGCGCATCTCGCCAGAAACAGCAGAGACATTACTTTGCATCGGCAATACGCGCAGCCCCATCAGCTTGGGATCGTTAATATTATTGAATAAGGCTGTGCCTACATTACCCTTTAGATCCAAGCCTTGGCCAAGCAAGCTGTTCACTTCTTGATTAATCGACAGCGCCAAGCGTCCCACTGAGTTAAAGGTTTGGTCTAAAACCTCCTCACGAAAACGCAACAAGCCGCCCATCTCTCCACCGGTGATCATCTTACTGATATTTTGTGTAGAACCACCGCTGATAAAGTTAATATCAAAGCGTGTTGGGTCTGCATTACCTTGCACCGCCTCAATGCTATTGGCCTGACCACCCACCACCAAAGGCTGCCCAGAACCGATAAATAGGTTCAGGCTGTTATTGTCTTGCGGCACCACGGTGACACCAATAAAGGTTGCAAGCTCGCGTACAGCCTCATCACGCGCATCGAGTAAGTCATTAGGTGGATGGCTATTAGCCCCCACTCCAGCAATAGCTTTGTTTAGCTCTGCCACAGTGCCAGCCAGACGATTCACCTGCCCGGTAACGCTTTGCATCTGCTTGTTAATAAACTCGTTTTGTGCATTGATGCTGTCGTAAATATTATTAAAACGGCGCGTTAAACCTTCGGCTTCGGCTAACACCAACTGACGTGCTGGTATATTAGAAGGGTCTTCCGCGGCGGTTTGCATGGCCGAGAAAAACGACTGTAAAGAAGGAGTTATACCTGTGGTTGATCCCGCTAACAGCGAATCTAGCTGGTCAATTTGACTCTTATACGCCTTTACATCCGCATTTAAAGCCGTGGATGAACGCAGCTGAGTCGTTAAAAACTCACTGTAACTACGGCGAATATCCACCAAGCTGGTACCCGAACCAATATAGCCCGCTCCGCTAAACTGCGCTGGGCGCGTTTGCTGGACGGTATCCTGGCGGCTATAACCGGGGGTGTTGACGTTGGTAATATTATGTCCGGTTACCGATAAATTCGTTTTGGCAGCCGATAGGCCCGATAAGCCAATGTTTAATAAGTCAGCCATTGTTCACCTCAACCCCGTTCAGCGATGCGCGGCGTGGGCGCATGAGCTGTTTGCTGAAAATCTTGCATTTGCTGAGCAATGCGGCTAATTTTTTGCGCATATTGAGGGTCGGTTGCATAACCAGCTCGCTGTAATTCGCGTAGATATTGCTCTGGATTATCGGCAACCTTGAGTGCCTCTTGATAGCGGCTATTGCTCTGAATAAAACTTACATAATCATTAAAACTCTGTGCAAAGGAGTCGTATTTTCGGAAATCGGCTTTTTCTGTCACCTTGACCCCCTTAACAAATTCACTGGTCGCTGCTTGCGCTGATTCACCTTTCCAGCCATGCGCTTTGATACCAAACAGGTTAAAGGTGTTTTGCCCTTGCGCGTCACGTACCATATTTTTACCCCAACCTGTTTCTAAAGCGGCCTGGGCCACCAAGTAACGCGGATCGACACCCAGCTTATCTGCCGCTTGCTGCGCCATTGGCAGCATGGCTGAAATAAATTCTTGTGGAGTATTAAACCCATCGACGGTGAGTTGCTGTGGTGTTTGCACAGGCTTTTGCTGGCTAATTGCAGCGTAGCTATGCACTGCTGATTTTTGCTTAACACCCACTGCATCCCCTGTGGAGTGTGCGCCATGAACAGCCCGCTGGGGCATAACTGGATTCTGTATCGCTGTGCGGCGTAATGCGTTTTGTGCCTCTGCTGGCTGGACCTGTATATCTGTACCTATGGAATCCACTTTATTTTGCATGCCCGGGAAAGGATTTGAACCACCACGCGGCTTGTGCATTTCGCTCATTTGCCTAACCAGTACATCAGCCATACCTATGCCACGACCTTGTGCCATAGTGACGGCTAACTGCTGGTCATGCATATCGCGATAGGCTTTGCTTTCACTGCTATTGAATAAATTATCGTCAGCCAACACATCGTTCGCAGAGCGCATAGCCTTAAGCATCTCGCTAATAAATAACGATTCAAATTCTTGCGCTACTTGGCGGATATTGGCTTCGCTATCGCGATCCTCTCCGACCTTTAGTTTTTGCAGTCGATTTAAATCGGTATAACTAGCGCTGCTCTGAGCTTGTGTACGATGCAGTTGCATAACCTTTCCCTCTTGCCACTTGAGCGAGTGCGTCAAGTTTCAGATGAGTAAAAATACATACTTATACTCAAGCAACAACCGTGCCATAAAACCCTATGCATTTTAGAATTAGATTACGAACTGGTTTTTACGCGCATTAGCCCGATCGGGCGGAGAAGGAAGTGGAGCCTAAGGGCTGCGCCCCAACAGCACTGCCAATGAGCTAGCCGTACTGTCAGAGCGTTCTGATCAGCTGCCGTTAGATGACGATTAAATCCGCCTGCAAAGCACCCGCCTGCTTCAAGGCTTCTAAGATAGCCATCAAATCCGAAGGCGAAGCACCTACTTGGTTTACCGCACGCACTATTTCATCCAACGTAGTGCCAGTGGCAAATTTAAACATAGGACGCATTTCTTGTTCAGCATTCACGCGCGAGCGCGGAACCACAACCGTTTGCCCATCAGAAAAGGCTTCCGGTTGACTGACGCTGGTATCCTCACTGATTGCAACCGTCAAACTTCCGTGCGTTACCGCAGCTGGTTGCACGCGCACATCCTGACCAATCACAATAGTGCCGGTACGCGAGTTAATAATGACTTTGGCGACGGCCTGACCGGCTTCGATCTCAAGATTTTCGATAACCGAGAGATAATTCACGCGCTGGCTTGAATCAACCGGAGCTGCAACACGAATTGAACCCGCATCCATAGCCTGCGCGGTATCCGGACCTAACAAATCATTTAGCTTATCGACAATGTTTTTAGCGGTGGTGAAGTCGGGTCGATTTAAGTTCAGCGTCAAATAATTGCCTTGGTCAAAGGATGAAGGCACTGAGCGCTCAACCGTTGCACCCGATGGAATACGACCCGCTGAAGGTACGTTAACCGTAATGCGCGAACCGTCCGCACCACCCGCATCAAAACCACCCACCACCAGATTACCCTGAGCAATGGCATACACATTGCCATCAATACCCTTAAGCGGTGTCATCAGCAAGCTGCCACCACGCAGACTTTTAGCATTACCAATGGAAGATACGGTGACATCAATGGTCTGCCCTGGGCGCGCAAAAGGCGGCAGCTCAGCATGGATAGAAACCGCTGCTACGTTTTTAAGCTGGATATTACCTGTGCCAGGCGGCACGTTAATACCAAACTGCGCCAGCATATTGTTAAAGGTCTGCACGGTAAAAGGTGTTTGCGTGGTCTGGTCACCACTGCCATTTAAACCCACCACCAAACCATAACCAATTAATTGGTTGGTACGCACACCTTGAATTTTCGCCAAATCTTTTAAGCGTTCAGCCTGAGCCCCTGCAACCATGCCCAGTGTTAAAAACACTGCTAATGCATATCTAAACATTGTCATTCCCTCTTACTAGAAAGGCCACTTCGGACTCATAAAAAAGCGGCTTAACCAACCCGGTTGACTGGCATTAGCAAACGCGCCCGTACCCGAATAGGTTATGCGTGCGTCGGCAATACGCGTTGAAGACACGGTATTATCCGTACTAATATCATCGGAACGAACCAACCCAGAGATGCGAATCAACTCATCACCTGTATTAAGCGTCAGCCATTTTTCACCCCGAACCACCAAAATTCCATTAGGTAAGACTTCGGCCACGGTTACGGTAATAGAACCATTTAAACTGTTACTCTGCCCTGCTTGCCCTGAGCCTTTCATGGCACGCTTCGCTTTTGCGCTGGCTTCCAAACTTAACGTGTCGTTACCCATACCTAAAGCACTAAGACCAGCAAGCGGGTTTTTCGGTGTTACCGCCATGCCCAGTATATTAGGCACGCCAATATCAATATCGCTGTCTTTTTGCATTTGTGAGTTAGCGTTTTTGCTAGCCTGAGTACGTTCATTCAGGTTGATGGTGATAATGTCACCCTCACGAAACGCCTTACGGTCAGTAAAATAGTTAGACTCGAAACTGGCCTGATAAATAGCGCCATTATTCTGCGCTGCTGGAACCGGTGTGCGCGGCAACACAGGCGCATAATAGGGGTCATCCGGCTTGGGCTGCGGCATCTCGGCACAACCAGCCAAAACCAATAGCGCTGTGAGCGGAAGTACAAAGGCTGCGCGTTTCATTGCATTATCCCTCTATTAAAGCTTCTGAGTAATAAAGGACAGCATTTGGTCTGCTGTCGAGATAACTTTGGAGTTCATTTCATAGGCGCGCTGAGTGGTAATCATATTCACTAACTCCTCAACCACGCTTACGTTTGAGTTTTCTAAGGTGTTCTGTAATACACTGCCAAGACCATTTAGGCCCGGTGTCCCAACTTGCGGCGCACCACTGGATGCGGTCTCTAAAAACAGATTATTACCAATGGCTTCAAGGCCGGCGTAGTTAGTGAAGTCGGTGGTTTGGATATTACCTAAAATTTGTGGTTGCGGAGTACCGGCAACCGTCACCGAAACCGTTCCATCCTCACCCACAGTAAAGGTGCGCACCTCAGGTGGCAGCACGATGGCCGGCTCTAAAGGAAAGCCCTGAGAGTTGACCACTTGTCCATCAGAGTTAAGCTGAAAACTACCATCACGGGTATAAGCAATGTTGCCATCGGGTAATAAAATCTGGAAAAAACCACGCCCATTAATCGCCATATCTAACGGCTGCTCAGTCGTCTGCAAGCTGCCTTCAGTGAAGATTTTCTGTGTGCCCGCAATTCGTACACCTGTACCCAACTGCAAACCGCTGGGCAACTCACTGTCTTGGCTTGACTGACCGCCGGGTTGGCGGCGAATCTGATAGAGCAAGTCTTCAAACTCAGCACGATCGCGCTTAAAACCTGTGGTTGAAACGTTGGCTAAGTTATTCGAAATGGTGGTTAGGTTCATATCCTGTGCGGATAAACCTGTTTTCGCAACCCAAAGTGATGGAAGCATGGTCGTTCTCCTTGAGCGCCAACTTTATGACACTCAGCTATTAATTCTTTCTTACTTAGGTTAACTGCATGATTCGTGCCATCGATGAAGAGTTCTCTTCCGCGGTACGCATCATCTTGACGTGCAGTTCAAACTGGCGTGATAAAGACAGCATAGCGGTCATCTCAGCAACTGCGTTCACGTTACTGGATTCGGTAAAGCCAGAAATCATGCGCGCATTGGCTTCCGGCTCGAATTCCTGGCCGTTTTTGCCACGAATTAAACCGTCTTGACTCTTCTCTAACTCACGCGGATCTGGCATGACCAACTTAATGCGATCAACCTCAGCCATCACATCTGGGGCCTCACCTAAAGAGCGAATACTGATGGTGCCATCTTGACCAATTTCCACCTTCTGCTCCGGCGGAACAGCGATCGGACCTGCATTACCGAGTACCGGCAAGCCAGTTGAAGTACGCAACACACCCAACGCGTCAATCTGCATACTGGCAGTACGCACATAGGCTTCGGAGCCGTCTGCTGACTGTACGGCAATCCATGCATCACCCTGTACGGCAACATCTAAATCACGTCCCGTCTCTTGCAGCGTGCCATAGGTAAAATCAGTGCCTGGACGCTCCGTCATGGCGTAAGCGCGAGCCGGCAAGCCATCGCCAAACACCGGCATCGAGCGTGCTTGCTCAAAATCCCGGCGAAAACCACTGGTCGAAACGTTAGCTAAGTTGTTCGCGTGCGCTTGCAACGCTTTAGCATTCTGGCTTGCACCAGTCATGGAAATGTATAGCATCTTGTCCATGGTAATCCTCCACTTAGGGCGCGCAATGGCACCCTTTCTTGACTACCAATAACAAAGCAACATCCATGCCAGACAACAAGAACCGCACTAACACGCTATGCACAACTACAAGAAAACGCAGGCAAAAAAAAGCGGCAATGAACTGCCGCTAGGAAAGAGTACGAGTAAAACCCCTAAAGTTCTGAGGCTTGGTAGACGCATTAAAGCTGCAAAGCAACAATACCTACCACGATACAGACCACACCAATAATTCCCTGCTTGCCCAGCCTTGAATTAAACAAGTAACGGTCCAGCGCCACAGTACCTAGCACACCCAAGCTACCCCAAGCAGAGTACGCCACACTTAAGGGCATATAATTCAGGACAAAGCTCAGCAAAACAAAGGCTAAAATAACTGCCAACAAACCGCTTAGCCCCCAAATCACACGCTTAAAGCCATCCGAGCGTTTCACACAATACAAAGCAACTAAGTCTAGTGATACCGAACCTAACAGCAACGTCATTGGAATCATCATAGCGCCACCTTCGCGGCTATTTCGATCGCTTCATCGGCTTCATCGGCTTCATCGGCTTCATCGGCTTCATCGGCTTCATCCTTCGGTTTAGCACCTTTATCAAAGGTAACCAACAACAAGCCGAACATCATTAACGCGATAGCGAGCATTTCGCCAACACTTAAATATTCTCCGAAAAACAGCACACCCACCACGCCAATTAAAAACAAGCCCAAGCCTTCCCAGACGGCATAAGAAACAGCCAAAGGAATATGCACAACGGCGCGAGAAAAAGCATAAAAGGAAAAAGATATCATCACCGCCATGACCAAGTAGCCCAACCACGGTGAATTTGAAATCGCATATTTCATGCTGACAGTGCTGATCACTTCTGCCAACACTGCTAGGGCTAACATAACCCAGTAATACATAGTAAAACCCCTGTTAGGGATTCTCTGAAAAAGCACTGATTGTAAAAGCTTGCATAGGCTACAGCGCTTTTTTAGAGCATCCTAAAAACAACTAAAACTCTAAAAACGACTCAGTATCGTAAAAAAGGGGGCAACTACGCTAACGACCGCCACACCACTGAATGGTGAGCAAATGGGGGGAGAAAGGGGTGAAGCAAACCGCGTAAGAACTAGACATACAGCCTTGAGAGTGACCAATAACGCATGCATTATAGCAGTTTTACGTGCTTTTGCGCTGATTAAAAGCTACGCCGATAAAACAAATCCAACGAACTGGCTAGACTCGAAGCGGCTTCTAGGTATAAGCGCTTGGTTAACTCATAACGCAGCGCAATGATACTGGTAGGCTGAAACACACCCACGCCATAGCTTAGAACGAGCTTGTCGGTGATGCGTCCGCTGGCCATGACGCTACTGCTCATACCACTGCCTTCGGTTTCAAACTCAAACTCTTTTATGCCAAACGCATCCGCCATGCGGTTAACAATAGGTGCCGTGCCTAACATGCCTAACGCCAACGCTGCCTGACTCATCATATTAGAATCATCACTGTTATTACCCGATAGCGGCCGCCCAAGGAGCAACCAAGATAACGCTTGCTCTTGACTCATTACTGGCTGCGAGAAGATTTCTGTTTGTGGCTGATCGGCCAATCCTGACAAACGCAAACCTGCCGTGACATCACCCGTCACACGCACCGCCTCAATATCAATATAGGGCTGACTAATGGGGCCTGAAAACACCAAGCGTGCCCGGCGCAGTTGCAGTCTTTGCCCGTACGCCCGATAACGTCCATTTTTCAGCTCAAGCACACCTCGCCCAGACAAATTATCAACCATCTTAATCTGCCCCTGCACATCAGCGGTAAGTCCAAAACCACTAAAATGCAAACGCTCTTGACCGACCTTTATTTCAATATCCATTGCTAACGGCAGACCTGATTCTTTCTGCTCTAGCCCCAGCACATGAGCATCGGCAGAGACCCGCACCGCCTGCTCTGGCAGTTCTGGCACGGTGATATAGCCCTTGGGCACGGAAATACTTCCGCTAAGTAACAAGCGCCGCTCATCAAGACGCAGCTGCAAATCGGGCTCAACGATTAAATCAGCATAGGGCGCCACCTGAACAGGTAATTGTGTGCCGTTTAAATCGATATCCACCAGCAAAGCATTCTGCCAGTCAACACGGCCATTCAAGTGCGCCTGCCCATCTACGCCACTGCGCCAACCGCCTTCAATTTTGGCCAAGCTGCCGTTAATCTGTACTTGCACCCAGAGCTGCTCCAGACTCAACGGCAATCGATCACCGGCTAACAAACCGTTCGTTAAATTGATTTGCCCATCAATACTGGGGCTCAACAAGGTGCCACCGATCGTTCCTTGCCCTTGCACCAAGCCTTGGATTTTCTCTATCTCTGGCATAAACGCCTTTAATGGCGCCAGCTCAAGACGCTCTAGCTTAAACTTCCCCTTCAGCGGTTTATCTGCTTGCTGTGGTTCCATAGCTAGATCGAGCAACAAATGACCGGTTTGAGCACCCAGCAATTCCAGCTGCAGAGTGATTTCTCGCGGATTAAGCACGCTGTTTAGCTGCAATACCTGCCAAGCAAAGTCATGACGCTGTTCTTGTTCAACATAATGCACGCTACCCTTACCCGCATCTAACTGGACGTGCCCTTGCAGTCCCTGCGGTTGTTCTTGCAGCTGTATGCGACCATTGAGCAAAGCATCCAGTTGTAAATCCTTGGGCAGCCATGGTCGCAAACTGTCTAAAGGAAAGTTTTTGAGTTGATAGTCAATAGCCAGTCGAGGTAACAGCTGCTGCTGTTGCGCGCACAGGCTGGCTTGTCCGCCTTTAAAACAATGGGCTCCCAGCTGCAAGTGCTGTTCATGCTGATAATCAATGTGCACCGGTTCTGTTAACTGCCAATGTTGCTGTTCGACATCTACTGTTAACTGGCGCAGCGTGCCGCGCCAATGCAAAGTCTGCACATCCAGCATCCCTTGTATGCTGGCTTGCGCCCGCGCCGGTCCCTCTAACTGCAGACTCAATTCTTGCGTATGTATATCGCCATTGCCGTGCAACTTTAAGTCGCCGAACAACTGCTCCGCACTCGCCAGCTTTGTAGCATTTAGCTTAATATCCGCTTGACCGCTGGACTCAAGCCTGGCCTGCACATCCAGCTGTTTGACTCGATAACCCTGATACGCCAAGCCTTCAGCTTTAAGGCTTAAGGCTCCAGCAGGCTGCTCTAGCCGCCCACTAATATCCACCTGACCATGCACTCGCCCCGCTGTTCCGGGCAGGATTTGCGTCAGTCTTGGCACATCCAGCTGTAATTTCCCCGCCAGTTGTTCATCAACTTGCACATGCCCACTAAGCTGATTATCGCCCAGCTGTACCAACAACTCGGCAAGCTGCCAGTGCTGCCCTGCGCCGGACAGATTGCCTTGCACACTGGCTTGTTCGCCACGTAACTGACCAGCAAGATGGATCTGCGCCTCAGCGCTTAATTGCTCAGCAAATTGCCCTGAAGTAGTAATATCACCCGCCAATTTACCGGGCAAATCAGCCACCCAGTAGGCAGGGTTTAACTCACTGACGTGTAACTCACTGCGCCAGCGTACACCTTGGGTAAAATCGAGTTGAGCATCGCCCTGCACCTGTCCCGGTCCAGCAATCACCTGCAGTGTATAAATATCCAGTTGCTGCTGATCACCGCGCAACTGGGCATTGACCTCAAACTCACCCGCTGGTCCTAACAATTCAGACGCCAACTCTGCTTGGTAGCGCTGCTCTTGGTAACTCAACCCAATCTGCGCGCGATTAAGCTCAATACCCACGTCCTCGACACCTAATAACTGGTGCCAACTGAGTTGCTGCAAATACACCTGCGCCTGCGCAGAAAGCTCATGCTGCCAATCCAGCTGCCCAGTTATTTGTGCATAACGCGTGTCTGACTCAATCAACTTAAGCTGTTTAATGTTGACTGAATACTGATCAAGCACGCCTTCACCCACCAATTCAATGGGTTGCTGATTGGCTAACAGTCGCGCCGACTGCTGCCACTGATAACCGGCCGCCAGATCGCCTTGGGCGCTAACGGATAACTGCTGCACTACTAACTGCTCGGGCAACACCGCTACCAACTGCAAGCGCGTGAGTTCTAGGCTCAGTTTGGCGGGCAAATTCGCTGCCAAGGGTTGTAGTTCAGCGGTCACACTGCCCTGTAACACACCGGTTAATTCGCCCTTGAGCAGTAATTGCTCAAGTGTGCCGCTGATGTCTAAGTTCAGCTGTTGTTCGCCCAATTCAGGCAATATTCCCTGCGCCTGAATCGTTAGCTCCAACGGCCAGCCTTGCTTGGCGGTAAGCGAGCCCTGTAGCTCTAGTGTATTTTCTTGATAGGCCAGACTCAACTGCTGGATCTGTAATTGATTATCTACCCACTGCGCCTGCGTCTCTATACCCTGCAGTATCAGCTCATCATTGAACAACAACTGTTGCAGGCTAAACTGCGCCACACTGATAGTAAGCGGCAGTTGCAAATCAGTTAACTCGAAAGGCTCAGAGTCCGTATTTTCTTCATCATTTTCCAATACCTGTATGGACAGCTGCCTAGCCGACAATTCCTGCACACAAAGCTCTGCGCGCCACAGACATCTAGGGTCAATCGCCATGCTGACCTGTTCCAGTTGAATCTGCGTCTGCTCATCCTGCCACTGCAGATGCTCAGCCGACCACTGGCCCAGCAGCGTACCGGTAAAACTGTGCACGGTTAAGTCCGGCACTTGCCTGAGCAGCCACTGACTGCCGGACTGTGTTGACAGCAGTACTAACGGTGCCAGCAACAAAACCAAAACAATCGCCGGCAGGATGAGCAGCTTGATTAGCCTGGACTTACTCATAGCTCAGGCCCCATGGAGAAGTGAATGCGCCACCCTCGGTCATCATTGAGTGCATGCGCCCAGTCCAAGCGTAAAGGACCTATCGGTGATATCCAGCGCACGCCGACACCGACGCCCGTCTTCATGGCATCAGCCCAGTTTTCCACTGCATTACCCCGGTCGACAAAACTAGCGATGCGCCATGTGTCCGTCAGACTATATTGATACTCCACACTCTGCGCGAATAAATAACGACCACCGATTCGATTGCGATATTCATCGCGTGGCGAAAGACTCTGGTAATCATAACCACGCACACTCTGATCGCCACCGGCAAAAAAGCGTAGCGAAGGCGGGATACGGGCATAATTATTGGTGGCAATAGCTCCCACCTGGATACGACCTAAAAACCTATGCTTGTCGGCCAGCGTAATCAGACCGCGCACCAACGCGCTGGCATGCAATACATCCGCATCGGCGAAAACATCCTGTTTCGCACCGCTAATATCTGCTTGCAGTCGATAACCTACGCTTGGGTCTATGGCTGAGTCGGATTTAAGTTTGCTAAAACCCAAACTAGGCAGCAAAAACTGACTGCGCTTTTCTGGCTGCGCTCGGCCATAGTCGTATTTTTCTTCATCCCAGCGCAATCCCACTACACGCTGCCAATCATGGCCCACATGTTTGTGCCATTGTGCACCGTAGGTGTAACGACGACTCTGTGCGTCCATATACTCTTCACGTTGATAGCCTGAAACAAAACGCAACTGATCAGTTAGCGGTGCTTCTAACGGAATGGCATACCAGCCGGTAACATTCTGCTGCGGCTTTGACCATTCTGTTTCAAAGCCTAGCTTGTGCCCGTGCCTATTAATTCGGTGCTGCTCCCAATTAAAGCGCATCCTGGGTCCAATATCGGTAGAAAACCCCGCACCCACGCCAAAGGTCCGTGGTTTCACCCGCTGCAGACTGACACGAACCGGTACTAATAAAGGTCCATCAGGCTCACCCACGGCATCCACACGAATCTGTTCAAAATACCCCGTGGCTTGCAAGTTTTGACTTAGTCGTGCCAAAACCGCTGAGTTATACGCATCCCCTTCTTTAAAAGGCACTAATCGGTTTAACAATTGTGGCTCAATCCAACTCTGCTCAGAAAACTCAACAGCACCCAAGTAATACCGTGGACCACTATCAAAATGCAGGCTGATGTCCGCAGCGCCCATTTCGGGTTCAATATCTAAACGTTGCTGCGTAAACTTGGCCATAAAAAAGCCATAGCGCAACGCATATTGCTGCAGCTTAGACTTTAAATCCTCATAAGCACCATGATGTAAAATCGCACCGGGCAGCAAACGTTCGTCTGCAAGCTCGGTAAATACAGGCAGCTGATTGGCTTGACCCAACACCTGAATATCAACCTTACGCAAACGCACCGGCTCAGCCAAAGCAACCTCGATACGCAACTTAGGCTTATTACCCGACACAGTAGTAACTTGATAGCTATTTTGATAATAACCAAGCGCTTCACTGGCTTGACGCGCCATGCTTAACGCCGTGCTGCGATAACGCTGCAACGCTTCTTCATCATAGTCTTCCAGATTGCCTATATAGGCCTGAATATTCTCTTTGATAGCTTTATTGGCGGGCTTTACCACAATATCAAGGCGCACTTGTGACCACGCGCATGGCAACCAGAGCAAAAGTAAGAGAATGACAAAAAGACGTATTAACATGGGTGCATTTTACCTTGCCCCACACTGGGCTGCAGCTTTTTAAAAGACTGAGCACGCAGAAAATCTAGCCGCACCCAAGGATTTATCGCCCTGAGTCTGTATAATCACACACTTACGAAACACGCAGTACAGCATCAGGTAATTCAGCACTATGAAAATCATTTCTTTTAATATCAACGGCCTTCGTGCGCGTCCGCATCAGCTAAGCGCCATTATCGATAAGCATCAACCAGACGTTATTGGCTTACAAGAAATCAAAGTGGCCGATGAACAATTCCCCGAGCAAATGATTCGCGATTTGGGTTATGAGTTTTACTATCACGGACAAAAAGGCCACTACGGTGTCGCCCTGCTCTCGCGCTTACCGGCCTTAGAGATTCATAAAGGTTTCCCAGAGGATGACGAGAACGCCCAGCGCCGCTTTATTTGGGG
>LSQX01027694.1_pt1 | contig 15370 bp, 14 predicted proteins | sample 654561 | NCBI WGS metagenome assembly LSQX01 (sample SAMN04489861, study PRJNA283612) | anaerobic digester metagenome | isolation source: 4 biogas reactors fed with cattle manure at either 37C or 55C with and... | place: Denmark: Kongens Lyngby | collected 2014 | reverse complement strand
GGATTGTCTTTCCTGCGTTTTGACGAGCAAGCCGCGCCGGTTGACACATAGATGCCTTTGGCCGACAAGGCATGTAACAATGTCTCTCCGCGCAGGCCGGGAAAGGCCACCATAAGAATGTGCGGAACAGCGTTCGGCGGCGACAAAACCTGATGATCAACCTTTCGCGCCGTCAAATGGGACAGCAGTTGAGATCGAAGTTCTGCCACCTGTACACATTGCTCAGATAGTTTTTCAGTGGCCAAGCGCAAGGCATGAGCCAAAGCTCCGGCCAACGGCGGATTTTCCGTGCCGGAGCGCAGTCCTCGTTGCTGACCGCCACCGTGGATTTGTGCAGCCAAGTGAATTCCCCGGCGAATCAGCAACCAGCCGATCCCTTTAGGTGCTCCGATTTTATGCCCACTGCCGGACATCATGTCGATGCCGGCGGATTTGAAGCAAAAAGGCATTCGGCCGATGGTCTGTACGCCGTCAATGTGTATGGCGGTACGAGGTTGCAACCGATTGCGCAACCCGACAATTTCCTCAATGGGATTGACCGCCCCGGTCTCGTTGTTGACATGGATCAGGCTGATCAAAGCGGCCGGCTGCCGCAATGCCTCGGCAAAGGCATCCGGATCCACACAACCGTCCGACTGAAGAGACAATGAGACAAGGTCATAACCCTGTTTTTTCAGCCAAGAAACGGTTTCTGTCGTGGCGGCGTGTTCTCCCAAGCTGGTTATGATCCGTTTGTTGAGTCGTGGATTGGCCTCAACATAACCCTTGATCGCCAAATTGATTGACTCGGACCCTCCCGATGTCAGGATGATTTCGTCATCTTGGCAACCCAAAACTTGGGCGATCCGTCGACGGCTCTGATCGATGAACTGCGATGCTTCCCTTCCCAAAGGATGAACTGAGGCGGAATTGGCGTAGTATCGGTCCAGAAGTGCCAAATAATCATCACGGACCTGAGGGTAAACCGGATGGGAGGCAGAATAGTCAAGGTATATCGGCAAGCCCAGATTCAGCTCCTTCCGGCATCCAGGCGGATTGTGACAAGATCGGCCCGCATGACGGCTCTGACCACTTCACAAACATTGCCACTGCGTGAAACCAAACGACTCGTCGAAACCAGAACCGGTGAATTACGGGCGATGTCCAATTCCCTAGCTTCCTGATGATCAGCCGGCCGAACCGCAATTTTACAATTAGCCCTTTGAGGCAGATAAGCATATTTGTTGGCGGTAATTTCGATCATTCGCCGCTTCTGTTTTAAATCATTGCCAAGTTCCGGGAACATATAGACAGGGATCAAGGATTGACATAAAGCAAAAACACGGTCTTCATCGGTCAATTGCCATTGTATTTTCCAGTAACCGGCATGACCGGTTCCCCCGGCTGTATCAAAGAGTCGGCCGGTCTCGGAATCAGCTTCCACCATTTCAACGGTAAGATCATGTAATCCGTCCAGTTCTCGAGCCGACAAAAAGGAAAAAGCAAAGGCATTAAAACCTTTTAACTCAATTTTTTCCGGCTCCGGTGCAACAAAAGTTCCTTTGCCCTTGACAATAATCAGTATGCCTTCGGTCACCAGTTCCGAAATGGCCTGACGCACGGTCGGTCGGCTTAAATCCAGCTCCTTGCAAAATGCAAGTTCAGACGGAATTTTTTCGCCCGGAGCATAATCCCCTGCGCGGATCCGATCACTGAGCAATTCTTTCAGTTGAGCATACAAAGGTATTGTACTGCGTCTATCCAGTTTCATATTATGGTCTCCTTCAAGGAATGGCGCTTAATCTTGTCATTACATCATAGCATGAAGATAGCCGATTTCCAAGTTTTCACCAACCCGTTACTCCTTTTGTTACTCCTTTTGGCGTTGCCTTTTTCGATCAACACCCTGACCGCAACTTGATTTCAGACCCTGAGCGGCTCCTCGGTTTCAATTTGAACCGGATTGGCTTTTAGCAAGGGGTAAACGACCTGTTCCAGGTATTCTTCCACCTGTTGCGGTGCCCGGCCGATGTATAGACCGGCATCCAGCAATTCGGCCAACTCTTCTTGAGCCAAATCAAAGGATGGATCTGCTGCGATGCGCTGCAGGAGATCATTCTCCGCACCTTCCAGCTTCACGCGATTGCCGGCGTCCATGCTGTGCTTACGGATTTTCTCGTGGAGAACCTGACGGTCACCGCCACGCCGAACAGCAGCCATCAAGATGTTTTCCGTTGCCATAAACGGTAATTCGGCTGTCAGATGGCGCTGAATAACCTCCGGATATACGATCAGGCCGCTGCTGATATTTTTCATGAGAATCAGAATAGCATCGATTGCCAGAAAAGATTCCGGTATCGAAATACGTTTGTTGGCCGAATCGTCCAAAGTGCGTTCAAACCATTGTCCGGAGGCGGTCAACACCGGATTGAGCGAGGCTGTCATGACATATCGGGCCAGTGACGCAATACGCTCGCTGCGCATGGGATTGCGTTTGTATGCCATGGCAGAGGAGCCAATCTGGCTCTTTTCAAAAGGTTCTTCCACTTCTTTCAAATGTTGCAGCAAACGGATATCATTGCTGAATTTGTGAGCAGATTGAGCAATACCGGAAATAACAGCCAGAACCCGGCTGTCAACCTTGCGTGAATAGGTCTGTCCGGAGACCGGATAAATTTTTGAAAAGCCCATTTTCCGAGCAATGATTTGGTCCAATTGCAATACTTTTTGATGATCGCCATCGAACAGGCTCAGAAAACTTGCTTGGGTGCCGGTTGTCCCTTTGCTGCCCAAAAACGCCAGACTGTCCAGTACGTAGTCAAGATCTTCCAGATCCATCACGAGATCATGCAGCCAGAGTGTCGCCCGTTTCCCCACCGTCACCGGCTGTGCCGGCTGAAAGTGGGTAAAGCCCAGTGTAGGCAGCGATTTGTACCGATCGGCAAAAGAGGCCAGATCACGAATAACAGCCAACAGGCGGTCGCGAATCAGCCGAAGGCCTTCAGCCATCAAAATCAGATCGGTATTGTCGCCGACATAGCAGGAAGTCGCTCCCAGATGAATGATCCCTTTTGCTTTGGGACATTGTTCGCCATAAGCGTGGACATGGGCCATGACATCATGCCGAACGACCGCCTCTTGCGCATCTGCGACTGAATAATTGATGGTTTCGGCATGACTGCGAAGTTCAGTGATCTGTTCATCGGTTATGGGCAAACCAAGCTCTTGTTCCGCCTCGGCCAAGGCGATCCAGAGACGCCGCCAAGTTTGAAATTTACGATCCGGTGAAAACAGGCGCAGCATGGCTTGGCTGGCATAGCGGCTGATCAAGGGGCTCTCATAGAATTCCTTCATTTTCAACCTCGCATTTTTTCCAGCGCGGCAATTTTAATGCAAGTACCCAATACTTCCATTGCCGGCCGAAGCTCATCTAAGGGGGGGAAAGACGGCGCCAGCCGGATATTGCTGTCATCAGGATCCAGTCCCAGCGGAAAGGGATTGCCGGCAGGCGTCAGCTCAACGCCACAGGCCCCGGCCATGCGAACCACCTCCTTGGCTGTGCCGGGATAAACCGACAGACTGATAAAATAACCGCCCTTGGGCTTTTTCCAATGACACACTCCGGTATCGGCGATTTCTTTTTCCAGAATTTGATGAACCAAATCAAACTTTGGCCGAAGAATTTTGGCGTGCTCCGCCATCAGAGTCTCAATTCCCGCCCGATCTTTGAGAAAACGGCAATGGCGAAGTTGATTGACCTTGTCCGGCCCGATGGTCTGGATCGACGTATGCTTGTGGACAAATGCCAGATTGGCCAAACTGCTGGCCATACAGGCAATCCCGGCGCCGGCCCAGGTGATTTTAGAGGTGGAGGTAAATTCCAATACGCGGTCGGGATTTCCGGCTCGATCGCAAAGTTCAATCATGTCCGGAAGAGTTTTCGCATCATGGGGATCAAGGTGATGAACCACATAAGCACAGTCCCAAAAAATTCGAAAATCAGGTGCCGCCGTATGCATGGATGCCAACCGTTCACAAGTCTTTTCCGAGCAGGTAATTCCCTGTGGATTGCTGTAAATCGGAATCAGCCATAGTCCTTTGATTGCCGGATCGAAGGCCACCAAGCTTTCCACTTGATCCATGTCCGGCCCCTCATCGGTCATCGGAACCGGAATCAGCTCAAAGCCAAGGTTTTGCGTGACAAAAAAATGACGGTCATAACCGGGAGTCGGACAGATAAATTTGAGCTGTCCTTGCTTTGACCAAGGTAATTCGGTCCCCGGCAACGGGAAGAGCAAGGCTTTGACCAAAGTGTCGTACATAAGGTTGAGACTGGAATTACCGGAAACGGTTACATGTTCGATCGTGGTTCCAAGAATATCCGCAAAAAGCCGGCGTGCTTCCGGCAGACCGCCAATACCGCCATAATTACGAATATCGGTTCCATCGGAGGCTTTATAGTCATGTTCAGACAAACAGGTCATCAACCCGGCCGATAAATCCAGCTGTTCCGGACAAGGTTTCCCACGGGTCATGTTTAATTTAAGATTCTGTTTTTGATAACCTTGGTATCGGTCATTCAGAATCAGAAGTTCCTGTTCGCGTTGTCTTGGCGAAAGAGCTGAATATGACGGCATAAAAAATCCTCCTTGCATTAACTGCATTTGTTCTGACCCATTATAGACCAGTCATATTCAGGGGGCAAGGTGCAAAATTACCGTATTTTCGCATAATTAACGCCATTCTATCGGAATAACCGACAATTCTGTTGGTCTTCCCTGTCGGTCGATTTTAACAAATATTGCAAGAATGCAAACATCTTTATGCATTAATCGATTCTCTCGCAGAAAAAACGAAGTCGTCTTTCGGATCCGCCGGAGTTTTGTCGGAGTGATTGAAGCCTCAGGACCGCCATATAAATCAGCTCGGTGTCGCGCCTTGACTTCGACTACGGTCAGAACTCCTTCTAATGCAGCAATCAGATCCAGTTCCCCCAAACCATGGACGCGATAATTTCTGGCCAAAATCCGATAGCCCAAGCTGATTAAATAATCAGCCGCCGCCTGTTCCGCCGCTTGGCCTTTAATGATGTTTTGGCTTCCGGTGATCGTTCCCATCCGATATTGATATCTTTAATCTGTTCCCAAAATGGACCGGATAAAGGTTTTCCGATGAATGGGACATGGACCATATTTTTTTAACGCTTCACAATGTCGTGCAGTACCATAACCTTTGTGCTGAGCAAATCCATACTCCGGATAAATCAGGTCGTATTCCTCCATGATTTGATCCCGCGTCACTTTGGCCAAGATGGAGGCCGCAGCGATGGAAACCGACAAGGCGTCGCCCCGGACAATCGGCCAAATCGGCTGGTTGACTCCTTCCAGTTTGACGACATCGATCAGGAGCAGTTGAGGTTCCACCCGAAGCTTATTAACCGCCATCCGCATTGCTTCACAGGTAGCTTGAAGGATGTTGATCTCATCAATTGTTTCATGATCGATCTGGCCGACCTGCCAATCGACGGCATCTTCGACGATAAGCTGATAGATGCGCTTTCGGCTGGAAGGTGTCATTTTTTTGGAATCATTGAGTCCCAAGATTCTTTTGTCGGGATTTAAAATACAGGCGGCGGCCACAACCGGACCGGCCAAAGGTCCTCGGCCGGCCTCGTCAATACCGGCTATAACACGAAAACCCTGCTCCCACGCTAATCGCTCATAACTTAGCATTTCTTCGTACTTCAATATTTTCCTTTTTGTTCTTTTATCAGTCGGCATTGGGTGACCTTTCCATTCGCCGATTCATAATCAGATTTCCGGCGGTTGTTCTAAAGTAATGCGCCCGATTTTCCCGGCTCGCAACTCATCTATAAAAAGCGCGGCAAAGCGCAAGGTGTCCAGTCTTCCACCCGGTAACAAACAGCCCCGGATGCGGGCGGCCTGAGCCAAGATTTTCACCACAGGTTCCGATAGATCCTCTTTCTTCAGTTTATAACGTTGGCAAACCAGATCAGGCACCAGTTTGAGTAAAAGGTCCATGAGAGCAACAGCCACATCTTCGACCGGCAACAATTCATCTTTGATGGCTCCGGTGGCCGCCAGCAGAAGTTTTGTGTGTCGGTCTCCCAATTGCGGCCAAAGGATTCCGGGCGAGTCCAGCAGCTCCAGTCGACCGCTGGTCTTCATCCAACTGATTTGTCGGGTGACGCCGGGTCTGTCCGCTGTTTTGGCGGTTTTACGGCGACAGAGCCCGTTAATCAGTGTGGATTTTCCGGTATTGGGAATGCCGACAACCATACCTCGGATCGGTACATTGATCCGCCCTTTGGCCATCAGCCGTTCGGTTTTTTCCCGCATCAGATCCTGACAGGCTTTTTCCAGTTCCTTTAAGCCGGTCTTGTGCAAACTGTTGCAGGCGATCGCCGTGACAGCCTGCTGACGGTACCAGTCGATCCAAACGCCTGTGATCGTTTGGTCAGCCAAGTCGGCTTTGTTCAAAACCAGAATGCGTGGCTTGCTGCCGAGGAGTTGTTGCAGTTCAGGGTTGCGGCTGCTTTCCGGGATACGCGCATCACAGGTTTCGATTACCAGATCCACCATTTTAAGATAAGCCTTTAATTCACGAAGGGTTTTGGCCATATGACCGGGAAACCAGTTAATATCCAGACAACATCCTCCTTTCTCTGACATCAACACCTTAATTATAAACCAAAGAAGCCATAAAATAAAATAAGTATTTGAAACGTGTCAAGTCTTGAAATGAAAAAGCACTGTGCGAGACACAATGCTTGGTTTGATTTTATCTAGGATCGATTGGTTATTTCTTCGTACTAACCAGTCTTTCCTTGACTTTCGCCGCTTTGCCAACACGATCGCGCAGGTAATACAACTTGGCTCTGCGAACCTTACCTTTGCGTACGATCTCGATCTTGTTGATTCTCGGTGAATGGACCGGCAGAATGCGTTCGACACCAACTCCGTAAGACAAACGGCGGATCGTAATGGTCTCCGAAAGACCGCCGCCTCTGCGGGCAATGACGGTTCCCTCAAAAATCTGGATACGTTCACGATTCCCTTCTTTGATCTTCAGGTGAACTTTGACATAATCTCCGATTTCGACTTCCGGATAAGCATTCCTCATCTGTTCTTTTTCTACAGCTTGAACTAAGTCCATATTGCGTTCCTCCCTTCTTCAAGGATGTTCATGCACGCAACTGGCAGCGGACCATCCGTAATCAGCAAGTGGCATTATAGCAATAGCTCCCGGGTTTGGCAATAGTTAACCGGTTTCCCGTCGGTTTTGTGCATTAAAATCAGCTCCTGCCACTCATCTTCGGTCAATTTCAACTGCTTGAACAGATCCGGGCGCAACTGCAAAGTTTGATACAAAGACTGCAGACGTTGCCATTTTTCGATGTTGGCTTGGTGACCTGACAAAAGCACATCCGGAACCGATCGTCCACGCCATTGGGCAGGACGCGTGTATTGAGGATATTCCAGCAGCCATTTGTGTGCGATTCACGGATGTGAGCTTCCTCATGAGGCAAAACACCCGGCAGCAGACGCAGCGTGGCATCGATCACCACGCAAGCAGCCAGTTCCCCGCCCGTCAGGACATAGTCGCCGATCGAAAGCTCTTCATCGACTATTTCATCAATGACTCTTTGGTCGACGCCCTCGTAATGACCACACAATAGAATCAAATGATCATATTCCACAAGTTCGGCGACCTTTGCCTGATTGAAAACGTGGCCGCGGGGGGACAAAAAAATGGTTCGGCGACGACATTCATCGGAACCGTTGACCGCGGTTTGCCAAGCCTGATATATAGGTTCGGCCATCATGAGCATACCGGTTCCGCCTCCGAAGCAATAGTCATCGACTTTGCCATACCGGTTGACGGCGAAATCGCGGATTTGTATGGTCTCCAAGTCGAAAAGCCCGTTTTCCCAAGCCCGGCCGGTTATGCTGCTGTCAATATTTTGGCGGATTATTTCCGGAAATAGTGTTAAAACAGAAAACCGCATCCCAGCCGCTCCTTCAACGATAGATTTCATACAGGCCATCCGGCAGGTTGACATTGATCTGTCTGGATTCCAGATCAACTTTTTGGATAAATTCCTTTTTTGCCGGCAACAATAGATCTGCTTGTCCCTCAAGGGTAATGGTATAAACATCCTGAGCCAGGTTTTGCACCACCTCCGTGAGGATGCCCAGATACCCCCGGCTTGCGTCAAACACATCGCACCCGATCAAATCACAAATAAACCAAGTATCCGGCGGTAATTTGACCGCTTGTTCCCGATGAACGGCCAGCAGACGCCCACGCAGACTTTCAGCCAGTTCGCGGCTTTCGAATCCTTTTAACCGGACATAGACCTGATTTGTCACAATACGTGACGAAAGCACCTGTACGGTCTGATAACGCTGCTCGTCGGGCGAAAGCAACAAACAGTTCCGCAAACCAATAAAACGGTTAATGTCGTCGGTCAGCGGATTGACTCGGAACTCTCCAAACAAGGCATGAGCACGACCAATCCTGCCAATGATTAAAATCGGTCGGAGCTGTTTTTGCCTACTCAATGAAATGCTCCCCCGTTCAGACAATATCCACAACAACACGTTTGCCGAGCCGAGTTCCTCTGGCTTTGACAACCGAACGAATGGCTTGGGCACGTCGACCTTGTTTGCCGATAACCTTGCCCATGTCTTCGGGTGCGACGCTGAGTTCAAGGACGATCGTGTGCCCTTGATTGATCTGTTTGATGGTTATAGCCGACGGGTCGCTGACCAAGGGCTTCACCACGGTCATTAATAGATCTTTCAGGCTGCTATCTTCCCGGCTCACTCAAAAACACCAGCTTTTTTTAATAACGCCCTGACCGTATCGGTCGGCTGCGCGCCGTTGGCAATCCATTTGCGGGCGGCTTCCGTGTTGATTTTAAATTCGGATGGATTGCTTAACGGGCTGTACGTACCGATTTCCTCGATAAAACGTCCGTCCCGAGGCGATCGGGAGTCGGCAACCACCACGCGGTAATAAGGAGCTTTTTTCGCACCAATTCTTTTGAGTCTGATTTTAACTGCCATTTTATTCCTCCAAAATTTTTATTGATTTATATCTAGTCAGAATGGAAAACCACCGCCACTTGGGCGCATACCTTTTTTCCCCATCTTTCCGGACATACCACTGAATCTTTTCATCATTTTTTGTGTTTCCTCAAACCGGCGGACAAGCCGGTTGACCTCCTGCACGGTGGTGCCGGATCCGGCAGCAATCCGCTTGCGCCGGCTGGCGTTGAGCAGGTTGTGATTACGACGCTCACGCAAAGTCATGGAACGGATAATGGCTAGGCTACGATCCACCGCACGATCATCAACTTGATCGATGTCAATTTTGCCACCCATTCCCGGCAGCTTGTTCATGACATCTTTCAAGGACCCCATTTTTTTGACCTGTTCAAACTGATCCAGCATATCTTCCAGAGAAAACTGATTTTTCCGGATCTTTTCCAGCGATTCCTTGGCCTTTTTCTCATCGAGAGCTGCGGTGGCCTTTTCGATCAGGGAGAGCACATCTCCCATGCCTAAAATTCGGGATGCCAGTCGATCGGGATAAAACTCCTCAATATCCTCCAGTTTTTCACCGACGCAGATCAGTTTAATCGGTTTTCCGGTCATTCGCCGGATGGATAGGGCCGCTCCGCCGCGGGCATCACCATCGAGCTTGGTCATGATAAAGCCGTCCAGGCCCACTTCTTGATCAAAGCTTAAAGCCACGTTGACAGCTTCCTGTCCGATCATCGCATCGACGATCAAGAGTTTTTCCGTTGGATTGGTCACTCGGGCGATTGATTTGAGTTCCTGCATCATCTCTCGGTCAATGGTCATTCGGCCCGCTGTATCCACGATCAAGGTGTCGCAAAGCATGTAACGGGCGCGATCAACAGCCCGTGCTGCGATTTCTGCGGCCAACGGCTCTTCCGGTTGGATAAAACAAGGTACGCCCGCTTGGGCTGCCAGAATTTCCAGCTGTCTGGCGGCTGCCGGTCTATGCACATCAACCGAGGTCAGCATTGGTTTTTTTCCGCGTTTTTTCAACAGCAGGGCTAATTTGGCGGCGGTCGTCGTCTTACCCGCTCCCTGTAGACCATATAGCATAATAACGGTAAATCCACTGGGTGATACCGCAAGTTTGCTGGTGGTTCGACCCAGAATATCAATCAACGCTTCATTAACGATTTTAACGATTTGTTGACCGGGAGTCAGGCTTTCCATCACCTCACTGCCTTTGGAGCGTTCAGAGATGTCGGCAATGAGATCCTTGACCACCTGAAAATTAACATCGGCTTCCAGCAACGCCAAGCGGATTTCCCGCATCATCTCCTTGATATCCTGTTCACTGACGCGTGTTTTGCCGCGCATTTTGTTGACCACGGCGGTCAGCTTGCCGGACAGGCCGTGAAATATTGCCATTCGTACCCCCTAGAGCAGATTTTTTAGTTCCATCAGACAGTTTTGAGCGTTCCGCACCTCGCCGCGTTCCAGCAGATGGATGGCTTTGGTAATGCATTGTTTTTGCCGGTTAAAATCTTGAACCAGCCCCATTTTTTTTTCATAACCGACAAGATTTGACAAACCCCGACGTATTCGATCATGAACAGCTTGACGAGAGATGCCTAAATTTTCGGCTATTTCCGCCAGAGACATGTCTTCGGCGAAGTGCAGATCCAAGATGTGCTGGGTATGCGGCGTCAACAACGGTCCATAGAAATCCAACCAAAGGCAGACATCCGTTCGGGATAAGTTTTTCAGGTCAGGAACACTCATGTTGGTCAGAATACGTGAAAATCCGATTACTGTCAAGTGTTTTTACTTTACACTTGATTTCCTTGATTTCTTGATTTTTATTTTAAACCGGATCGCTATCGGGCAGCAAAGAGTGTACAAAGGTTGTTGAATCAAAATCAACCAGATCCTCTACGCCTTCCCCAAGTCCGGCAAGCATGATCGGCATACCGGTCTCGTGCGCTACTGCTAAGACCACGCCGCCTTTGGCATTGCCGTCGAGTTTGGTGATAACCAGACCTGTCACATCGCTGGCTTCACGGAAAAACTTGGTCTGACTGACGGCGTTTTGACCGGTTGTGGCATCGATTACCAGCAGTGTTTGGCAAGAGGCATCCGGCGCCTCCCGCCGAATGATTCGTCTGATCTTCATCAACTCGTCCATCAGATTTTGTTTGTTGTGCAAGCGGCCGGCCGTGTCCAGAATCAAGATATCGGTCTTTCGCGCCTTGGCTGCCTGAATGGCGTCAAAAACCACAGCTGCCGGATCGGAACCTGCTTGATGGGCAATAACCGGTGTTCCGGTCATTTCGCCCCAATGGGATAATTGCTCGATGGCTGCGGCGCGAAAGGTATCGGCGGCTCCCAGCAGCACGTTATAACCGGTTTTCTTATAGCGGGCGCACAGCTTGCCGGCCGTAGTTGTTTTGCCGGTGCCATTGACACCCACCAATAGGATGATCGTTAAGGTCCCTTCCTCGATATTGAGATGCCGGGGTTGACCGAGAACGGCCAGCATACTCCGTTCCAGAGTTTGCAGGACAGCCTCTTGGGAAATGTCACCGACCTTTTTGATTTCATCTCGAATTTCATCCATGATGCTGCCGGCCGCGGCAATGCCCACATCGGCCTGAATCAGCAGCATCTCCAGATCATCCAGCATATCCTCGTCGAAAAAACCCATGTTGGCGGCAATTCGGTTAAATCCTTCGGTCACGAAATCTCGGGTTTTCTGAAGTCCTCTTTTAAAAGAATTAAGAATCCCCATGCTTATTCCCCCAGCTTCATTGACAGGATACGCGAAATGCCACGCTCTTGCATGGTCACGCCATAAAGGCGATCGGCGGCCTCCATTGTTCCCTTTCGATGTGTAACCAAAATATATTGGGCGTCTTCGGAATGGCGGCGAATATAATCGGTAAAACGTAATACATTGGCGTCGTCCAGCGCAGCCTCCACCTCATCCAGAACACAGAAAGGAGTCGGTCGCAGGCGCAAAATAGCAAAAAGCAAAGCGATGGCGGTCAGGCAACGTTCGCCGCCGGACAAGAGCAACAGGTTTTGCAATTTTTTACCCGGTGGCTGGGCGCGGATTTCAATCCCACAGGCCAGAACATCCTGTTCATCCTCCAGACCGACTTCGGCCACGCCGCCACCAAATAATTCGGCAAAAACTTGTTTGAAATTCTCGTTAATCAAACTGAAATGGTCAACAAATTGCTTTTTCATGGCTTCGGTCAGTTCATCGATCACATCGGTCAGCTTATGGCGGGAGTTTTCGATATCATCCCGCTGGCCTGACATGAAAGCATATCTTTCCTGTACCGCTTGACTTTCTTCGATGGCTGTCAGATTGACCGGCCCCAGCTCCTTGATGTCATTTTTGACTTGATTCAAGCGGCGGGTGGCTTCCGAGCGATTTTTAATCGGTTTATCCCACTTTGCGGCTTGAGGGGTTGTTAACTCATATGTTTCCCACAGTCGGTTTTTGGTATCGTCAATCTGGTTTTCAATTCGACTCATTTTGGCTTCATAACGGCCGATTTCCACTTGAATGGCCGTTTTTCTGGCCGTGAACTGTTCCAGTTGATCAAAGAAAGACGCCTGTTCGTATTCCAGTCGGCCTTTCTCTTGATTAAGCTGCAATACTTGATCCGACACCGTCGTTCCTGCTGTCTTTCTCTCTTCAATTTGCTCTCGGATCTGGTCCAGTTCCTGGATCAGATGTTGGACCTGTCGTTGTCCATCTTCCTGACCTTGCCGATGGCGCGCCAGCCGGAGCGCCTGACTTTGCTTTTCCTGTTCAAACCGATCAGCCAATTCAGCAGCTGCCTGAAGTGATTCCTCGATTGAATGCACTGAGACCCGAAGATTGGAAATGTGATCACGCAGGTCATCCCGCCGCTCCTGCTCGACCCGCGTGGCGACCTCCTGATCCGCAATTGTTTGACGCAGATCGGTCATTTCTTGTTCCATCTGCTGAATGGCCTGCTCGATCAGCCTCACCTCATCGTCTATTTTCGTACTCTGAACCTGCAGCTGATTCTCTTCACTCCTGAGCATCTGCCGACGAGATTCAACTTTAGTCAAATCCTGGCCCAGTGAAGACAATCTGGCTTCCTCTCGAACACGAAGTTGTCCGATTTCCACCATCTGTTGTTCCAATTGGGCCAGCTGTCGGCCGGCGCTTTTGAATTTTTCATCCAGTTCAGGAAATAAACGTTCCAGATCGGCTATGGTCACGTTCAGATTGGCGATCTCCTGTTCCAGCTCGCTGATTTCACGGGGCCTGCTGAGAACACCTGTATCGCCGGATCGTGTGTATCCACCGGTCATTGCTCCACCCGGATTAATGACATCGCCCTCCAGCGTAACAATCCGGCAAGCGTAGCCGGTTTGTCTGGCCATGGCGATGGCCAGATCAAGGTTTTCCGCGATCACAACGCGACCGAGCAGAAATTGAACCACAGCGGTCAGGTCGTCGTCATACCTGACCAATTCACTGGCCAGATTGATAAAGCCGGGTAATTTACTGATTTTCTCTTTCAGCACCGACTCGAGCTGACGACCTTTTATGGATGAGATCGGCAAAAAGGTGGCCCGACCGGAACGGGTCTTCTTCAGATGCTCAATCAATCGGGAGGCCGTATGCTCGGTATCTGTGACGATATTTTGAATGGCCGGTCCCAGTGCGGTCTCAATGGCCGTTTCATAGAGTTTTTCCGAACGAATCAAACTCCCTAGGGTTCCGCGGATACCTTGGGCAAAACCTTGATCCGATTCGGCTTGAAGCAACAGCCTGCGCACCGCCTCGCCGTACCCTTCGTAGTTTTTTTCCAGCTCGGTTAAGGTCTGACAACGATAGGACTTGTTTTGCAAAAGCTGTTTTTCCGTGGCAAGCCTCTGCTCCCATGAATCAAGAGCATTACGAGACTCATTCACCAAACCGATCGCCTGTTTTTTCGTGGTCTCGGTTTCATTCATTGTCAATTCAAGCCGATGCAGCTCGGCTTCCGCCCCTTCGATCGACAATGTCAATCGGTCCCGATCGGAAATCAACTGCACTAACTCATCGGCTATGGTTTCCCGCCGACTGTCAACCAGCGAGGTCTGCCCTTTGGTTTGCGTCAATAAACCGCGTTGATCAAAAAGTTTCTCCAATAAATCATCAAGATTGGTTTTCATTTGCTCAACCGATCGTTCCGTCGTACCAAGGGAGGCCAAAACCGCCTGCATTTCCTTTTCGGCTGCTTCCAGTTGTACGCCATAGGTCGTCAATTGATGATTTAATGTTGCTTGTCTTTCTTTTCGTCCGGAAATCTCTTGATCGAGGGTTCCCAAGTTGCGAACCAGTTCTTTCTCTTCGTTCGCATCATGGGCCATTTGTCGGTTGATCTGGTGGATTTTTTCATCATTTAAAGCCAGTTGGCCGTTCAATTCACTGATTTCATTGCTGATTCGATTGAAGGCCTGTTGCTGGTCTTCAATTTGATCCTCAATCTGGCGGATTCGTTCCCCCGTTTGTTTGTTCTGGTCTTTGATCGCCTGAAGCAAGGCGGCTTCGGTATTTAAATCGTCTTGCAAAAGTTGTTTTTCCACTTGCGTTTCCGCAAGGCTTATCTCATACTGCCTGATGTTGTCCAACATCAAGGTAATGTCCAACTCTTTCAGCTCTTCATATAACGAAAGATAACGTTGGGCGGCAGCGGCCTGATCCGCTAATGGCTCCAAGCGTTGTTCGAGTTCGCTGATTATGTCGTTGATACGCAATAAATTTTGCTCGGTTCCAAGCAGCTTGCGCTCCGCCTCTTCTTTACGCGTTTTGAATTTGACAATACCCGAAGCTTCCTCAAAAACTCGACGCCGATCTTCGGATCGGTGGCTGAGAATATCATCGACACGACCTTGGCCGACAATAGAGTAGCCATCACGACCAAGACCGGTATCCATGAAAAGCGTGGTGATGTCCCGAAGACGACAGGTTGTTTTGTTGAGCAGATATTCGCTCTCTCCCGAACGATAAAGTCTCCTGGTTACCTGAACTTCCGTGTAATCTAACGGCAGTTTTCCATCACTGTTGTCGATAACCATGGTCACTTCGGCAAAGCCCATGGCCCGTCGCGATTGCGTTCCGGTAAAAATAACGTCTTCCATGCGTGAACCGCGTAGCGTCTTGACGCTTTGTTCGCCGAGCACCCAGCGAATCGCATCCGTTATATTGGATTTGCCGCTGCCGTTCGGGCCAATGATGGCTGTTACACCCTTATGAAATTCGATAAAGGTTCTTTCTGGAAAAGATTTAAATCCTTGTATTTCAAGTG
>LSQX01014327.1_pt1 | contig 15370 bp, 13 predicted proteins | sample 654561 | NCBI WGS metagenome assembly LSQX01 (sample SAMN04489861, study PRJNA283612) | anaerobic digester metagenome | isolation source: 4 biogas reactors fed with cattle manure at either 37C or 55C with and... | place: Denmark: Kongens Lyngby | collected 2014 | reverse complement strand
CCACCGATGACCGATGGTCCGGTATTGGTAACTGTTTGTCCGGCCAAGACCGCAAAGTCGGCGGCGGTTCCTAGTTCGACTGTTGCCTCGCCTGCCACAACTCCTGCAGGAGCAATTAAAAAGGCAACTAGCAGGACCGATAGAAACACTCCCAGAGATCTGCTAAGTATTTTCGTTTTCATAATATAAGCCTTCCTTTACAAGGAGAATAATCTGCGCGTCAGGATCATTCTGATGGGTGTACGATGCATGTTACTGCTTACACGTAAGGTGTTGTAATTCGTGATATCCCGCCACAATCAGATGGTTACGCCTCCTCGAGGNNTTACACAAAACTATTGACACTACCATCAGATGGTTACGCCTCCTCGAGGACACTTTTTCAAATAACGATATACTACTGAGGATAATCAGATGATCTTGATCAATGGGTTCTCATTTTCTTGTATTTCTGCTGATTCGACGACGTTTTTTCAATGGCATCCAGATCACCACTTGCTTTGTTGACATGGTTCAAAAACAAAATGCCGAGAAGAAGCCGGTCTTTGTGCGGAATACGGTTCCATTTGTACCCATAAAACAATTCGCGGACGAGAAAGACTTCGCCCATTACCAGATTTTTGGTTTCATGGATTGCTTCGATGAGCAGTTCGTTGACATCATACATTCGATTTACGCCCCTACAATGTTGTTATCCTAGATGAGAACAACATTGTCTCGCGAGAGGCGCTGTTTGTCAAATCCATTTTAATATCATTACATTTAAAATACATAGGAAAAATTGCGTTTATATACTATATGACCTGACGAGGTGGTCGAACGACATGGGACTATATCCAACAGGTATACTATGGCGAATCAATCCAACCAACGGAGGGGTCTATGAATAGGAACATCAGAAATTCTGCAAAAGCGCTGATCATAAAGGACGGAAAGATGCTGGCGGTGAAGCTGGAAGATGAAGATGGTGTGTTTTTCATCATGCCGGGAGGCGGACAAGAGACGGAAGAGTTGCTGCCACAAGCCGTCTGCAGGGAAGTGATGGAAGAGATAGGCATCCGTGTGGCGGTGCATGACCTTGTCTTTGTGGTGGAAGGTGTACATGGGGAAGCATCCCACCGGGTCGATTTGGTCTTCCTGTGTGACTTCCTCGGTGAGATTCACGGGGCGGTATTGCATGGAGACACCAATCAAATCGGATTCGACTGGCTTTCTGTATCCGAACTCAACACGGCCCCTCTCTATCCATCCAAACTTCGCAGACAGATCATGAATCTACACGAGGGAAAGCCTTACAAAGTCTATTTGGGAAACGAGGAACCGGGTGACCCCGAGTGTGTTGATTGAAGAGATAGCGGCACTTGTGGCGGGCTCTCTGTTATGTCCGGGTTCGGGTTGGTGAGTCTGTGCCGTAGACGTCGCAGGGTGTCCGACCTCTTGTGTTTGATATGCGTAAAGCCCCTCTTCCTGCGTGAAGGGTGAGGGGCTTTGCGCATGCCATACGGGTAGTGGAACGATCGGATTTGCTGCCATCCGGAAGCAACTTGAATAGAATGATGTCCGCTCATTGCAGGGTGTCAGATCACCAGATCATTGTTGAGGTGACGACAGTTGTCCGCGATCGCATTCATGGCAGCCGCATTGATCGGATAGGCGATCGGCGATGCCGAAACCAGTGGGTGAGTAGCGGTTTGGAACGTGTTGAGTTCTGTAGCAGTGATGTCCTTTTGGATGGCCAAGCTCAGGATGTTGATGATCTCCGCAACGGAGTTTCCACCTGATACCTGAGCGCCCAAGATGATCCCTGAACATCTGGAGAAGATCAACTTGATGTTTATTTCCTGAGCATCGGGCAAGGAGCCGGGATGTCGGTCGAGGGTTTTAAACGCACCGGTCAACAATGTGAAGCCTTCCTTGGTAGCGCTGGCTTCGGTGAGACCGGCAGCGGCGAATGTTTTCCCGAACACCTTGGTCGAAAACGCACTGATCGTTCCCTTGTTCGCGCGGATCAGACGCAGTTGAAAGATGTTGCAACCTGCGATTTTGGCTTCCATTGCTGCGGTGGACGCCAGCAATACCGGCACGTCTTTCCCGGTAAAGAAACACTTTTTCTCCGCACAGTCTCCGATCGCGAAGATGTCCGGATCGTTGGTGCGCATGTACTGGTCGACCATGACAGCGCCTTTGACATTGACATCCAGTCCGCATTCGATGGCCAATTTGCTGTTGGGTTTTACACCAAGCCCTAAAATGACCATCTGTGCCGGGATGGTCCGACCATCCTCCAGTTCGACAGACTCGACAGCGGTATCCCCCAGGATCTTCTTAACTCTCGTACTTGTCATTACCTGGATTCCTTTTTCAGTCAGAAGGCGTTCCAGATCATCTGTGAATGATTGATCAAACGCTTGCCACAAGCATGCGCCCGCCATTTCAATCAGGGTGACGTTTTTGCCCATCATCCGGATCTGTTCGGCGAATTCGACGCCGATGAATCCCCCGCCGATGACGACAACGTTTTCAGTCGAGTCCATCTTAGCGAGAACCTTGTTTAAGTACGTTTCATCTTTATACACGGGGAATACGTTGTCTAGCCCGTAACCAGGAATAAACGTCGGGACAATCGGTAGCGAACCGGTGGCTACGACCAACTTTTTGTAGGAGAGGGTGCCATTCTTTTCCGTGACAACGGTCTTTTGGGCCCGGTCGATCGCCGTAGCCCGATCGACAATCAGATTGATGTTTGCAGCGTGCAACCCCGCATCGGGAATCACGTTCTTTTTTGGATCGTGTAGTGTGCCAAAAATATACGGAATGCCGCAAGGAACCATCACCAGTTCAGTTTCCCGGATGACCGTGATGTCGAATGCGTCACCGTAAGCCTTGCGTGCCATCGTTGCACAAAGAATGCCTCCCGCGCTTCCACCGATCACCAGAAGATCTGTTTTTCTCATGGGATCCTCCTATTCACGTTCATCTGTTGAAGCTGACCCTACGAATGTACTGTTTTTAGGGTATCGCAGTTTCGGGCAAATGTCCGTAAATAGTCCCGATCTTTTCTATATAGTTCCCGTCACGGCAGATAGTCGTTTTTGAATACTTTTGGTGTGGGCGGTCGTGAAAAGACCGAGAGAGCCAATCCAAACAGTGTGATGACAACGGAGAGAATCAAGATGAGGCGATACGACGACGTCAGATCAAAAACAGCACCAAACAGCAAGGGCCCCAGCGCGGAAGAGATGACGGTGGCACTCATGGCGAATCCGCGGATACTGCCCAGATGCCGCATTCCAAAGTAGTCCGGCCAGACCAAGCCGACCCAGACCACTTGGATGCCTTGGGTGATTCCCTGTAGAACGGCGAACAGGATTGCGATGGACATCCGATCCACCAGAAGCAGGCAAGACGCACTCATATTGATGTTCCTCCGATACCGCATCGGAGGTCACCTTCATTCGGCTCAATTGACTGGGGTTGTCATACAGGAAAAAGTACGTCAACGGTACGAAAAACAGCCAGATGACGATGGCCCATAGCCGCCAGGTGGCTCGCCAACCATAGGTCTGGATCCAAACCGGTCTGCCAATCGACCGATAAGAAACAGCAACAAGCCGGAAGCGAGAGTGACTGCCCTATACAATCGCCTGTGAGGACTGTTGCTGTCAAGCCTATTGCGATGAAAACGCAAACCGACTTCCCCGTATATCCGGGAACGTGTACAATTTAGGCAAGACAAACCGACACGGCCGGTCCTGGCCACACCGTATCCGGTCAGGACGGCAAAAACATACCAGGAGGTTCCTCATGCTTTCAAAGAAAACCGACGTCAGAAACATCATCGAGCGCGGCGACACTGCTGTCGGGATCGAATTGGGTTCCACCCGGATCAAGGCGGTACTTGTCGGTCCGGATCACCAGCCGCTCGCTTCGGGGAGCCACGACTGGGAAAACAGCAATATCGACGGGATCTGGACGTATGGACTCGACGAAATCTGGTCCGGTATACAGGCCAGTTACGCAAACATGGTGCGCGATGCCGAAACCCGTTACGGCGTGGTGATCGAACAAATCGGGACGATCGGTGTCAGCGCCATGATGCACGGATATCTCGCGTTTGACAAAGCAGGGGAGCTGCTGACCCCGTTCCGCACATGGCGCAACAACACGACCGGACCGGCATCCGAAGCGCTGACCGGGTTGTTCGGGTTTCCGATCCCCCAGCGCTGGACCGTTGCCCACTTGTATCAGGCCATTCTGAACGGGGAGGAACATGTCTCCCGTATCGCCCATCTCACGACGCTGGCGGGGTATGTCCACTGGAAACTGACGGGAGAACAGTTGCTCGGAATCGGTGAGGCATCCGGCGTGTTCCCGATCGATCAGGACACGATGCAATACAACCGGGGGATGCTGGATCAATTTGCGTCACTGATCGCTTCCTACGGGTATGACTGGACGCTGGAAGAGATTCTGCCAGGGATTCGGATGGCTGGGGAGCCGGCCGGCAACCTGACACCAGATGGTGCGAGGTTGCTGGACGGGGCGGGCCGACTGCGGGCGGGCATCTCCCTGTGTCCGCCGGAAGGCGACGCGGGTACGGGCATGGTGGCCACCAACAGTGTGTCTCCACGCACCGGTAACGTATCTGCCGGCACCTCGGTTTTTGCGATGATCGTGCTGGAGAAGGCGTTGTCGCGGGCCTACCCGGAGATCGACCTGGTCACGACACCTGCAGGCAGGTTGGTCGCGATGGTGCATTCCAACAACTGTACGTCAGACTACGACGCCTGGATCGGGTTGTTTGCGGAGGCGCTACAGGCACTCGGGCTGGAAGTGCCGAAGGGCAGACTTTATGACACCCTGCTCGAGAAGGCGCTCGAGGGAGACCCGGACGGCGGTGGTCTGTTGTCGTACGGCTATGTGTCCGGCGAGCACATCACCCATTTCGAGGAAGGGCGTCCACTGTTCGTCCGCGGCGCAGGCAGTCGGCTTACGCTGGCCAATTTCATGCGCACACAGCTCTTTGCTTCTCTGGGAGCGCTGAGGACCGGCCTGGAAATACTGTTTGAGCGCGAATCGGTCCGACTGGACGAAATCCTCGGCCACGGTGGATTTTTCAAAACCCGGGAGGTCGGGCAACGCGTCATGGCGGCTGCCACACGCGTTCCGGTCTCCGTCATGGAGACGGCCGGAGAAGGCGGTGCCTGGGGCATCGCGCTGTTGGCCTCCTACAGAATGCGCAAGGCAGAAGGGGAATCGCTCCAGGATTTCCTGTCACACAAGGTGTTCGCGGGACAGCAAAGTATCCGGGTCGAGCCCGATCCGCGGGACATGTCGGGCTTTGACACATTCATGCAGCGCTATACCCGCGGCCTAGCCATCGAACGGGCCGCGGTCGATCACTCGGACTGAGCGTACCCGGTCCCCGGCAATTGAGAAGGAGAGTGGCACCACAAGGGCGGGTTCTCCATGTTGAACAAGGGAGGGGTGCGCATGCCTGCATATGCCGTATTGATTCATCCCGGACACGAAAGCATCTCCTACGAACATGCGGATCGGCTGGTGCTACAGGAACTTGAATCGATGGCCGCCGCCATGACAGAGGTACCGGCAGAGAGGACCCGCACGGAGATCGCGGGTTGTCCTGCGCTGTCGTTTCTCACCGGACACCCATTGACCGCATTCGACATTCGTCAGTTATATCGAATGTCCTTTGTATATGCGGTCTTCGAATGCCGTTCGTGCGAGGGAAGAGACGTTCTGCTCCCGATCGACGCCCCCGACATCGGATTGTTTGACGATTCGCTGGTCACCATGCTCAAGTATGCCGGCAAAACGAATCCCATATTCACGCGGCTGCTGGTCAACCTTGCCGTCCAGGCTTCCGCCTTTGCCGGCCGCGCGAGACTCCAGATGCTGGATCCCGTGGCGGGCAAAGGCACCACCTTGTTTGAGGGACTGGTCGCAGGGCATGACGTTTGCGGGATCGAGATCAGTCCGGAAGCGGTGCAGGATGGTATCGTGTATATGAAAAAGTACCTCGAAACCGGCAAGTTCAAGCATCGCGTGGAACGTCAGCGCATCAGCGGACCGAACCGTTCGTTCAGGGCTGAGCGGACGGTATTTGAGATTTCAAAGAGCAAAGAAGACGCCAAGAAGGGGCTGTCCGCCAGTTGTGAGATGGTATGTGGCGACGCCAGGCATGCGGACGGGATTTTCCGCAAAGAGCGGTTTCATGTAATTGTCGGCGATCTACCGTATGGTGTGCGCCATGGGAACATCACCAGTCGCACAACCGGCTCCCCGACGCGCAATCCCGGCGAACTGGTGGCAGGGTGTCTCCCGGCCTGGGTTCGCTGCCTGCGCCCCGGCGGAACGGTGGCTCTGTCATGGAATGCGTTTGTCCTGCCGCGGGTGGAGATGGATCGGCTGTTTCAGGAAGCCGGCCTGATCGTGCTGGACGGGACGCCGTACGGCCGACTGGAACACCGGGTCGACCAGGCGATCAAACGGGACGTGATCGTCGCAAGAAAACCCGGAGACGCCGTCCTCCCGATGGAAAAAAACCTGTAACATTTCGCTGCCCGGCGAGCGGTATAATTCCTCTGGGACGTCGATTGTCCCTTGCCGGCGTTCCGATTCGACCGCAAAGGATACAAGGAGGTATCATTGCATGGATATTATCATTCGAGACGACTACGGGCAGATGAGCCACGAGGCTGCGCGCGTGATCGCAGATCAGATCAAGGCCAAACCAAACTGCGTGCTCGGCCTGGCGACCGGCGCGACTCCCATCGGCACATACCAGGAACTCGGCAGGTTGTGCAAGGAAGAGGGGCTCGATTTCTCACAGGTCATAACCTTCAATCTGGACGAATACCTGGGAGTGGGGATGGATCCTTCGCAACCCTATTCGATGGACCAGAGCTATGCCCGTTTTATGCACGAAGAACTGTTTTCCCTGGTCAACATCAAACCCGAAAACACATATGTTCCCGATGGAAAAGCACAGGATCCCGTCGCATTCTGCCGCTGGTATGAGGAAGAAATCGCCAAGGCAGGCGGCATCGACCTGCAACTGCTCGGACTCGGCGGAGACGGCCACTGGGGGTTCAATGAGCCCGGTACTTCGCTCGCTTCGAGGACACACATCCAGGCATTGACCAAACAGACGCTGGACGACAACTACGAAGCCTTCTACCGCAAGGCCGGTGTCACTCGCGACGAAATGCCGCACTTTGCGATCACCATGGGGATCGGCACGATCCTGGATGCCAAAAGCATCCTGCTGATTGTGAACGGCGCCAAAAAGGCCAGCGTGGTCGCGGCTTCTCTGGAAGGCCCCGTGACATCCCAGGTGACGGCTTCGGCCATCCAGCTACATCCAGGTTCCATCTCGGTCATCCTGGACGAGCCTGCCGCTTCTGCGCTCCAGCACGCGGATCACTACCGGCACGTCGAGCAGATGAAAGCCCGATACGGACTGTGACAATATAAAGTGCTTGCGCACGGCCGCGGATCGCTAGAAGAACTCTTCCCGCTCGTCGGTCGTGTAAAACAGCTGCATAATGGATTCGTCATGAATCGCGCCATCGGATGCCAGGAGATCTCTCCTGGCATCTTTTCGTTCTGCCGCGGCTCGCTGCCGTAATACATCCAGTCTTTCCGGGATGCCGGCGCGGGAGACCTCCGCCTTGACCTGTTCATACAAGGTGGTGCTGCCATACAGAAACAAGCCTTCGTGGAGGACCTTGGACGCGACCATCGATTCGAAATCCGCAAAGCCGAGCTGCTCTTTGGCTCGCGCGAGATCTTTGATGACATAGTCGATCTCTTCTCGCAGCGCGGGATCCCGCAGCAACCGGTTTTTTTGGTCGTAGATCAATCGGTCCAGACTCAGGATCTCGTCGGATGACAGGCCATCGTGTACCACCACGATGTCGAGGTCCGAACCGTTGACCAGTTTGTCGGTGGAAGGTTCCGGCCGCGGTTCTCTGTGCGCCATGCCGTAAGCGATGTCACCCGAGAGGAGAAAGCAGGCATGTTCGGAAACGTTTGACGCGGCATGGTGGCGTGACACGACCGCCGATATGACCTCTCGTGCCAGTTTCGCTTTACTCCGGCTGACCTCTGCCGCTTCCCGGGCGATCTTGTCCGCCCGGTTCCGGACCGCATCCAGCTGCTCGGAGGTTCCGAAGACAGTGTAACTGTAGAACGCCCGCCCGATGGAAGGCGACAGCCTGGCATATCCCGCAACCTGTTTGTCAAAGCGCAGATACCGGCATCCCGCTTCCTTCGAAACCAAATCGTCACAAGTGAAACATGCTTTCCACAGTTGGAATAAATCCATATGGGTTTTGGTGTGCAGTTCCTTGCCCGTACGCGGTCCTTCGGCTTCGCAGATCGAACGCAGTGTATCCATGTCGGAACCTCCTCCTGGCGGGGATTGTGTTCGTCGGCTCCTCTCCAAAATAACGGATTGCACCCACGCCTGTAAATGCAAAGGTTGTGACGGAATGGGACGGTCTCTTTGTAACGCCTGTCACAATTGCGTTGAATATCGTATAATTCCATGTGACGACCGGCTTACGGTGCCGGCACAGCGGGGGAGACTCCGCAAGTAGATGTTTCGGCGAGGGAGGGCCACATGCGCAAAGTCTGTGACGAATTGGCCGCCACGGCGTTGTTCCGTGGTCTAAACCATGACTTTTTTGAACCGTTCTGTCTGATGACGTCGATTCGCCTGGTTTGGAAAGGAGAAGTCCTGATCCACGAAGGGGATGTCTGCGGATATGTCGGCATCGTGGTGGAAGGTCAGCTGGCGATGCAGCGATACACCGGCTCGGGAGAGGCGTTCACGCTCGGACTTCTCGGCCCGGGTGACATCATCGGGACCGATCTGGTGTTTGGTTCGGACCATCTTTGCCCCATGACAATCGAAGCGGTCGCAAACAGCAAGGTCATCGTGCTGGCCAACGACCTGCTCAAGCAAATGGTCCATGCCAATCAGGGGGTGGAGATGAACTTCATCCAGGTGTTGTCCGATCGGATCCGACAGCAGCACAAACGGATCTCGCTGTTGTCCCAAAAGAGTCTCCGACAGAAAATCGCCTATTACCTCCTGGATCTGGACCAGGAAGATAAAAATCGACAGTCTGGCATACCGGCCGCAGCCTCCCGTCGCAAGGCCCCGATGCAGGTGCGTCTGCCTGCGTCCAAAGAAGTGGTGTCGCGATTGCTCGCCATGCCGCGCCCCTCGTTTTCACGCGAACTCATCAACATGGAAAAAGACGGACTGATCCGGGTTACCGGCCGCACCATCCACATTCTCTCTCCGGAACGATTGGAACATGACGTGCTGGAAAACCTGACGAACTGAGGAAAACATGCGCATGGTGATGAGTGATGTGTTCAGCAATCTGGGTGATTTTTTCACTCAGCTGTTCAGCAGCATTTCAAGCGGGATCGTCTTTTTTGGCGGACCGTTCGACATGGTTCTCAACCTGGTCGACATCGTCGTTACGACGCTCGTTGTATATTACATTCTCCGGCTGATGGCCGACACCCGCGCCTGGCAGCTGTTGCGCGGTATCATCCTGATTCTCACGCTGACCCTGCTGTGCGAACTCCTCGGGTTGGAAACGATCGGCTACATCCTCAACAATTCGATCTCTGTTTTGGCCATCGCGTTTGTGGTCGTGTTTCAGCCGGAGCTCCGGCGTGCGCTCGAAACCGTCGGCAGGAATACGTTTCACCTGCTCCCCTCCCGGCTCGGACTGGACGAGGAGATCGGGTCGGCATCCATTCACAAAACCATCGAAGCCATCGTCATCGCCTGCGAGAGGATGGCGGCCACTTATACCGGTGCGTTGATCATCATCGAACGGTCGACACGATTGGGTGAACTGCTGACACAGGAAAATGTCGTGACGCTGGACAGCAATCTGAGCGCGACCACCCTGATGCAGATCTTTTACAAAGGCTCCCCGCTGCACGACGGTGCGGTCCTGATCCGAAACGGGAGGATCCAGGCCGCGCGCTGCCACGTGCCCCTGTCCGACAATTACCATCTGCGCCGCGACTACGGCACGCGTCATCGGGCGGCGGTGGGGGTCAGCGAAATGGGAGATGCGATCGCGGTCGTTGTGTCTGAAGAGCGCGGCGCGATTTCGGTCGCTCTGGACGGACGCCTGTTCACCCTTGAAAACGCGGACGCGCTGCGCACGCTGCTGCACAAGTTGATGACTACTGAAAAAAAGACGGGCGGAGTCATCTCCAGTCTGTTTGGCCGGAACCGCCGGCTTGCGCAGGAAGAGGGAGAGTTGCCCGAAGACGGCATAGGCGACGTCGAGACCCCCCGGATCCCGAAACGTCGCAAACGCTGGCTGATGATTGCTTCGTTTGCGATCGCTGTGTTTGTGTGGCTGTTTGTGCAGACCACGACCAACCCGGTCGAGACACGCGCTTATACGGTGCAGCTGGAATCGCGCGGAGCGGAAGTGCTCCGGGACAAAGGATTGTCCGCACAGATGCCGGTTTCCACGGTCACGGTCGATGTGAGAGGCAGATTGAAAAGTTTTGCGAGTCTGTCCAGCCTGGACATCGAGGCGTACATCGATTTTTCCCAAATCGAGGAAGCGGCGGTCCAGACGCTCGATATCCAAATCGAAATCGACGCGCTGATGCACTTTGAAGTGGTCTCTAAAAAGCCGACCACGCAAACGGTGAACATTTACACCCCGTCCGGCGGTTGACCGGGCGGGGTGTGTTATAATTTTGCAATCTGTTATAAGAGGGATGCTACGATGGGAAGATTGTTTGGTACTGACGGTGTACGAGGTGTCGCTAACCGGGAACTGACACCGGAACTCGCTTTCGATTTGGGCCGCGCGGGTGCGGCCGTTCTAGCCGGAGAAGTGCAGCATAAGCCAAGGATCCTGATTGGATCGGACACCCGGATCTCATGCGGGATGCTGGAAGCCTCACTGGCTGCCGGCATCTGCGCGGCAGGCGCCGACGCGATTTTGTGCGGGGTGGTGCCAACGCCCGCAATCGCCTATCTGACTTGTGCAAAGGGGTGCGACGCCGGGGTAGTCATATCCGCATCGCACAACTCTTTTGAATTCAACGGAATCAAATTTTTCAACGCGGAAGGGTATAAGCTTCCGGACCGGGTGGAAGACGAAATTGAGGAAATGATCGCCCGCCGCGAGGCTTCAAACCGCCCGGAAGGGGAACGGATCGGGCGGATCAGCCGATATGAGTCGGCCGCCGCCGATTATACGGAGCACTTGAAACAGACGATGGGCAGCGACCTGTCCGGACTGGTGATCGCGATGGATTGTGCCAACGGTGCCGCGAGCGCCATCGCCCCCAGGTTGTTCCGCGATCTGGGTGCACAGGTGCTTTCACTCGGTGTCACCCCCGATGGAATCAATATCAACGAAAACTGTGGATCCACCCATTTGGGAGGTTTGTCACACCTCGTGCGCGATCAGGCGTGCTCGCTGGGGCTCGCCTTTGACGGAGACGCAGACCGCATGCTTGCGGTGGACGAATATGGAGATCCGGTCGACGGAGACATCATCATGGCGATCGTTGCCGACGATATGCACCGTCAGGGTGTTTTGCCGTCCGACACGCTGGTCGTCACGGTCATGAGCAACATGGGACTGGATATCGCCGCGCGTGAACGAGGGATCCGGCTCGAAAAAACCAAGGTGGGCGACCGATATGTACTGGAATCCATGATCGCCGGCGGATATGCGATCGGCGGAGAGCAGTCCGGCCACATCATCCTCACCGACCACGCGACTACGGGCGATGGCATGCTGTCCGCCCTGCGGTTGTTGCGTGCCCTGCAAAGCAGCAAACAGACATTGGGCGAGGCGCGCAAGATTATGACGGTTTTACCGCAGGTTTTGAAGAGCGCCCGTATTCCCAATGAAAACAAAGAGGCCGCGATGGCCGACCCCGAGATCCTTGCCATGTGTGCCGACGCCGAGCGCCGGTTGGCAGGACGGGGACGGGTTTTAGTGCGCGCTTCCGGCACGGAGCCGATTGTCCGGGTGATGCTCGAAGGGGAGGACACCGGGATGATCAGCGAAATGGCGGAACAAATAGTCAAAAAAATCGTCGAGCGACACGGCTGATCCGATACGGCCCTTTCGAGCGACACGGCAGCACCTAAAAAGCGCCGTGTCGAATGGCCTGGACACAGTCGGGATAATCGTGGCACTCGACACAAGGCGGTGAACAGCCATGTGCGGTATAGTTGGATACATCGGGAAGGGCGAGACGCTTCCCATTCTGATCGATTCATTGGGGAAACTGGAATATCGCGGATATGACTCCGCGGGGGTTGCGTTCATCGACGGGGATGAACTCACCGTCGTCAAACGCAAGGGGCGATTGTCGGTGCTGGCCGACGAGCTGACCGCGTCTGGAAGAATGGCGCGTGGCGGGGTCCATGTGGGCGTGGGGCATACCCGCTGGGCAACGCACGGCGCACCCAGCGACGAAAATTCCCATCCGCATCTGTCCAACAGCGGACGGATCGCAGTGGTGCATAACGGCATCATCGAGAATTTTTCCGAATTGCGTGCCTACTTGATTTCGCTGGGGTATGTTTTTCGATCCGACACGGATACCGAAGTCATTTCCCACCTGGTCGAGCACCACTATACCGGACGGGAGAAGGGAAATCTCCTGCAATCTGTGTTGGAAACCATACAGGAAATCGAGGGTACTTATGCGCTGGGCGTCGTATGCAGCGATTCCCCCGATCTGTTTGTGGCGGCGCGCAAGGACAGCCCGCTGGTGATCGGACTCGGCAGTGACGGCAACTTCATCGCTTCGGACATTCCCGCCCTGTTGCAGCACACCCGCGAAGTGATCATCATGGAAGACCGCGAGGTCGCGGAAATCCGTTCGAACGGCGTCCGGTTGTTTGACGCGCTTGGACACGGAATCCAGCGTCAGCCGATCCATATCGACTGGGATGTGGACGCCGCCGAAAAGGGCGGATACGAGCACTTTATGATCAAGGAGATCCACGAAGAACCCAAGGCGGTGCGTGACACGATCAGTCCGCGGATCCGCGATGGACGCATCGTACTGCCCGAGTTGCCGTGGACCCGCGAACAGCTGGAAGCCTGCGATATGATTCACATCATCGCTTGCGGCACCGCGTATCACGCCGGTATGGTGGGGAAGTATCTGTTTGAGCATTTGTGCCGCATCCCGGTCAGTGTGGATGTGGCCTCGGAATTCCGTTACCGGGACCCGATTGTGACCGATCGGAGCATCGCGATCATCATCAGCCAGTCTGGCGAGACCCTCGACACCCTGGTGGCGATGCGTGTGGCCAGAGAAAAAGGCGCTACGTGTATCGGGATTGTCAACGTGGTGGGAAGTTCAATCGCCCGCGAGGCCGATCACGTCGTCTATACACACGCGGGACCTGAAATCGCGGTAGCTTCCACCAAAGCTTACAATACACAGCTGGCGGCCCTCTATCTGTTGTCCCTACACGCGGCCGAATGTATGGGGCGTCTTCCGGAAGACCGGTACCGCCAATGTGTCGACGCATTGCTCTCCATTCCCGGAAAGCTGGATTCCGTGCTTCTGGAGAAAGAAAGCATCCAGCGGTTTGCCTCTCTGCATTTCAATGCGAAAAGCATCTTCTTTATCGGGCGCGGTCTGGACTACGCCTTGTCGATGGAGGCTTCTCTCAAACTCAAGGAGATCTCCTACATCCATTCCGAAGCTTACCCGGGCGGCGAACTCAAACACGGTACGATTGCGCTGATCGAAGAGGGAACCCTGGTGGTTTGCCCGATGACACAACCCGCGCTGCTCGACAAGATGCTCGGCAACGTGCGGGAGGTCAAAGCGCGGGGAGCTACGGTACTCGGCCTGGTGAGCGGGACTTCCAACCGCCCGCAGGAGGTCTGCGACGCCTTGTTCCAACTGCCCGAAGTGGATGCCATGTTCGCCCCGATTCTGGCGGTGACACCCGCTCAGCTCTTTGCGTACTATATCGCGGTGTACAAGGGATGCGATGTGGACAAACCTCGCAACCTTGCCAAAAGCGTCACAGTGGAGTGACCGCCGTATGATATAATTCCATCATTCTGACACATCGGAGGCTTATCGGATGGATCATCAATTGGAGTCCGTTCGCACGGAATCACTTCTCGATTTGTCCCAAACCCTGGCGGCTCCATTGCTGGAGACCTGCGAATATCCCTGGTTGGCGCTTGCCGCCATCCAGTCATTTATCCTGCAGCTGGGTCCGGAGCTGCCCCCGGACGAATATGAACAAGCGGGAGACGGCATCTGGATCGCGCGATCCGCGCGCGTCGCGCCATCCGCGAGCATCCACGGGCCCGTCATCATCGGTGCGGAAGCGGAGATCCGCCATTGCGCCTTTATCCGCGGATCCGCGATCGTAGGCTGCAACGCGGTGGTGGGGAATTCCACAGAGCTGAAAAACGTGGTGTTGTTCAATCGTGTCCAAGTGCCTCATTTCAACTATGTCGGAGACTCCGTCCTTGGATTCCGTGCCCATCTGGGGGCGGGAGCGATTACATCCAACGTCAAATCCGATCACACATTGGTGCGGTTGAATATCGACGGATACCGTGCGGACACCGGGCTCAAGAAATTTGGCGCGGTGCTGGGCGATCTGGTCGAAGTGGGATGCAACAGTGTCCTGAATCCCGGTACCGTCATCGGGCGGCGCACCAGTGTGTACCCGTTGAGCTCTGTTCGGGGCGTCATACCGGCGGATTGCATCGTCAAGTCCGGACACGAGATCGTGGTGCGCGAAGCACGTGGGTGAGACGCGCCACAGTTCGAGCGGGGTCAAGCGATCCCGGATGCTGGTCAGCATCATCCTGCTGGCCAGTCTTGCCGTGATTCTGATCAATCAGATCTCGGGGGCCAGACCGAATCCCCGACCGACCGATGCGACCGGAACTCCCTCTGTGACGGTACAGGGAAATCAGACAGTCGCGCCAACAGCTTCTCCCGCGACAACTGCTCCCCTCCGTGACCTGTCGATCCAGACGGCGGTCCCTCTGAGGGAGCCGGGGGCTGCCCAGCCCGAAATGATGCGATGGCCAGCCTCCAGTTCGGTTGAGACCGTTCGTACGGTAGATCTTGCCGCCTATCTCGGTAAATCCCGATCCGACAAGCCTTTGGAGGGCATCACCGTGGTACTGGACCCCGGTCACGGCGGGATAGATTCCGGTTGTGGCTGGCCGGTCGGCGTGCGGGATCAGGACATCATGGAAAAAGACGTGGTACTGTCGGTTGCGCAATCCGCCAGTCAGGCACTGCGTACACCTGTCTCTTATACACATCT
>LSQX01112748.1_pt1 | contig 15372 bp, 10 predicted proteins | sample 654561 | NCBI WGS metagenome assembly LSQX01 (sample SAMN04489861, study PRJNA283612) | anaerobic digester metagenome | isolation source: 4 biogas reactors fed with cattle manure at either 37C or 55C with and... | place: Denmark: Kongens Lyngby | collected 2014 | reverse complement strand
GACCAAGGAAGATAAATGTTCCTATTGGTTTTCGGGAGTCCTTGAGACCTGCGCGACCGCGTTTTATGGCTTTTGTTACGGTTTTGACGGCTTCATCCTGTCCTATTACGCGACTCTTCAGCGCCTGCTCCATTGCCAGAAGTTTTTTGCTCTCGTCACTCGCTATCTTGTGTGCAGGGATGCCTGTCATAAGAGATGCAGCCCGGGCGATGTCATCACATGAGATGGTCACAGGAGTAGTATTATCAGAATTCTCTTTAGCGGACAATTCACCGATGAGTTCTTTTTCGCGAAGACGGAGTGAAGCCGTGGTCGGATAATCGCCCTCAAGTGCAGCCTGGCGCTTCTCATTTCGGATCTGTTCCAGCAGTTTACGAGTATCAGGATCAGTAGAGTTGTCAGGTTCCTGATCCGTTTCGCAGGTATGTGCCCTTGATCCTGCTTCGTCCATAAGATCAATGGCTTTGTCGGGCAAGTGCTTTTCGCAGATAAACCTTTGAGAAAGAGTGATGCACTGTTTCAGTGCTTCTGGCGTATAGATAACGTTGTGGAAACGTTCATATTTATCTTTAATACCCTTAAGTATCTCCAGGGTCTGGCCTTCGGTGGAGGGTTTGACCACTATTTTCTGGAATACCCTGTCCAGCGCTTTGTCATTTTCAATGCAATTGCGGTAGCCATCGGTGGTGGTAGCTCCGATGCAGCGTATGGTGCCGCTTGAGAGTGCCGGTTTTAGTAAGGTGATTATGTCAGAAGAACCGCGCATTCCGCCAGCTCCGACCAGAGAGTGTATATCGTCTATAAAGAGGATTGCATTTGAAGAGAGCTCAAACGCAGAAACAATCTGTCTGATGCTCTCTGCAAGCGAGGAAGGGTGGGGATTGGCAGCAATCAGAGCGGGGATGTCAAGGGAGAGTATCTGTTTGCCCTCAAGGGTTGAGGCGAGTCCCTCCACAATGGCGGTTTTTCCCACTCCGGATTCACCTACTAAGAGGGGATTGTTCTTTTTGCGGCGGCTGAGTATCTGCTTGACGCGCAGTGTTTCGGACTCGCGTCCAATTAGCGGATCGCGGTTATCATTTCCTGCGCCGGATGTAAGGTCACGACAATACTTAATAAGCACGAATGTTGGTTTCCTGTTTTTACGGCTTGATTCGCGGGTTATCTGTCCCATTGCGGCAAGCAATGTATTTGGCAATATACCGATTTTTTCCATTAGGGGAATAAATTGGCCTTTGCGAAGGGTAATTGCAGCCTCTAAAATATCAGCTATGCCGGGCTGTACACCGTTTGTGGCGCAGCTGGCAAATGCTTGTCCGAAGATATCATTGACTTCTTGTGAAATGGTCACCGCACTGATCTTCTCGAAAGGGAGGGGTTCAGGCTGGGAAATCATTTTTTCAATTGCTGGTTTTACCATTGAAATATCACTCCCAATGCGGTCTGAGATAGATTTGACAAGTGTTCGGCCATCTCTGAGTATTGCCAGAAACAGGTGGTCGGCATCAATAACGGTACTGCCCAGTCTCATCGCCTCTTCGCGGGCAGTCTCCAACAGTGCCGAAAGTTCTCTGGGAAGTGTGTTTGTCATAATCCTGCGGTGCTTTATTTCAAATTGCCAAGATAGTGAAAAATTTTGGCCGAATCACTTTTTCTTTGTAGTTTTACGAGTTAATTTTTACAGATAGCAGAAAGAAAAAGAATGGAAGAATTAGAAGAGAATACAGGTAGGATCATTCCTATCAATATTGAAACTGAGATGAAAAGCGCCTACATCGATTATTCGATGTCGGTGATTGTGTCGCGCGCGCTTCCGGATGTGAGAGACGGCCTGAAACCCGTGCATAGAAGAGTTCTGTACGGAATGTACGGCCTCGGTCTGACTAGTAACCAGCCTGTAAAGAAATCTGCCCGTATAGTGGGTGAGGTACTCGGTAAATACCATCCCCACGGTGATTCCAGCGTTTATGACGCCATGGCCAGACTTGCCCAGTCCTGGAACATGCGCTACATGCTTGTCCAAGGTCAGGGCAACTTCGGATCCGTTGACGGTGACCCGGTAGCAGCGATGCGTTATACTGAGGCAAAACTCCAAAAACTAGCCGAAGAGGTTATAGAAGACCTTGATAAGGATACCGTGGATTTTAAGCCCAATTTTGACGAATCACTTCAGGAGCCTGTAGTGCTTCCGGCCAAAGCCCCTCTGCTACTGCTCAACGGAGCAAACGGTATTGCAGTGGGTATGGCTACCAATATGGCTCCGCACAATCTTACCGAGTGCTGTGATGCTATTTGCGCTTATATTGATAATAACGACATCACGCTCGATGAGCTGATGCAGCATATCAAGGGACCTGATTTCCCTACAGGAGGTATTATTCAGGGCACAAAAGGCATCAGGGATGCATTCGAAACAGGTCGTGGCCGCATAGTCATCCGCTCTAAGACCGACATTGAGATTTCAGACAGCGGACGCGAAACGATCGTGGTCAGCGAGATTCCCTATATGGTCAATAAACGCGAGCTTATCGAGAAAATTGCTGAACTGGTTGAGAACAAGAGACTCGAAGGGATTGCATACATCAATGATGAGAGTGACCGTAGCGGTATGCGCATAGTCATTAAGCTCAAGATGGGTTCTGTGGCTAACGTGGTGCTCAACAACCTTTTTAGGTATACACCGCTCCAGTCCAGTTTCTCAGTCAACAACATTGCACTGGTGGACGGTCGTCCACGGATGCTCAATCTAAAAAATCTAATCAAGTGCTTTGTTCGCCATCGCCACGAGGTGGTTCTTCGCAGGACCCGATTCGAACTTGATAAAGCCCTCAAGAGGGCACATATCCTTGAGGGATTGCTCAAGGCACTGGACATTATAGATGAAATTATTGCTCTTATCAGGGCATCCGGAAGCGTACAGGAGGCAAGAGAAGGCCTTGTGGAGCAATTCGAGTTCTCCCCCGAGCAGGCTGAGGCGATCGTAGAGATGAGGCTTCGACAGCTTACAGGACTTGAAAGAAGTAAACTTCAGGCAGAGTACGATGAGCTCCAGGCGCTTATCAATCACCTTGAGGCCATCCTTGCTGATGTTTCCCTTCAGATGGATATTATCAAACAGGAGCTTATTACACTCAAAGAGAAATATGGTGATGATCGCCGTACTGCAATTGAGCCTTCTGCCGAAGATTTCAATCCTGAAGATTTCTATCCCAATGAGGATGTGGTCATTACGATTTCCCATATGGGATACATCAAGAGGACTCCTCTTACCGAGTATCGTCTGCAGAATCGTGGAGGAATAGGTGCCAAAGGCAGTACTACCCGCGAGGAGGACTTCATAGAGCATATCTATGTTGCAAATATGCACAGCACGATGATGTTCTTCACCAAGAATGGGAAGTGTTATTGGCTGAAGGTATACGATGTTCCCGAAGGTACTAAGGCATCCAAGGGTCGAGCCATCCAGAATGTTATCAATATCGAGCCGGATGATGCGGTACAGGCCTATATGAATGTGGAGAATCTTGATGATTCCGACTATATCAATAACCACTATGTGGTTCTTGCCACACGTACGGGTACTATCAAAAAAACCTCTCTTGAAGCCTACTCCCGCCCGAGAGCTAACGGTATAATCGCAATAAATGTCCGCGAGGATGATTCATTGATTGAGGCTTTGCTCACAAACGGAGAAAAGGATATTCTCCTTGCAGGTCGTAAGGGCAGATGCTGTCGCTTCCACGAATCTACCGTACGCGCTATGGGTCGTACAGCTACAGGAGTGCGTGGAATCAGGATTGACGAAGACGACGAAGTGGTTGGTATGATTTGTGTAGATGGTAGTAATGAGGCTGACTCCCAGGAGCATATTCTTGTGATCAGCGAGAATGGTTTCGGCAAGCGTTCACTTTTGGAAGAGTATCGCAGGACCAACCGTGGAGGCAAGGGTGTCAAGACTATCAACATTACTGAAAAGACAGGTTCTTTGATAGCGATAAAGTCAGTGACTGACGATGATGACCTGATGATTATCAATAAGTCCGGTATTACCATCAGGGTATTGGTTGCCGATATCAGAGTTGCCGGCAGAGCCACACAGGGTGTCAAGGTTATCAGTCTCAGAGATGGTGACAGTATTGCTGCAGTCTGCTCTGTAGAAAAAAAGGAGGAAGATGAAACAGAGGAAGATAGTGTAGTGAGTAGTGAAGAGTGATGCGGGTTGCGAGGTACGGGGTAATGAAATAAGGAGAATGAAGAATAAGTAGCTCGTAATTAAATTAGCATTTGAATTGATAATAAACCATAAAAGTTAAAACTAACGGCTGACAGCCAACAACCAACAGCAATTAATAATTAACAAAAATAAATACCACTTTAATTTTTAAAGACTATGAAGAAAGTTTTATTAGCAATGGCACTTGTCCTTTCTGTTACCTTTGCAAGTGCGCAATCTAAAGCGGTAACTGACGCTTTGAAAGCAATTGACAAGGCAGTAGAAGCAAGCCAGAATCCCAAAAAGTCAACCAGACCTGCTACCTGGATTAATCTTGCAAAAGCGTACATCTCAGCATATGAACTCCCTAGTAAGGGTATTGAGCCCGGCTTTGACCAGATGCTTCTTAAGACCATCCTCAAAGACCAGAAAGTACTCTCTTCTACACAGAAAACCCTTCCTCAGGGCACCTTCACTGTTGACACCTACAGCGACAAGGATCTTTATTACAATGATTTCGGTCAGCTTATGTTCTTGATTGTTACCAAGCCTGTAGGCGAAAATCTCCTTGGCAAAGCTCAGGAGGCTCTTTTCAAGGCTGCGGAGGTTGATCCGAAAGGTTCCAAACTTAAAGATATCCAGGCGCTGTTCGAACAGATTCACAACTACAACTACGAAGATGCTGCTTCATACTACACTCTGGGCGATTATGAAAAGGCTACCGCTATTTTCGAAGAGTGTCTCGGCAACTACAACAATAAGGTGATGCAGAAGATTGATACAATGGTGATCTACAACACTGCTCTTCTTTCCAGCATGAGTGGCGACAATGCAAAAGCAGAGAAATACTACAAAGAGTGCCTGGACTATGGCTACTACTCTGACGGCAACGTGTTCTCCAACCTTGCAGAGGTTTATAGACTCAATGCAGACACCCTTAGCCAGAAACGGATACTTGAGGCAGGATTTGAGCAGTTCCCTCAAAACCAGGGTATTCTTGTGGGGTTGATTAACCTCTACACTGCCACAAAAGAGGATCCTCAGAAGCTCTTTGACATCATCCACACTGCTCAGGAGAATGAACCTACCAACGGCTCCCTCTACTATGCTGAAGGCAATGTTTACAAAGAGCTGGGCAATATTGAAAAAGCAGTTGAGCTTTATAATAAATCGACTGAAATCCAGCCCGACTATGTATATGGCGTTTTGAGTGTAGGTGTTCTCTATTACGAACAGGCCATGGACATTGCAGAAAAGGCTGACTCAGAATTTGATCAGGTTAAATATGATGCTCTTGTTGAGGAGTTTAACCAGGCCCTTGAAAATGCAATACCTCCATTTGAGAAGGCATTCTCAATCTCTGATAACATAGAGATCCAGAAGAATGCAGCTGAATTCCTTAAGTTTATCTACTTCCGCTTCCGTGACAAATCACCTGAGTATATGGCTGCTTACGAGAAGTACAATGCGTTTCTTGCTGAATAAAATTTGACTACATATATCAGAATCGGGACGACCATGTGTCGTCCCGATTTTTTTGTACATTTGTACTTTGCACCAATTTTATTCAAGACTGATGAAAAAACTATTACTATTTGTTCTCGCTTTAACCTTTACCGGATCTGTTTTTGCGGATAACGGGATGTGGCTTCCTTCGGAAATTGCCAAAAGAATCGGAGATATGCAGGCCAAAGGTCTCAGGCTTACGGCTGAAGATATCTACAGTATCAATCAGGCTTCCCTTAAGGATGCCTCGGTCCATTTCAACGGAGGATGCTCTGCTGAATTGATTTCAGACAATGGGCTTTTAATTACCAACCATCATTGCGGTTACGATTGGATACAGGAACACAGTTCAGTGGAACACGATTACCTCAAGGATGGATTTTGGGCCATGACGATCGAAGAGGAGCTGCCCAACAAGAATATTTTTGTGAGATTTCTTGTCAGAATGGACGATGTTACTGAGACGGTATTAAAAGGCTATGATTCCTCAATGACTGAGATTCAACGTGATTCGCTAATCGAGGCTAATAGTGCACCTCTGATTGAGGCTGCTTCCGGGGAAGGTGCAGGATATAGCGCATCAGTAAGACCTTTATACTATGGCAATCAATATTTCATCTGGGTTTATCAGACCTTTACCGATGTTCGCCTTGTGGGCGCGCCTCCCTCATCAATAGGTAAATTCGGAGGTGATACCGACAACTGGATGTGGCCCCGTCATACCGGAGACTTCTCTCTGTTCAGAATTTATGCAGATAAGGACAATAATCCCGCAACATACTCCGAGGAGAATGTGCCCTACAAGCCCAAAAAATATTTCAAGCTCTCCATTAAGGAGCGCAAAGAGGGTGATTTTACCTTTGTCTACGGTTATCCCGGCAGAACTCAGGAATATATCCACTCTGAAGCAGTAAGATATATCTCTGATATCTCCAACCCTCACAAACGCAATCTCCGCACAAAGCGTCTCGACATACAGGAGAAATATATGTCCCAGAGTCAGAAAGTTAGAATCCAGTACTCCTCCAAGAATTCCGGTGTTTCCAATGCCTGGAAAAAGTGGCTTGGTGAGATGAACGGTATCATTAAACTTAAGACTTATCAGAAAAAGAAAGATTACGAGAGAGAATTCCATAAATGGGCGGCTGATAAGCCGGAGTATCGAGAGGTAATTCCGATGCTCGATAAACTATATGCGGAGCTTGAAGGATATGCATTTGCCACCGATTATTATAACGAAAGCATACGTGCAAATGAGATTATCCGCTTTGCGGAAAATATTTTCACAACTTTCACCCGTAACCGTGGTAAAGACTATTTGGATCAGATGATAGTGGCCTATTTCAAGGATTATTTCCTTCCTATCGACAAAGAGAGTTTCCATCTTCTTCTGGCAGAGTATGACAAGAATGTGCCGCAGCATCTACGTCCTTCCTGTTTTGCGGAGCAAATGACAGCTTTCAACAGCACTGATGCCTGGGTGGAACACATTTTTAATACTTCCGCCCTTACAACCGAAGAGGGGACACGCACCCTTATAGAAAAAGCTCTTTCTTCAGAAAATTTCCAGGATGTGCTTTTAGCTGATCCCGCCTTTGCATTCTCAAATGAATTCAGAGAGCACTATCTGAATGAGATCAATAAGCCCTATACCGAGATTAACAGGCAGATTACACTGCTCTACCGCACCTATATGAAAGGTCAGATGGAGTTCTCTCCGGAAAAATCTTTCTTCCCTGATGCAAATTCCACTCTCAGGGTCTCTTATGGCCATATTCAGGGTTATTCTCCTGCGGACGGCATCTTTTTCAAGCCCGTTTCTACCATAGAAGGTATAATGGAGAAAGACAATCCCGATATTTTTGATTACAACATTCCTCAGGAACTCAGGGATATCTATGCGCGCAAAGATTATGGCAAATGGGGTCAGGATGGTACTATGCCGGTTTGCTTTATCGCAACCAACCATACTTCAGGCGGCAATTCCGGTAGCCCCGTCATCGATGCCGACGGTAATCTGATAGGTATTAATTTCGACAGAGTTTGGGAAGGCACGATGAGTGATATTGACTTCGATCCCGATGTGTGTCGCAACATCTCCATAGATATCAGATATGCGCTCTTCATTATAGATAAGCTAGCAGGAGCACAGCGCATTCTCGACGAAATAGAGATAGTGGAGTAGAGGGAAGTTATGAGTATGTAATATGTGGTATGTAGTGCTGCGAATTGTGTGGTTTTCTGCGGAACTCGCACCCCGTACCCCGTACCCCGTAAATGCGACTGCACCACAAAGAAAAAGCGGCTATTGAAAGCCGCTTTCTTTGTGGTGCCACCGAGATTCGAACTAGGGACACACGGATTTTCAGTCCGTTGCTCTACCAACTGAGCTATGGCACCTTATGCGTGTCATTTCTGACCAACGGGATTGCAAAGGTAGGTTTTTATTCCATATCTGCAAAAAAAAGTGTTATTTTAGCACTCCGGATATGGAAAAGAAGAGATTATTATATGTGCAGGTGTTGTTGCCTCTGAAAATGAGCAAGGAATTGTCATATTCAGTTCCTGAAGAGTTTGAGGGGCAGATTGCTATTGGCAGCTGGGTGCAGGTGAAACTTGTGGGAAAAAGTCGGTATGCTATAGTGACTGCCATTTCACATCAGCCACCGGCAGGTCTGGATCCTACCAGGATCAGCGCGGTTGAGGCTCTTCCAGATATGCTCCCGGTGACTTTGGCACAGTTGGATTTTTGGCGTGCTTTAGCCGATTATTATATGTGCAGTGTAGGGGAGGTTTTCAAGGCGGCTTATTCCAGTGCTTTCCGAAAACAAATAACAGTGCGTTCCAGAAAATCGGAAAAAGAGTTCCGGGAACCGGATTTCAGTGCTATTCCCTCACTTTCTACTGCACAACAGGGGGCTTGTGACACTATAAAAGAGCATTTTACCGAAGGTCGCAGGGTTCTCCTGCGTGGAGTGACGGGATCCGGTAAGACCGAGATCTATTTCCACCTGATGCGGGATGCACTTGAGAGTGGCGGATCGGTACTATTTCTCGTACCCGAAATAGCTATCTCCAGACAGCTCACATCCAGACTTGAGAAGGTCTTCGGCAGTGCTCTGTTGCCCTATCACTCAAAGCAGACCGCTGCTGTCAAAAAGCGCATATATAACCGTTTGGTTGTTGCCGAGAGACCTTATGTTGTGCTGGGTACGAGGTCGGCACTTTTGCTGCCATTGCCGAATCTTTCGCTGATAGTGGTGGACGAAGAGCACGACTCTTCGTATAAGCAATCTGATCCTGCGCCGCGCTACAACGGAAGAGACGGTGCGCTGATGCTCTCTTCCCGGACCGGAGCAAATTTAGTGTTGGGTAGTGCCACTCCCTCCTTCGAGTCACTCTACAACGTTTCTGTTGGTAAACTTTCACAGGTGGATTTGCTGGAGAAGTATCATAAGGCTGAGGATGCTCAGGTAGAAATTGTAGATATGGTGACGGCTCGGAAACTTCGCAATGTCAAGGGTCCTTTCTCCATTCGGTTGCTTAACGAGATAGGCAGAGTGGTGGATGACGGTGGTCAGGTAATGGTGTTCCGCTCCAGAAGAGCCTACGCTCCTTATGCACAATGTAAAGAGTGTGGTGCAGTAGTTAAATGTCCTTCTTGCGATGTTGCTCTCAGCTATCACAAGTTTGATAATATGCTCAAGTGTCACTATTGTTCATATCAAATACCCTTTGAACCGGAGTGTCCCAAGTGTAATTCACTTTCGATCGTTGACCGTGGAGCGGGAACTGAGAAGATTGAGGAGCTGCTGCGCGAATATTTTCCTGATTATGTCACAGAACGGTTTGATTCAGATACCATCTCGGGCAAAAGCGAGGAGCAGCGTATTCTAAAAAACTTTGCCGAAGGAAAAATAGACATTCTGGTGGGAACTCAGATGATCACTAAGGGGTTTGATTTTGACCGCCTCTCATTGGTGGCAGTTATCGGCTGCGATTCTCTCTTCTCCGTACAGGACTTCAGGGCGGACGAACGTGCTCTCCAGTTATTGTGGCAATTGCGTGGCAGGGCCGGCCGTAGGGAGGATGGGGCCAGGATGATCATACAGACGGAGCAGAAGGACCATCCGGTCCTGAAGGCCCTTACCGGTGAAGGCGATTCGGATGATCTCTCAGCTGCTCTTGCAGAGCGCAAAATGTTTGGCTATCCCCCCTTTGTGAGATTGGTGGTGATTACCTTAAAGGATAAAAATGAAAAAAGGATGTGGAGTTGCGCATATGAGCTGGCTGATGCAATTAGAGCTATCGGTATTAGAGATTTTAATGGTCCTTTAGTACCTCCTATAGCAAAAATGGGTGATCATTACCAGGTTCAGTTTCGCCTGCGGCTAAGACGCAACAACTCTCTTTCTCGTATAAAAAAAGCCCTGTATTCTGAAACGGAGTTTTTGAATCGTAAGTACAACGGGATGACTATCATCAATATAGACGTAGATCCCTATTAGTACGATCTCTCCAATTATTATTTAGAATTAGAATCGCTCTCTTACTCTCTCTTTGAGGGCCTGGATTTGGAGCATTACCTCTTCCGGGTTATCGGTTGTGAGAAAAGTAGGATTGCCCACGAGAAGAGTTTCGACAAGCAATGAGTCGTTAACTGTCCAAACATTGGATGTCATATTATAATTGCGTGCCTCGTCCACCCAAAAAGGGTTCATAAGGACTTCATTGTAATGGTAGTCGAAACCGTTGATTCCTATTTCCAGTAGTTCTATCGGCATATAGCTGTCTCTTATATAGGCAACAGAGGCCTTGGGCATCAGTGCTGCAAACCTTTTACAGGCTTCAAGGCTGAATGAAATGTAATCCACTCTTTTTCCAAGCCCCATTTTCTTGACCATTTCAACACATTTCTCCACAGCATATTGCTCAAGTGCCGGATTATCTTTTACCGGTTTGAGTTCGAGTACAAGTTGGAGTCCTTTGAGTTTTTTGCCGGCAGCGAGGTACTCTTCAAGTGTAGGCAGTTTTTCACCGTTGGAAAGTAGGGAGTCCTGAATTACCTTATAGTGCGTAAGGTTAATGACATGTCCCTTGAAATCATTGTCATGATTTACAATCAGCACACTATCCGCAGTAATCTGAACGTCAAATTCAGAACCGTAGACTCCTGCCTTATGTGCATTACGGAGCGAGGAAATTGAATTTTGCGCACTACCTTCACATTTCCAGTATCCTCTGTGTGCAATTACTTTTGTGCTGACCATTTGGTCCACCATTTTGTCAATTTTATTATCTTTGCATCCTGAAATGAGAACAAGCAGCGCACAAGCCGCCAACATCCATATTTTTTTCATAAAAACGATATTAGTACTGTTATTGTGGGGACAAATTTACCAAAAAAATATATATTTTGTTTAAAGAGCTTGTCGTTTTGAATTATTATAATTAACTTCACGCACCAAAACCCAACTAAAATGATAGAAGAAGCCATAGATTTAAAGAAAATCCTCAGAAGGTATGGGCTCAAATCTACCCCCCAGCGTATTGCTGTGTATGCTGCTATGAGGGAATTAGGACATGCCTCAGCCGATATGGTGTTTCAGCAAGCAAGCGCTAAGCTGACGACATTGACACTGGCTACAGTGTACAACGTACTGGAATCATTCGTGCAGGTTGGATTGCTGCAGCGCCGTATGAGTTCTAACAATAAGATGTATATGGATGTCAACACCTACAATCACTGCCATCTCTACTGTGAGGATACGCATACTTTCAGGGACTATGATGATCCCGAGCTGATGCTTATGATCCACGATCATTTTCGCAATAAAAGAATAAGAGGATTTGACCTGCACCGTATAGATGTGCAGCTTGTTGGGAGAAACCGCAGGGTCGGTAGATCAAAATGACATTTTCGTAAAACTATAACTATCAACAATATCAACCTTTTTAAAACCAAAACAACATGAAATCATTGAAAGGAACAAAGACAGAAAAGAACCTGCTTCAATCATTTGCAGGCGAATCACAGGCACGCAACAGATACGTTTTCTTTGCAAGCAAGGCAAAGAAAGAGGGCTATGAGCAGATTGCAGCCATCTTCGCCGAGACTGCAGAGCAGGAGAAGGAGCACGCAGAGACCTTTTTTAAATATCTTGAAGGCGGTATGGTAGAAGTCAATGCTTCATTTCCCGCAGGTGTAATTGCTACTACGGCAGAGAACCTAAAGGCAGCAGCCGAGGGTGAGAATGAAGAGTGGTCTATGCTTTATCCCGAGTTTGCAAAAGTGGCCGAAGAGGAAGGATTTCCCGAAATTGCTGCTACATTCAGGAATGTTGCCATTGCTGAAAAGGCACATGAGGAGCGCTACCTGAGACTCTTAGCCAATGTTAAAGCAGGCAAGGTGTTTGAGAAAGAGGGAGAGATAGAATGGCAGTGCCGCAATTGCGGATTTGTTTATAAGGGAAAGAAGGCTCCCGTTGAGTGTCCCGCTTGTAAACATGCTCAGGCCTATTTCGAGGTAAGGAAGTCTAATTATTAATTTTTTAATACCTTTGCGGTCATGAAAAGAAAGGCCGCTGTTACAGAAGGTTATGCCCTTATTACCGGTACATGGTCCGGTATGGGGAGAGAATATGCCCGACAGCTCTACGCTCTCGGGCATAATTTGATTGTAATCGACATAAATCAGCAATATGCTGATGAAGTAAAAAAGGAGTTGGAGTTCCCTGACAAAACTCCTTCTGGGCGTAAACCCGATGTGCTTGCAATAGGAGTAGATCTGGCTTGTGTTGGCGCTGTTACCATTATTAAGGAGAAAGTTGGGGCTCGTAGGGTGGCTATACTGATCAATAATGCCGGCATGTTTCCATATGGGAGCTTTCTTGACTATTCTCAGGAAGAGATTTCCAGGGTTATAGTGCTACACAATCTTACATTGGTTCAGCTCTGTCACCTATTTGCTCGCGGAATGAAGGAGCGAGGATACGGTTATATACTCAATATCTCTTCACTTAGCAGCTGGATGCCTTACCCTGTACTTTCTGTATATTCTGCTACCAAGCGTTTTATCAAATCTTTTTCACGTTCCCTTAGAATCGAATTGATGGGTAGCGGAGTTTCGGTGACCACCGCCTATTTTGGTGCTGTCTCAACCAATCTATTTCCCCTGGAGGAGGATATGCGTAAGCGAGCATTCCGTTTAGGTATTATGATATCTGCTGAAGAAGCTGCCCGCAAGGCTCTCAAGGCTACTTTTCGTGGTAGAGCTAATGTTATGCCCGGTCTTATTAACTGGATAGCATTGCCGATATTGCCAATTGTTCCAAAACGCCTGCTACACTTCTTTAACAAGAAATATGGCAGCAAGATCAAGTCCACAAATGAAACCTGAAACCAAGCAGAGGATTATCTCCTGTGTTAAAGAGGTCCTTCCTACCACTACCAAGACCTGTATCTGGATTTTAAAAATTACTGTGGGCATCTCCTTTGCGATGATGTTGCTCAAGTACTTTAATATCCTACCCTATATTTCCGATGCGGTAAGTCCCGTTTTTCGCCATTTTGGTCTGCCAGGATCAGCTTCACTGGCCTATTTGTCGGGATATCTTATCAATGTTTATTCTGCTATGGCGGTAATGAGTACCTTGGCGCTGGATGCTCGTGAACTGACAATTCTCTGCACGATGGTACTTTGTTCGCACTCCATGATATTGGAGACAGCGGTACTTAAAAAGACCGGTGTTTCGGGGACAAGGATGGTAATTATCAGAACCGTGAGTGCACTCTTTCTCGGTTGGCTACTAAACGTTATATTGCCTATGGGTAGCGGAGAGGTGATTACAGCTGCTGTAGCACAGAAACAGCTTGCCTTTTGGCCTGCTCTGCTTGACTGGCTTTGGTCTACATTTAAACTGGTGTTGCTGATAACCGTTATTATCTATACCCTCAATATTGTCCAGCGACTTCTTTCAGAATTCGGTGTGATGAAGATGATATCGAAGCTGCTCAAACCGCTGATGATTTTTTTCGGACTTCCACCCAGAACAGCATTTCTTTGGATAGTGGCAAATGTCATCGGCCTGGCTTATGGTGCCGCGGCTATGTTGGATGAAATAGCACGTGGCAAGTTGGAACGTCGCGACGTATTGCTCATCAATACCCACATTTGTATTTCACACAGTAACCTCGAAGATTTGATACTACTTACTGCAGTTGGAGCAATAGGATGGATAATGTTACTGGTTAGATGGGCTATGTCAATTGTGTTGGTATGGGAATTGAGGTTGGAATTTTACATCAAAGATGCGATTGCCAAAAGAAAAAATCGTAACTTTGCAGTTTAAACCAATTAGGCTAATGTTTTTATGAATAACGAAAGAATAAAATGTCTTATTATCGGTAGTGGGCCTGCTGGGTTTACCGCTGCGATTTATGCATCCAGAGCAGCTTTGCAGCCTGTAGTCTATGAGGGGATGCAGCCCGGCGGACAACTTACCACTACTACTGAAGTTGAAAATTTCCCCGGTTATCCCCAGGGCGTTTCAGGCAACCAGATGATGGCTGATCTGCGTGCTCAGGCCGAGCGTCTGGGTACTGATATTAGATATGGGATGGTAACAGAGGCTGATTTGTCTGAAAGGCCTTTTAAGGTCACTATAGATGATGAAAAGGTTTTAGAGGCAGAGACTTTGATTATTGCCACAGGTGCTACTGCAAGATATCTCGGTTTGTCTTCGGAGAGTAAGTACAGAGGAATGGGTGTTTCTGCCTGTGCCACTTGTGACGGATTCTTCTATCGTGGAAAGATAGTAGCAGTAGTAGGAGGTGGAGACACCGCCTGTGAAGAGGCTCTATATCTGGCCTCTCTTTGCAGAAAGGTCTATATGGTAGTGAGAAGAGATGTTTTCAGGGCATCAAAAGCCATGCAGGAAAGGATCGCGGCTACTGATAATATCGAAGTTCTCTGGAACTCCAATACACAGGAGGTGCTTGGTGATGATATGGGTGTGACCGGAATGCGCCTTCTTCGTAAGGATGGGGTAGTGTATGAAAAGGCTATCGATGGCTTTTTCCTGGCCATTGGTCATCATCCCAATTCCGATCTTTTCAAAGAGTGGATCACCACTGATGAAAATGGCTATATTGTTACAGACGGACGTTCCTCTAAGACTAATGTTCCCGGCGTTTTTGCTGCCGGAGATGTGCAGGACCCTAATTACCGTCAGGCAATTACTGCTGCAGCCAGTGGCTGTAAGGCGGCCCTTGATGCTGAAAAATTCATTTTGGAAAACAAATAATCATATGATAAAAAAGTACAGACATATCCTGGCTCTCATTTCTTTGGCCATTATTGGTCTTACCGCATGTAAATCGCAGTACGACGCCATACTGTATGGTAATGATGTTTCTGCCAAATATGCGCTGGCCTTTGAAATGTTTGAAGCCAAAAAATATCTCAAGGCGGCAGAGCTCTTCGAATCGCTGACCATTGCTACAAATGGTACGCCCCAGGATGATACTGTACAATATTACTGGGGCTTGAGCAATTATTATTACGGTGACTATATGACCGCTGAGAGCAATTTTAACCAGTTTATAAGCGTTTACCCTTTCAGTCCTTTTACAGAGAAGGCCAAGTTTTATCG
>LSQX01000372.1_pt1 | contig 15372 bp, 12 predicted proteins | sample 654561 | NCBI WGS metagenome assembly LSQX01 (sample SAMN04489861, study PRJNA283612) | anaerobic digester metagenome | isolation source: 4 biogas reactors fed with cattle manure at either 37C or 55C with and... | place: Denmark: Kongens Lyngby | collected 2014 | reverse complement strand
GTACATATTTTAGTGGTGCCGACATCAATGCCGGCTACATATAGCCCTGCGTCAGACATCTTGATCTCCAATATCAGTTGGCAACGGGCACACCAGACGATTGAGTTTGCGGCATGCCACTAATGCCCGCGATATCTCTCGTCACACACATAGTGCCAACTGAAGCCGTGAGCACATTTTCTCACTGCGGCACACTTCGATTGCTCGAGCGTCGAAGAAAAGTAGGTTTGTTCTCGATGCTTACGTCGATATACGCGACACCTCCGGGTTCATCCTCCAGACTCTTGAGTAGTCTGGCGAAAATGACTGTCTTTCTCCGCAATTGTCGCGTGTCGCCCAGTAACCCATTCACTCCATCAGCAGTATGTATCGTAATATGATATGGATCTGACAGGTTTATCCGAAGATTCTGGTCAATGCTCTCCTGCCGCGCCCCTTCTATACAGGCGCGTAATGCGTCTAGCCGTTCATCAGGGATGGGCCTTCCTAATTCCGGCGCTTGCTTCGTAACGCCTTTTGCCACCGGCAGGGTGCCCGGGCTGTTGGTGCGAACCAGTGGTATACCATCCCCGTCGATGGTTGTGTAGCCTACATCCTCGGTGAACAGAGCAGCCATAGGTTGACGTTCGTGGACGCTAATAACAATTGCTTGCGGCGAACGCCGTTTTACTGTCAGTCGCTTAACTCGAAAGCACTCCGTAGTCCGCTCCCGTATGTGTGACAGTGGCAAAAAAACAGTGTTAGCTTTAGCGGGCAGGTTCAGTCTTGCTGCCACATCCGCTGCCACGGCCTCCGTGGGGCCAGTCACCGTGACTTGTCGAATTCGACAGGCCGGTGAGAGGGCCAGCCCCAATGTAGCACCGATTATCATGCTGAGAAGCATGGCTCGTCGTGCTGCAGGAAGATGAGCGTGCATCCTGTGCTCCTCCGTTAGCCATGTTCTTGCGACAAGCGGTCGGCGAGAGCATGGCCGACACGGTTGATGTCGCCTGCCCCCATCACCATGACCACCTCCTGCATGCCAATTCTGGCCCAGACATACTCCAGCAGTTCATCCTGGTCATCGAAATAGTGGACCGGCTTGTCTGGTTGGACATGGCGGATGCGTTCGGCTACGGTCTCTGCGGTGAAGCCCGGTATGGGTGCTTCGCGAGCTGCATAGATGGAGTTGATGATGATTTCATCAGCCTCCGCAAACGAGTTGGCGAAATCATCTAACAGCAGCTTTGTGCGACTTGGTAGATGCGGCTGAAACACGGCCATTAATCGTGCATGTGGGAACAAATCACGCGCGCCTTGTAATGCCGCCCTAATCTCCGTAGGATGGTGTGCATAGTCTTCGAAGACACGCAGTGGCTCTCGATGATACAGCAGCTGGAATCGGCGTTCGATGCCCGAAAAGTCAGTTAACGCCTCTATCGCGGCGTCTGGTTCGACTCCCATGCTGTGGGCCATCCCAATGGCGGCCACTGCATTGCTCAAGTTGTGTCGGCCTGGCAAGGCCAGAGACAAGGTGCCTGCAAAACGGCCATCGATCTGTAACTCCGCTGTACTGCGGAAATCTGCAGTGTACCCGACATTGCTGGCGTGGTAGAAAGCGTGCTCATCATCAAGCCCAAAGCTGCGAGTGGCGCCTGGGAAGTGCTGGGCCAGCTCTGGCAGCTCTTCGGTATCAGAGCCGTAAATCAGAAATCCTTCGGGGTCTCCTATACTCATGAATTCAGCAAACAATCGCCTGATATTTGCCAGATTTCCATGCCGGTCCAGATGGTCGCGGTCGATGTTGGTAACTATCTGCCAGCAGTGTTGATAGCGATGGAAGCTGGCATCGCTCTCGTCGGCTTCAAACACTATGAGATCATCGCTACCCAGACGATAGTTGTCACCAAAATCCAGTGATATGCCGCCCAGAAACACAGTGGGGTCGAGTTCCGCGTTTTGCAGGATAAGTGCAAGCATGGCAGTGGTAGTTGTCTTGCCATGAGTGCCGGCGACTGCAACTGCGCGTTTCCCATGCACCAGTAGAGCCAGTAGCTCCGAACGGTGGATGATCGGTATGCCGAGCTTGTTAGCTTCTATCAACTCACAGTTATCAGCCTGTATGGCACTGCTTCTGGCTATAAGTCCAGCGCTGTTGACATTCTCCGCACGATGGCCCACATGTACGGTCACTCCCAGGTTTTGTAGGCGTCTCACTTGATCTGATTCGATTACATCTGAACCGGTCACACAAATGCCACGATCATGCAGAGCGTGAGCCAGAGCACTCATACCCATGCCACCGATGCCGATCATGTGCACGCTGCTGATGTCCGACAGTTGAAGCATAATCCAAATCGCACTCCTATAGGGATGGGTAGATTGTAAACCGAGCAAGACAGAATGGCAACGGTCTTGTTCAGGAGGACACTGGAAACGGTTCTTTTGAGGTCAGAAGTGGGTGGTCGTGGGTGGTGGCAAAAAAGTCCGGATTAGGCCAGTTATCTTATCTGCTGCCTGCTTTGCTCCTGTCTCTAACGCTGCATGTGACATGGTACGGTATGTAGCTGGTTCGAGACGCAAACGAGTGATTAGTCCAGTCAATTTTTCACTGTCAAATTCAGCATCATCGACTACCCATGCTGCACCGGCCTGTCTGTACAGTTCTGCATTGTGGCGCTGATGACCTCCGGCATGAGGGTAAGGCACGACAATCATCGGCCTGCCCCACACGCTAGCCTCCGCGAGACTGCTGGCACCGGCACGAGTGACGACTACATCACAGGCAGCCAACACCACTGCCATGTCTTCGCGGCGCTCGTCAACCAGATAGCGGTTCAGGGGCAGTCTCTGCGCAGAGAGTTGGGAATGGTCTGGTAGCTTCCCCGTGCCCGTCAGATGGATCAGGTGTAAGTCGGGCTCGCCCAGCAGTGATGGGAGAGCGCCCGCCACGGCCCGGTTAAGCGTCTCCGCTCCTTGGCTGCCGCCGGTAATCAGGACGACGAACGCGGAAGATGGAATGCCCAGAATTTGGCGAGCTTGCAGTGGGTCAGCGTGGAGTACTTCAGGGCGCACTGGCTGGCCCGTCACAATCACACGTCGGGCCTTCAGTTGATCTACTGTTTCCTTGCTCACCACCGACATCACATCAGCCCATCTGGCCAGTCGCCGATTTGTCCTGTCGGCCATAGCATCAGAGACGTGCAGCATCACGGGTACTCGCAGAACGTGGGCGGCCAATACGGCGGCGGCAGAAATGAAGCCGCCGGTGGCAAACAGCAGTTGAGGTCTCAGCTTTCGGATGATGTTCATTGCCTGAAGACAGCCCAGGCCCAGTTGAGCCAGGCTGATTATAGCCGACGGCGAGATCCCATAGGGCATGCCGGTGCCGAGTATGGGGTAGTGTGATAGATGACGGGTTGTAAGCATGGCCGCATCGGCGGGACGGCGCGACACTATGAAGGCTACCTGTACGTTGGGACTGTCTTCCAGAAGAGTCTCGGCCACTGCCAGGCAGGGCGTCAGATGTCCGGCCGTCCCACCACCAGCAAATAGCACCCGTTGCGGTGTCATGGCTGCATCACAGAATCTCGATGTCGTTGGACAGACAGCACCACTCCGATGGCCACAAGAGTGGTGACTAGACTGCTCCCACCGTAGCTCACAAACGGAAGAGTTAGGCCTGTCACCGGGATTAGATGCGTCGCAACTGCAACATTTAATAATGTCTGTATGGCCAACATTACGGCTATACCTGCAGCCAGAAAATAGCCGGTATTATTGGAAGCTCGTACAGCAATAGCTACTATTCGGCTGATGATGCATCCCATCGCAGCAAGCGTGATCACTGCTCCTATCAGACCTGCTTCACTTGCCACCACACAGAAAATGGCATCAGTATGAGCCTCAGGCAAGTAGTCGAATTTCTCCGGGCACATGCCTAACCCCAGGCCAGTCAGACCTCCGCGAGCTATGGCGGTTTTCATCAACAGAATCTGCCATCCCCACTCCGTCTTGTATTTGAGCGGATCAAAATAGGCCATAATGCGCTGCATTCGATAGTGTTCCGAATAGATGCCGAGAACCACAACTCCGATGCCTAACAGTGACAATACGATTAGCCAGCGGCCTCGCAAGTGTCCGAGATAGGCCATCATCAATGCAATCAAACCGATCAGGATAGCCATTCCCTGGTCCTTTTGGAGCAACAGTAGAGCCACAAGCAAGCCCGTTGCGAGTCCAATCCGGACCGTTGTGCGACCGAAATTAGCGGCATTCAACTGGCCTTCCGCCAATTTGGCCGCTATGAACAGTATCAGAGCCAGTTTGGCAAACTCTGAAGGCTGCAGACTGACCGGACCGAAATCCAACCAGCGAGCAGCACCGTGTGAGGCGCGTACTATGTTCAGATTGCTGAGTGTGATAGCGGTCAGCGCCAGAGTTGCGAGAAGCAGCCGTGGGCTCATACGTGCGATAGTATCGGGATGTACACAGCTGACCAGCATCATGGCTACTAAACCGATGAGGGCATAGGCTGCCTGTAAGCGAATGTAGTATAGGCTGTTGCCCGGTTGCCCGTCTGGCGTGGCTTGCATGGCTTTGGGGAAGCTGGCAGAAAATACCATCACCAGTCCGAATACTACTATGGCGTATACAAGCCCCACTAATATACCGTCTGGGGGTTTACGCCGTTTTGTTCCCACCTCGGCTTCAGTGGATGCTGCAGCCCTGTCGCTTCTGTGTGCCTGGCTGACCAGCCGAGGCGGTCTGGTGTCAGAACGAGAACCGACGTGCAAGCTCTGTCACCTCCCGACAAAAGGCTTCGCCCCGGGCAGCCATGTTCTCGAACATGTCGTGGGAGGCACACCCGGGAGCCATTAGTACCGTGTCACCAGGTTCAGCGGCATCGAATGCAGCCTGCACTGCCTGCGACATACTGATGGCAACAGTAACGGGGGTTTGGCATCCGACGGCTTCAGAAAGTGACTGAGCGCTCTCGCCGATGAGGACGATATGTTTGGCACGGGATGCCGCGGAGGCGGCGAACTGCCTTAGATCAGCCTCCTTAGAACGTCCACCCGCAATCAAGACTACTGCCCCTCGGATCGATGCCCAGTCTGCCATAGCTGCAGCGGGATTTGTAGCCTTCGAATCGTTTACAAAACGCACACCATTGACTGTACCGGCGTCTTCCATCAGATGTCGGGGTGGTGAGTAATCGCGGATGGCCCTCGTGATGGCTTCTGGCCGTGCGCCGCAGACTGCCGCCGCCAGGGACGCGCATAAAGTGTTGCGCTGATGGTGGCTTCCGGAGATCGCGAATTCGTTAGCATGGCATAGCTGTACAGGATTGTGACCGCGCAACTGAATTGTCAGAGTCTGGCCATCCAGCTTGCCGTCGGCTGTGCTGTCACTAAGCGACACTCTCAGCACTTCAACAGCAGGGTGGGTGGATACGGCGGCCACATGACGGTCATCGGCATTCAGAATAGCGATGTCCCCACAACTTTGGTTGGCAAATAGTAGCGATTTGGTGGATATATACTCCTGAAGATCCGGATGGCGATCGCGATGGTCTGGCGATATGTTTAGCAAAATGCCTATCCATGGCTTGAATTGTTCCACGGTTTCGAGCTGAAAGCTACTTATTTCTGCCACTACCACCTGCGACGCCTGCATGTCATCTATCAACGAAATGAGCGGTACACCGATGTTGCCCCCAACCACTGTGCTGATGTCGGCAGCCTTGAGCATGTCACCGAGCAGAGTGACGGTCGTACCCTTGCCGTTAGTGCCTGTGATTGCGATGATGGGCGCGGGACAGAATCTATAGGCTAACTCGACCTCACCGATAACCGTTGCTCCAACATTCCGTGCGGTCTGCAACAAGGGATGTTGCACAGGCACTGCGGGGCTGATGAAAACGAATTCGGGATCGCCGAGTTGGGCATAGTCTGTGACAGATGGAACTGTGTTTACTGGCAGAGTGTCCAGACGCGCCAGGGCAGCCGCAATTCGATCAGGAGGTGCTTCATCGAACACCGTAACGACCGCTCCTTTGTCGACCAGAAACTCGGCCATGGCGATGCCGCTGCGGGCCATGCCGAAAATGGCCACTGGCCGTCCGTCTAGAGCCATCCCCGGTGGCGGGGTAGCTTCAGGTATTCCGACCCGCAGACTGGGCTGGTTCATGGGCTGCCACCGGTTCCGGTTACCAGTCCGATGAGTAGTCCCAGCAATGCGCAGGCTATCCCAAGCAGCCATAGTCGAGTCACTACTGTGGGCTCAGCCCAGCCAAGTAGCTCCAGATGGTGATGGAACGGAGCCATGCGAAACACACGCTTGCCGCCTGTTATTTTGAAATAGAACACTTGCACTATCACCGACAAAGTCTCCCACACGAACACGCTTGCTATCAGAGCAAACAACAATTCCATGCGCGCGACAACTGCAACTGCTGCCAGCGCTGCTCCCAATCCCAAGCTGCCCACATCGCCCATGAAAATCCGCGCCGGATGAGCGTTTAGCCATAGAAAACCTAATGCCGCCCCGGCAATCGCTGCAGCAGCGATTGCCATTTGGAGGTCACCACGAATCATCAGCAATATTGCCATCGCAATGCCGCACAGAGCGGTTAAGCCGGCTGCCAACCCGTCGAGGCCATCGGTGAGATTCACGGCATTGGCACCGCCGACTACAGTAAACAATCCCAGTGGTAACCATAACCACAGCCAGCTAGTGTGCCAGGCTAAGTCGGGGCTATCGCGTACAGACAATAGACCTATCAGAAACAGGATAGTCACCACGAGTTCAGCAATTATCTTGTAACGCGCCCGCCAACCGGTAGGCCTGCCAGTGCCAGTTTTGGTCAAGTCATCGTACAGGCCCACCAAGGCATAGGCTAACATAACGCCAATCACCAGATACAGGCGGGGGCCTAAAATGCCGATACCATGGCCTGCCAATAGCGTCACGATGGCGATGCTGGGTATCAGTGCCAGCCCACCCATCGTTGGCGTAATACCTTTTTTCAGGTGCGTTTGGGGGCCATCGTCGCGAACTGCTTGCTTCACTCCACAACGCTGCATTTGACAGAGCACAAATGCGGTAGCTACCGCACTGAATAGTCCCGCTGCTAGCAGTACGATGCACAGTAAGGCTACCACCTAAGCAACTCCTCAACAACCTTCTCCAGGCGCATGCCTCGTGAGCCTTTTACGAGGATGGTATCGCCGCTTTGCGCATGTTGCCGGACTAAAGTTATGGCTTGGTCAGTGTCGCTTGCCTTGTACACCTGCATTCCGCTTCCTGCAGCATGATCGGCGGCCATGCACGCCATCGGACCTATCCCAATCATCATGTCTACGCCCTGCTCTATTGCCAACTGTACTACGTCTATATGGGCTTGCTGGGCAAATGGCCCTAACTCCAGCATGTCACCGAACACAAGCAGCTTCCGCTCCGAGGCCTGTGCAAGCATCTCCAGGGCCGGGACCATAGAAGTAGGGCTTGCATTGTATGCGTCATTAATAACAGAGTAACCTTTTGAGGCCTGCAACACCTGGCTACGCATCTCGCTGCCAGTGAAATCGTTGAGACCTTTCTCAATGAGCGCAGGACTGACGCCGAGAGTATAAGCTATAGCCGCTGCTGCTGCTGCATTTGAAGCGTTATGCCGGCCAGGCACCTGCAGATTCAGCTCGAGTTGCTCACCATTGGGCAGTCGAAGCGTCACAGTGGTACCGTCTAGGCCGTGGAAATGCACGTTCATCACGCAGACATCTGCCTGATGCGCCCCGAATGATAGTACTTGAGCCGCGGTCATGTTTGCCAGCAGGTCGAAGAAGTAGTCGTCGCGATTGAGCACTGCAGTGCCTTCGTGGGGGAGATGCGGTAGCACCTCGGCTTTGGCTTGGGCAACTGCTTCTCGCGAGCCAAGCAACCCTAGATGTGCCTCGCCGATATTGGTGATGACCGCCACATCGGGGAGGCTGACGCGAGCCAGGTAGTCTATCTGCCCAGCACCGCGCATTCCGAATTCAAGTACGCAGTATTCGTCATCCTTTTTCAGTCTCAGAAGCGTTTGAGCTACTCCGATTTCATTGTTCTCGGTTGCGTGTGTGTAGGTCAATGGACCGGCATTACTCAGTATGGCCACGACCATGTCTTTGGTGGTGGTCTTGCCTGCACTGCCGGTTACTGCCACAACGCGAGCACGACACTGCTGGCGCCATGCCCGCGCTAATGCACCGAGTGCTTGCACAGTCGATGGAACGCGGACTATCGGTGTCTGGAGGTCGATGGCTACCTTCTCGCCCATCTCCACTATGACCGCGGCCGCGCCTCTGTCCACCGCGTCTGCTATGAAACTGTGGCCATCGAAGTTTTCACCCTTTAGAGCCACAAACAATTCCCCGGGACGAAGGCAGCGTGTGTCTGTGGAGATGCCCATGATCTGTAAGTCTGACGGCAGTGAGGAAGTCTCTGTTGGCTGAAGCGCATCCAGCACCTGGTTGATGCTCAGCATCGGTTCATGCAGCACGTCATACTCCTGTTACGCCGGTCAATAGCCGCGTTGCTTGAGAATCTCAGCGGCGACAAGACGATCATCGAAATCGATTCGATGGTCTGAGAATTCCTGGTAGGTCTCATGCCCCTTGCCCGCGATGATCACCAGATCGCCCGGGTCAGCCTTCATGATGGCTTCGGCGATTGCAGCACGCCGGTCTATCTGGACTGCGTAGCAGCCCTTGCGTGCGCCCTGGACGATCTGATCCGCTATGGCTTCCGGATCCTCACTTCGCGGGTTGTCGGAGGTGATGATAGACAGGTCGGCCAGTTCGGTGGCCACAGCACCCATCTTGGGACGCTTGCTCTGATCACGATCTCCGCCGCAACCAAAAACACATATCAAGTGTCGGGGGTTCAGCCCTCGGGCAGCCTCCAGGACGTTGCGCAGTGCTTCGGGCGTGTGGGCATAGTCCACCAGTACAGTAAAAGGCTGTCCTACATCTATACGCTCGAATCGGCCATCGGCGTCCCGGGCAGTCTCGAGGCCCAGTTCAATCGCTGGAATGTCGATACCTAGTGACCAGGCTGTTGCGGCCGCGGCGACACAATTATAGACGTTGAAAAGGCCGACTAAGCGTGTTACTACAGGAAAAACCTGTCGTCCCAGGTGCAACTGAAAGCGATTCCCGGTGGGAGAGATGTCGACCTGTGTTGCACGTACATCGGCTTGGGAGTTGATGCCATATGTGAGAGAGTGGCATCTCGCCAACTGCAGTAGCCTGGCCCCATAGGGGTCATCGAGATTGATGAGCCTGACCATTTTGGGGGCGAATTGCACGTAATCGGTGAACAGGACGGATTTGGAGACGAAGTAACTGTCCATTGAACGGTGCCAGTCGAGATGATCTTGTGTCAGATTCGTGTAGACTGCGGCGGCGAAGCAACTTTGGTAGGCGCGATGCAGATCCAGGGCGTGGGAGGTTATCTCCACAGTCGCGTGCGTGATATCATCGGCTAGCATCTCTGCAAGCAGCCTCTGGAAGCCTATCGCATCGGGTGTGCTACGTTCACCTGGTAGATGATGGTCTGCTATGGTCGCCCCCAAGGTGCCGATAGTTCCTGTTCTCAGCCCCGCGGCTCGAAAAATGGCGTCTAAGACTTTCAGCGTAGTGGTCTTACCATTGGTACCTGTTATCGCAACTAGTTTCAGACGGCCGGAAGGATGGTCATAGAAACGATCGGCGATGACTGCTGTTGCCAGACGACTATCAGACACACGGATAGCGGGTACTGACATCTCGGCAGGCACGTCATTCAGAGCATGCTGGTAGATGATGGCTGCTGCACCATTTCGTATCGCGTCACTGATGAAACTGTGGCCGTCTTGAACAAATCCGGGGACAGCTATAAACAACATACCTTCGCGAACCTGACGCGAGTCGGCGGCGATGCCGGTGATCTGCAGGTCGCTCGCTGTGGGTTCGATGTGCCCCAGCCCTTCTACCAGTTGCCCAAGTTTCTTACAGCGTACGATGTTGTCGACGCAATTCACTTTTTCTCTCCGGTCAAGGCTGCAGTTGCGGTGTCGCAGTTGCGGACTGAGAGACGAGTAGTTGACGCAAGGCAAAGCTGGCAATGTCGCGTGCTGTTGGGCCGGCCACATCAGAGCCGTGTGCACCTGCTTTAGCGCCGTCGGCTGCCACATATACCACGAAGCGAGGCTGGTCGGCAGGACAGACCAGTATAAAAGAAGTCAGGTGTCTACTTGCATGAAAGCGGCCTTCCTGCCGGTCCCATATCTGGGCGGTGCCGGTCTTGGCAGCCACTTGTACCCCATCTATGGCAGCCACTTTCGCAGTACCACGTTCTACTGCCGCGATCATCATGCGTAGGACTGTTTTCGCTGTCTGTGGGCTGCACAACTGAACGGGAGCCGGCTGCGTTGGCGTTCTGAAGACCGTGCCGTCCTTGTTCAAGATCTGTCGGATAATGCGGGGGCGATTTCTTACCCCTCCGTTGGCTAGGGCACTAACAGCTGAGGTTAGCTGTAAAGCACTGCAACTGAGCCCTTGGCCGAAGCCCATGACGGCAACATCACGTCTTGAGATTGCCTTGGCGTTGATAACCAGTCGGTTTGCCCCGGAACTGACGGCGTCTTTGTCCAACCATTCTTTTCTTACCACTGAACCAGTTGCTTCAGCGGGAAAGCCTGCCCCCGGCGGCTGCCCAAGCCCGGCCTTTTGCAGGAATTCCAGATACTTCTGAGGGCCTAACTCCAATGCTATCTTAGCTGCTGCAACATTGCAAGACATAGCAATCATGTGTTGCATGTCGACCGAACCATGGCCTTCTACACGATATCTTCCCCAGCAGTTGATGGGTTGTCCACCGGCATCGTAACGCCCTGTGCAGTAATGTGTAACCGAAGGACTTATACCGCTGTCGAGAGCGGCAGCAGCCAGAAGAACCTTCATGGTACTGCCCGGCTCATACTCTGTCTCCACTGCCACGTTGCTGCTGTTGTCCTCGCTGAGAGCCTGTGTCGCCTTGCGTCTTTCATTTCCCAGAGGCTGCTGTTCGGGATCGAATGCAGGCCGGGAAGCCATTGCCAATATGTCGCCATTCGTCGGATCCATCACGATTGCACAGGCATTTTTAGGAGTCTCACGCTGACACAATTCATCCATAGCTGCATCTACATATCGTTGCAGAGCCAGGTCGAGTGTGAGCGCGATGTCGAAGCCGGCTATGGCAGGAAGCATCGAATCATCTTGCCCCAATGCGGCGGAGCTGGGGTTGTTGCTAACCGAAGCAGTAGCAGATGGCTTGCCATCCAAAAGGAGACGATAACGGTGTTCAAGACCGGATAGTGGGACATGGAATTGGTTCCGAGTTCCTAGTATGTGGCAAGCCAAAGTTCCATGAGGGTATGTTCGGCGGTACGAGGGGACTAGATTTATGCCGTCAATGCCTGCAGCTCGCACGGCGGGCACCAAGTCCACATCTAGCCACTGTTTGAGGACGGCATACTGCCGGCCCTTACGCTCTTCCAGACGCTTCTGAAGCTGAGCTACGTCTACGCCAATTAGCGGTCCCAGTTGACTGGCCACTACAGAGATGGACTGCTTACCGGCGTCGATTCGGGCTGGATTGGCGGTAACAGTGTAGGAATAGATGCTTCTGGCAAGCTCACTGCCGTCGCGGGCCAACAAAGCTCCGGGCACTGCGGCACCGGTTCGGGGTTGGGCAAGCAGTTGAGGAGAGAGTGTCTCCCGGTAGTAGTTAGCACTGACAAGCTGAAGCTGGACAAGTCTGCCGGAGACTACCACCAAGCTGAACACGATAAACAGATTGGCCCACTGTAAGCGTTGGCGTTGCGGTCTGTAGGTAGACTCAGGCTTGGGTTGCCCCCGGTGGGTTGAGCGCGTCTGCGTGTTGCTCTCCCTTGCTGCATGCATAGACTGCTCCAACCGTGGCGGGACGACAGCTAAAACGTGATTGCATCACCGATGACGGGGTTGCCACAAAGGTAATCAGAACTCGTAGGCGATGACGCCCGCTTGGATGGGAGAGATCGCTGAGGTAGAAGAGATTGCTGACACCGACGCCATTTGCCTTTCGGCAGACTCTTCATCAGCTGCTGGAAGTACTCCGACCGCAATCTGTTGGCCCTTGATGGGGGCTTTGACCATATTGTGTGCGGGTGCGAAGCACTCTAACTCTGCAGTGTTGCACAGGGCGGATCGCCCTCGGGCGAGTGCCCCCTGGTGCGCAGTCTCGTTCGCAATTAATCTATCTAATCGTCGAGATTCGCGCTCTAGTTCTCCCACTTTTGCTAATCCGATGAGGTAACCGATGGCCACTGTGCCGATCAGAGACACCAACAGCATGGTTCTCCAAGGCATACCCGAATCGAAGCTCAAGTCTATCATATTGCGCCCCTATCAGCATGCTACGACTGAAAATAATATCTGTGCGCCGTGTACGTACAGGCCGTGTGCGGCAACGGTATTGCCCGATTTCGCCCTAGAACGGGCACCGCTATAACGCGTCTTTGAGGTGCCTCAGCAGTCGATGAGGACGCTGCAAGGCAACATGGAGGACAGGCTGCTGGTGAGTGAGCACGACGTAGTGTGTGTATTGCTGCGAAGCTGGTGTGGACGTTACTGCAGTCTGTTGTGTGCGTCTGGCATTGACGTATGTAGCAGCTTTTGTTATCCTGCGTTTCATAGTGCTGTAAATGCAGATGTAGCATTCTCTATGATGTGAGCTGTGAACGTTGCTGCGGCATTTGTATCACCAATTGCTGCGGTCATGTCGCACTCACTCACCTGCTTGCAGGTTAGGGCGCCCGCGTCTGAACGGAATCCCGGCCTCCAAGCGTGTAGCAGCGCTGTCTGTCAAGGTTCATCACGAGCTGAGCTCTCGTGTAGCCCGATTGTCTCACTACATGACGAGTCGCCGAAGAAAACAGACGTGCACTGTGCCACGTGCCTTCTGGAGCTGACAGACACCGATACTTCAGCATATCATGCTGTCGGTCTGCGGGCTCGATAGGCTGCTGGTGAGTGAGCACAATTTATTGCGTGTTTTGCTGTGAAGTTGCTGCTGATATTGCTGCAGCTCTGTTGTGTTCATCTTGCGTTGATGTGCAGCAGCTTTTGTTATCCGTGTTTCCCAGTGCTGCCGCTACTGGTATGACATTTGCTGTGACGTAAGCTGCGAGTGTTGCTGCAGTATTTGTATCACCGATTGCTGCGGTCCTGTCGTACTCACTCACCTGCTTGCAGGTCCGGGCGCCCGCGCCTGAACGGAATCCCGGCCTCCAAGCTTGTGCAGCGCTATCTGTCAAGGTTCATCGTCATCCGGCGTCTTTTAGACCCGGCGCTCGTATTCTGTTGCTCTGGCGGCAAATAGACGTACACTGCGGCATGTGGGCGCCTCCGACGCTGATGGCTTCAGCGGCTTGGCGCATAGGTTGACAATCATCGGGCAGGCGTCTGGCGGTTCAGGCAACCACGGCGGGGCATCATGACCTCTGACTAGCCTCTCCATGGTTTGGCGTACTATCCGGAACTCCAACGAATGGTAAGTCAGTACTACCATTTTGCCACTCCCGGGACGCAGTGCTTTGACCATTGCTTCGACACCGGCTTGAAGGTTTTCCAATTCACGATTAATGTAGACGCGGAAGGCTAGCATTGCTGAAGCGGGTTGTCGACGCCCTGACATTTTCCCGCGTGAGGTGGCGACCTCGATGATATCGGCCAACTGTGAACTGGCTTCGATCGTCCCTCTGCGTCTGGCTCGGCATATGGCCGCTGCAATACTGCGACTCTCTCGCGGTGACTGCGTCAGGCGCAGTATTCTTCGTAGCTCGGTCTCAGAGGCGGTGTTGATCACCTCATGAGCACTTGGCCCTATCTCTTGGCTCATCCGCATGTCCAGGCTACTGCCTTCAAAACCAAAGCCGCGTTCGGGATCTATCAGTTGAGGGCGTGCCACGCCGGCATCCAACACCGCCAGATCCGCCCATTGTACTGAGCCCTGCTGCATGATTTGGGCAAGTTCCGTGAAATTGCAGCTATACATCTGGACTCGATCGAGGTATGGCTGCAGTCGTTGGCTCGCGATCTGCAACATGGCTGGGTCCCAGTCGATCAGAATGGCTTGTCCGTCATCTGCCGTCTTTTCAAGGATCGCCGCTGCATGGCCTCCGAGGCCACAGGTCAAGTCAATAAGCGTTTCACCAGGTTGCGGGTCCAGAAGCCGTAGTGTCTCTTGCAGCATACATGGTGTGTGCTGCAAGTCAGGTTGCGACATCGACTGCGGCTCCTACCTGTCCGCGCATGGCCTCGATCAAGCGCTCAAAAGCTTTATCAAAAGAATCCTCGGTGTCCGAACCGGCACTCAAGCCGTCTGCCGGCCACATCTCCAACCATTCGTATTCGTCCCCGGACATGTGAAGTATGTCGACTTCCGGGTGATTGGTATCAAGCTGCATTCGCGATAAATAGGGTTGAGGGATGCGAAATCGCTTCTGGGCATCAATTGAAGCAGCGAAGCTGGTAGCTATGAGTTGACGATAGATGGGCATCTGTTCAAAATGCTGCAGGTGTGCCTCCAGGGCTGTGCGAACTGTGTCAGCATAGGTGGCAAATGCTTCAGGGCTGAACATGCAGATCGATCTGCGGGGACCGAAAGCGATGACGACCTCCCTGCCGATAAGCTGGAGTTGCTCGTCCTTCATGGTCACTCGCCCTTCAGTAACACTGTGGCGAGTAAGGAAAGCTAGCTTCGGTGATTTGTCCGCCTGCCCGGCCATGGCGTAGTCGGTCTCACTTAAGCTTTTTTGAATACGTTGTGGGCACAACTTGGTTGCTACTGCTATTTATATATGGCCACTTAAATCCCATAAATTACATCTCTCAACCATTTGTTACCCATAATTTGCATTCTATCCGTTATGCGCCATTCTAATTGGCCGTGTGAAGGTTGTCAAGCCCCTGCGCAAAGTATTTCCTTGATATTGCGTTGGAGCTTCCATTACGAGTGACGCGATAGAGTAGGACAGCGACGCGAGTGTTTCGCAGCTAGAGATGACTGAGTGCACATAAAGTGTAGGGACTGTTCCTGCCAGGGAGAGGCATTAGCACCGAAGAGGGGACGAACGTGATGTGCGGCAATCGGCAGTCTTGTCGTACTATCGACGGAATTCAGTTAGCTTTGAGGTGTACTTGTCAGAGTGACAGGTGTGTGTGGTGCGTCGAGTATCGGTAGCTGATCTTGGCCTCGCTTCGGCGGACAGCACAGGACATATCCCGATGCCGTGTCCGGGCACTGTGGCTGGACCCTCCCAGTTCACTGAGTGCCCAGTAGCGA
>LSQX01395115.1_pt1 | contig 15375 bp, 10 predicted proteins | sample 654561 | NCBI WGS metagenome assembly LSQX01 (sample SAMN04489861, study PRJNA283612) | anaerobic digester metagenome | isolation source: 4 biogas reactors fed with cattle manure at either 37C or 55C with and... | place: Denmark: Kongens Lyngby | collected 2014 | reverse complement strand
GGACGTCGATGAGATAGTCAGGACGATAAAACTGATTTCTGGAAGCTTTGGAGGCATCAATCTGGAGGATATATCTGCCCCGAGATGTTTTGAAATAGAAAGGCGTCTCAAGGCGGAATGTGATATCCCGATCTTCCACGATGACCAGCATGGTACAGCAGTCGTGACCCTCGCTGCCATGATAAATGCACTGAAGCTGGTGAAGAAGGACATCACCGATGTCGAGGTGGTCGTCAACGGTTCAGGGGCGGCAGGCATTGCCGTTACCAGGCTGCTTATGGCAATGGGCCTGAGAAAAGTGATCCTTTGCGATACCAGGGGAGCCATATATGAGGGCAGGGACAACCTGAATGCAGAAAAGGCCGAGATGGCGAGGATATCGAATTTTGAGAAGAAAAAGGGCAAGCTGGAGGATGTCATTGCCGGTGCTGATGTGTTCATCGGATTATCAGTGGCTGGCATACTGACAAAGGATATGGTAAGGACCATGGCAAAGGATCCGATAATATTCGCCATGGCAAATCCGACACCTGAAATAATGCCGGATGAAGCAAAAGAGGCGGGAGCTGGCGTAATAGGTACAGGGCGCTCGGATTTTCCGAATCAGATCAACAATGTCCTGGCATTTCCCGGCATTTTCAGAGGAGCGCTTGATGTGAGGGCCAGCGATATCAACGACGAGATGAAGATTGCTGCTGCTCAGGCTATAGCCGGCCTGATATCTGACGACGAACTGACACCCGAGTATGTCATACCGGCTCCATTCGATCCCAGAGTAGCAGATGCTGTTGCAAAGGCAGTGGCAGAGGCAGCTGTCAGGACAGGGGTAAGCAGGATCAGCAGCAAATGAGGCAGAATGACCTGAAATGAAAATTCTATTGATAATCATATACATAGCCTTCATCAGTCTGGGGCTTCCGGATTCACTTCTTGGAAGTGCCTGGCCGGCGATGAGGCCAGAGCTTGGTGCACCCGTGTCGATGGCTGGTTATCTTGCCATGACGATCAGTGTGGGGACGATCATATCAAGCTTATTTTCAAACAGACTCATAACCAGGTTCAAAACAGGAATAGTAACTGCAGTCAGCGTGGCCATGACTGCAGCAGCTCTGCTTGGTTTTGCTTTCGCGCCGTCAGTCTGGTTCCTGTTTCTTATGGCTGTGCCGCTGGGACTCGGCGCCGGCAGCGTGGATGCAGGGCTGAACAATTTCGTGGCGCTGCACTACAAATCAAGCCATATGAACTGGCTTCACTGTTTTTGGGGGATCGGAGCCACCGCAGGGCCGATGATAATGGCATATCATATTGCCGCGCAAAACGGCTGGAGGTTTGGCTACCTTACCATTGCCATCGTCCAGGCTGTGCTTGTCGTGGTCCTTTTCGGCTCTTTGAAGCTGTGGGATACCGACACGGCCGGCAGAAGCGCTTCAGAAAGCGGAAAAGCAAAATACATCACCAACCGGGAAGCACTGAGGCTTCCCAATGCCGAACTGGCTATGGTGGGATTCATATTCTTCAGTGCCACTGAAGTCACAACGGGATTGTGGTGCAGCAGCTATCTTTCCGTGTACCACGGATTTTCCGCTGCTGATGCAGCGACAGTCGCTTCCTGCTTTTACGGCGGCATCACAGTCGGCAGGCTGATATCAGGATTCGTATCGATGAAAGTAAGAAATGCGGATCTGATAAGATGGGGTCAGCTTATTTGCGTAGCCGGAGCTCTGCTGATAATATTGCCCCGCTCTGCGGTTTTTGCTGTTACAGGCATCGTGATGATAGGGCTGGGGACTGCTCCGGTTTTTCCTGCCATGCTCCATGAAACCCCGAACAGGTTTGGCAAGGATGCATCGCAGGCCATCGTAGGACTTGAGATGGCCATCGCATATATAGGCGGAACGGTTGCAGCGCCCTTGTTCGGCCAGCTCGCATCGGTGGCCGGAATAAGGCTGTTCCCATATTTTGTGCTGACATGTATAGTAATCATGCTGGCTGCATCAGAGCTGCTGGAAAAGAAGATGCGGCGCAAGGCTGATGCCGTCACGTGAATTTGCAAAAAGCCATGGGGACGGACTGTCAGACAGAAAATGTGACCGGTAAGAGGGAAAGGAATAAGGGGAAAGCCTGAGGCCTTCCCCATTACTGTATCTGCTTTTGTTACCCATATCCGAGGAGGAAGCAAATACAGCTTTTTACAGTGTTGCGCGTGATGTATATTTGTTGCTGCAGACTGTGGTGCGCTGAAACAATGTTCGGTGCATCTGTAAGCTGCCTGAAAGCATTTGCTCTATCCTGCAGTGTAAAATCCGCAACAGCATTTAGACTGCTGTGAAGATGCCGGATAGTATTCCGTACCTGATACTCCTCCCAACAGATACAATACCCGCTATTAATAGTATGGCATACCTGCCGTGGCAATTGGTTACAATACAGTGAATTTTACTTAACAAGAATATTACAGCATCCAGAAGGGGATGAAGATATCAAAGCGGCCGGTAAGACACCCACCTGCTCCGGTCATCTGCCGGCCTTGCGGTAATACGAAGGAGAGCAGCCCTTTATTTTTTTGAATATCCTGTTGAATGTGGTAAGACTGTTGAAGCCGGAATCCAGGGCGATCTCCAATACCGATTTCTCTGTGGATCTAAGCAGCTTCTCTGCCTGTTTCACCCTGTACGTATTCAGATAGCTCAGGAAGCTCTGCCCGGTATACTCTTTGAAGAGTCTGGAAAAATAGTATTCACTGAAGCCTGCTGCCTGTGATATATCTTTTAATGTGATTTGACCGGGATAGTTTTTCTCTATATATTCAAATGCTCTGTTTATCTGCTTCAGGCCGGTCACTGTCCTGCTCCTTGTGTTTTCGAAATCCGGTGAAGACCTGGCCAGGCTCCTTGAGATCAGAACTATGATGTCGAATACCCTGGCATTCAGGGACAGCTCATAAGCGTGATCCTTTTTTTCATGTTCATCGATCAGTTCTGTCACGCACTTTTCGACAGAAGACCTCAGTTGGGGACAGAAATCATCGCTTATCTTTGTTATCTTTTCCATATAGGGCTTTACATCATTGATGCCGCCAAAACCATCAAGAGATGATATGTTGAATTGGATGAAGTACCTTTTCCCGCTCTTGCTGCACGAGATGATTTCGTGTATCTCGCCGGCAGGTATCAGCAGCAGTTCGCCGTCTCTCAGCTCATATTCGGAGCCGGCGACACTGATGCAGCAAGTACCCGAGGCATTATAGACCAGTTCGGCTGCGTTGTGCCAGTGCATCGGATACCTGAACTCATCGATAGTGTTTTCTACAAGGCGGAAAGGATAGTGTTCAGTAAATATTCCCTTTTCATGAAGGCCTTCGAGTTTCATGGAAACACCTCGATATTATATTATCAGAAAATCTGGTGCCAGGCACGCCATACAGACACATATTAATGAAAAATCCTTCCGGCGCTACTTAAACGTAGATGCCGGAAGGATTTTACGGATTTCTGAAAATACTGCTGTTCTATCGGAATATGTACCCAGATGAAATACCTGGCACTTATTATTTTAATATTCCAGTTCCATGCGCTCGCCGACCACTTCGAAGGCGATTTTTTGGACCGGTGTGCCGGTCAGCTTGATGCTTCTTGCATCGGGCTGACTGCCGCCTATGTATATCTCAAAAGTGCCTGGCTCCAGAATGGCCTTTCCATCGTTGTCGATAAGGGCCATCTGCCTTGGTGTCAGTGTAAAGGTCACTTCCTGTTCGCTGCCGGGCTCAAGGAACACTTTCCTGATGCCGTTGAGCTGCCATCTCGGGACCTCGACGCTTGCTTCCACATCCTTAAGATAGAGCTGGACAGTTTCCTCGGATGCCATGGAGCCAACATTTCTGACAGTGATGCTGCATCTTATGGATTCACCGGCTTTGATGGTCGTTTTTTCAGCCCTGATCGGACTGTATTCAAACCTTGTATAGCTCAGACCGTATCCGAAGGGATACAGTGCCTCGTTTTCCATGTACCTGTACGTCCTGTTTTTCATCGAGTAGTCGCGGAAGTCAGGCAGTTCCTCTGAAGTAGCGTAGAATGTTACCGGCAGTCTGCCTGAAGGACTGTACTCGCCAAACAGCAGTGATGCAACTGCTTCGCCTCCGCGGCCTCCCGGATACCATGCCTGGATTATTGCTGGTATGTGCTCATCAGCCCACTTGACCGCCAGGGCGCTTCCTGACAGAAGTACCAGCACGACGGGCTTGCCGGTTGCATAAACCTTTTCGAGCAGTTCCTGCTGCAGGCCGGGAAGGTTGAGATCCAGCTTGTCACCGCTGGCGAATTCATTGCCTGTATCTCCTTCTTCTCCCTCGATGGTGGCATCCAGACCGAGGCACATGATGACCACATCGGATCTCTCTGCAGCCGCCAGTGCTTCCCCGAATCTGTCACGCGGAGCTGTGAGCACAGAGCTTCTGTCCTTATACAGGTGACAGCCTTCGGAATAATATATCCTCACGTCATTGCCCACTGCTTTTCTGATGCCGTCGAGTACTGTCACATACCTGTCTGATGTCCCGAAATAGTTGCCCTGCAGGGCATCTCTGCTGTCTGCATTGGGGCCTATCACAGCAATGGCCTTCAGCTTCTTTTTATCAAGCGGCAAAAGGTTACCTTCATTTTTAAGCAATACCAATGTCTTTTTGGCAACCTCTACGGAGAAGTCGCTGTGCTCGTCGCAGCTGTTCAGTTCGTAAGGTGTATCGCTGAACGGGACATTTTTGGGGTCGTCGAACATGCCCAGCTTCATGCGCGTGGTAAACAGTCTTATCACGGCTTTATCGATATCCTCTTCTGTGACCAGCCCTTCCTTATGAGCTATCAGCAGGTTCCCGAACAAATTACCGCAGTTGAGGTCACAGCCATTCTTCAGCGCCATCGCGACTGATTCGGGTGCTGTTTTAGTAACCATATGGCCCTCATGGAAATCCTTTATTGCCCAGCAGTCAGAAGTGACATGGCCTTTGAAGCCCCATTCCTCGCGGAGTATGTCGATGAGCAGGGTTTTGCTTCCGCAGCAGGGTTCGCCATTGGTTCTGTTATATGCACCCATAACTGCTTCAACGTCAGCTTCCTTCACGAGTTCTTTGAATGCCGGCAGATATGTCTCACGCATATCCTTCACGGAGGCTATTGCATTGAAGCTGTGCCTTTCAGCCTCCGGACCACTGTGTACTGCATAGTGCTTCGCACATGCGGCGGCCTTCAGATATTTCTTGTCATTACCCTGGATGCCTTTTACAAAAGCCACCCCGAGTCTGCCGGTGAGATAAGGATCTTCGCCGTAGGTCTCATGGCCGCGTCCCCATCTGGGGTCTCTGAATATGTTGATGTTGGGGGACCAGAAGGTGAGGCCTTTATATATGTCACGATCGCCTTTGCGGACATTTTCATGATATTTGGCTCTTCCTTCGGTAGATATGACATCTGCGATCCTGTAAACCAGGTCCTCATCAAAGGTGGCTGCTATTCCTATGGCTTGTGGGAATACGGTGGCTACACCTGCCCTCGCCACTCCGTGGAGTGCTTCGTTCCACCAGTTGTATGCCGGTATCCCGAGTCTCGGTATGGCGGGTGAACTGTGCAGCATTTGTGTCACTTTTTCCTCAAGTGTCATGCGGGACACGAGATCCTTTGCCCGCTCTTCGAAGCTCAGACTCTCATCGAGGTAAGCAGGTTTCTTTTCCATAGCAAATTGCCTCCTTATCATTTTTTTCTTCCATTTGACTGACTTTACATATATACTTAATTCGATACTATACTTTTTGCAATGATAAATCAAATCAAAACTTGCTGACCATTACTCAGTTTTTGCGTAAAGCAGGATATGTGCATGTGGCGGATGCGATGGCGGCACGAGCAGCGTCCGGTCCCGAGGTGCAGTCGGTCAGCCGGGATGATAAATGATGACCAGTCTGGAGGTATGGGTATGGATATTGGCAATGTAAGCACGCTTTCCATCACATCGATGATGATATCGGCAGTATTGTCCGTTTTGGTTCCGATCACATTGATCATAGTCCTCGGGATCAAAAAAAGGATGAACTGGAAGGCAATGCTGCTTGGAGCTCTTCTGTTCTTCGTTTTCGTAATGATACTCGAAAGTATAATGCACAGGGTAGTTCTCGGACCTGACCCTGCCACATCTGCATTGGTTCAGAACAAATGGCTGTATATGATATATGCAGGGTTTGCCGCAGGTATCTTCGAGGAGACCGCAAGACTGCTCGGTTTCAAATTCCTTATCAGGGTATCCGAAAATGAGAGCATCGATACCGGCATATCATACGGACTTGGGCACGGCGGCATCGAAGCGGTGATTATAGGAGGCCTTTCTGCCATCGGCAATCTTACCATGTCATTAATGCATAACTCAGGTGCTTTGAGCAGTGCGGCAGATACGCTGACGGGCAGCGAACTGGAGGCAGTGAATGAAAGCATAAGGCTGCTGACAGCCACACCGTCGTATATGTTCCTGATGTCAGGCTTTGAAAGGATGGTAGCCCTTGTCCTTCAGATATCCCTGTCGCTGTTTGTCCTCAAAGCTGTTTCTCAGAAAAAATGGCTCTGGTTCCTGTATGCGATACTTATACATGCCGGTGTAGACATGTTTGCAGTACTCTATGGCCTGGGTGTGATAACCAATGTATTCGTGCTTGAAGGGGTTCTGGCTGCCGCAGCGATAATCATAGCTGTTGTCGCTTTCAGGACTTTCAACGGCAGGGAAAGATCCGAGATTGCCTGAATAATCGATACAGGGCATTCCGGCACTTTGGATGAAAGCGGCAGGAAGACTGAGCAGTACGGTCTGAAGCAGTCCGAAGCTGGCTGTCAGCAGCCCGGGAGCAGTCTGCAAAGCAGGAGGATGTAAATCGGCTGTTCTCTTGTGCAACTTTGCTATTGATTATTTTTCGCCTTTGTTCTATTATATTTAACATATCTCCTGAAAACAAAGTCGGGAGATCAGATATATACTAATGCTTATCGATAATGACACAGTACGGATCGTACCAATATTGAAGGGTGGAAAATTTGAAAGGTGGAGAATTGATGCCGATCAGGATCCCCGATACATTGCCGGCGGCTGAAGTGCTGACCAGGGAGAATATATTCATAATGACAGAGCAGAGGGCTGAGAGCCAGGATATCAGACCTCTCAATATAGCTGTGCTCAATCTGATGCCAACAAAAATCGTTACTGAGACACAGCTGCTCAGGCTTATTGGCAACACGCCGATCCAGGTGGATGTGACGTTTTTGCATCCTGCTACCCATGAGTCAAAGAATACTCCACAGGAGCATCTTCTCAAGTTCTACAATACGTTCAGTGAAATCAGGCACAGGAAATTCGACGGGCTTATCATAACTGGTGCACCTGTTGAGCATATGCCTTTTGAAGAAGTGGATTACTGGGACGAACTGAAAGAGATAATGGAATGGAGCCTGGACAACGTGTACTCCACACTCCACATCTGTTGGGGAGCCCAGGCAGGTCTGTATTACCATTACGGCATTCCCAAACATGCCCTGGATGAGAAGCTGTCCGGCGTGTTTGCACACAGAGTGAATAAGAAGAATGTGATGCTGCTTCGCGGATTTGATGAAGTATTCTATGCACCTCATTCCCGCTACACTGAGGTCAGAAGAGAAGATATCGAAAGGGCCGGGGAGCTGGAGATACTCTCTGAATCTGACGAAGCCGGAGTCTATATAGTGCTGGCCCTGAACGGGAGACAGATATTTGTCACCGGGCACTCGGAGTATGATCAGCTGACGCTGAAGTACGAGTATGACAGGGACAAGAGCAGAGGTCTGAATCCGCAGGTGCCGGTGAATTATTTTCCGGATGACGACCCGGAAAAGCCGCCTGTCGTAACATGGAGGGCGCACGCCAATCTGTTGTTTGCCAACTGGCTGAACTATTATGTATATCAGGAAACACCATTTGATCTGAATCAGTTGGATTCCGCCAAAAAGACAAAAAAATAGGAACATAAAAAACCTCGTCAAGAGGTTTTTTTACTGCCAGGCATGAAAGCTGATATTGAAAATATAAGCTCGAAGTATCTCCGGGCTTTATATTTCAATACTATAAAATCCTGAACATTTCTGAATGCGGTCTTATCCGCCAACGCTAGTGCCGGACGAATTGGTGAGAGTCTTTCTCAAAAGAAGATATCCCAGCCCTGCATATACTATTATTCTGAAAAGACTTGAAAAATTGATTGCAGGGACTCTGGAGAACAGGGTCCTCAGAAATACTATCAGATATATGCCCCCATATCCCAGCAGTCCGATATACAGGGGACGTTCTTTCAAATTGGCGTATGTAAGTATAAGTCCGATAATAAAAGCCCAGTATGCCAGCGCACTGAAAAATCCCCCTATGCTGATACGCAGTGCAGTGTTGAGAAACGTAAGAGCAAGTCCTGTGAACATGATCACAATATCCAGGGGCAGAAGATACCTGAATATTTTGTTGGTACTGAAGAAATTGCGGAGCTCATTGCTGATGTTGACATAAGCATTCATTGAAAGGATCCTCCTTTTTTAATATGATTTGATCAAAATATTTATTTCCTCAGGCTTCCAGTCACATCGATTATATAGAATTGTTTTACATTTTTCAAATGTATTATATAATTACTGTATATCAAGGCGTTTCAATATAATGAAAGCAGTGGGAGGTCGAGGCAGCTATGAAGTACGGTTATTTTGATGAGGCCGCAAATGAGTATGTCATCACCAGACCAGATACTCCGACTCCGTGGATCAATTATATCGGGAGCGGGAAGTACGGCGGCATCGTTACGAACACAGGTGGAGGCTACAGTTTTCATAAGGATCCCCAAAACAGGAGAATAACAAGATATCGCTACAACAGCATACCTATGGACAGGCCCGGAAGATACATATATATCAGGGACGCTGCCACGGGAGAATACTGGAACCCCGGATTCCAGCCCTCAGGCACGAAGCTGGACAGCTATCTGTGCAGGCACGGCATGGGATATACGGTACTGGAGGGCGAGTACAAGGGAATCACGGCGAGCCTGACCTATTTTGTGCCGGATGACAGAGATTTTGAAATCTGGCTTCTGCAGGTCAAAAACACATTGAATGTGCCGAAAAAACTCCAGATATTCAGTTATGCCGAGTTCTGCTTCTGGGATGCGATAATGGATCAGCAGAATGTGGACTGGGTACAGCAGATCAACCAGTGCCGCTGCAATGATGGCATAATCACCTGGTATCCGCACTATATCAGCGGAAGCGCTTCATTCTTTGCGACCGGGGCAGAGGTATCAAGCTATGACTGTAATCTCGAGACTTTCATAGGAAAATACCGTTCAGAAGCAAATCCGATAGCTGTCGAACAGGGGGCATGCTCCAATTCCATATCCCGCAGGACAAATGGTGTGGGGGCCTTCTGCAATGAGGTAGAGCTTGGCCGCGGAGAAACCAGGGAAATCGTGTTTATCCTCGGTTATACGGACAACAGGGATGCGATAAAACAGGAAATACAGGCATATCTTGACCCCGCTGCGGCCAGGGCTGCGCTCGGGCGCCTGAACGAATACTGGGAGGATTACATCGGAAAGCTTTATGTCGATACACCTGACCGGGAAATGAACCTTTTCGTGAACATGTGGAATCAATATCAGTGCAAGACCACCTTCAACTGGTCCAGATTCGTATCGATGTACCAGCTTGGCCTCGGAAGGGGCATGGGTATCAGGGACAGTGCTCAGGATACATTGGGTGTCATGCATACCATACCTGAGGAGGCGAAGGGACTGATAGTAAAGCTGCTGCAGTGCCAGTACACAGACGGACGGGCCTACCATCTGTTTTTCCCGCTGACGGGAGAAGGCGGTGTGGGAGATGCCCCGGTCAAGAAATTTGACTGGTATTCTGATGACCATCTGTGGCTGATCCTCGCTGTCAATGCATATGTGAAGGAAACCGGTGACTTTGCATTCCTTGATCAGAAGGTCCTGTACAATGACAAGGAAACAGAAGGCACGGTATGGGAACACCTGATCAGGGCACTGGAATTCACGGACAAATGGAAAGGACCGCACAATATCGCACTGGCAGGCCGCGCCGACTGGAACGACACTCTGAATCTGGATACCGGCAAGGGCATTGCTGAGAGTGTTTTCACCTCGATGCTGTTCTGCCGGGCAGCAAACGAGATGGCAGAGCTCGCAGGCTATCTCGGCAGGGATGAGGATGTTGCCGTATTCAACGACATGTTCGTACGGATGAAGGATGCCATAAATGAGACCTGCTGGGACGGTGAATGGTATGTGAGGGCATTTGATGATGAGAGCAAACCGCTGGGTTCAAAAGAGAACACTTACGGTAAAATATTCATCAATTCCCAGTCGTGGGCTATACTCGGGGGTGTCGCGGATAAGGAGCGTACACGTCTTTGCCTGGAATCCATTGACAAATATCTCAATACCAGGTACGGCATAGTGGCGATGTACCCGTCCTACACCGAGCATGATCCCACCAAGGGCGGCATAACTACATATCCCCCGGGAACAAAGGAAAACGGAGGCATATTCTGCCATACCAACCCCTGGGTCATGATAGCCGAGATAATGGAGGGCAATGGTGACAAGGCTTACGAGTATTACAAGCAGATACTCCCCGCAAAGCGCAATGACGATGCGGATCACTTCGAGGTCGAGCCCTATGTTTACGCACAAAACATACTGGGCAAGGAGAATCCGCAGTTCGGCATAGGCAGAAATTCATGGCTGAGCGGTACTGCTGCATGGAATATGGTGGCATCCAGCCAGTACATTCTTGGCATAAGGCCGGGCTATGACTGCCTGGTGGTGGATCCCTGCATCCCGTCGTCATGGGATGGCTTCAGGGCGAAGAGGATATTCCGTGGGGCTGAATACGAAATAGAAGTCAGAAACCCGTCACATGTATGCTGCGGCATCAAGAGGATAATACTGAACGGGAAAGAGGTCGACAAGATCCCGGTGCAGCCGGCTGGCAGCAAATCACAGGTGATTGTGGAGCTGGGATGAGCTTCCGGAGTCTGACGGAGATTTTGCTCCATGCACCTGGCGTACTTTTTTGACAAGAGCAGGTTGTGACTTATAAGAAGGGGCTGTCTGGTTAAAAACCGGACAGCCCCTGTGTTTTACGCATACATCGCCTGTTATCCCGGACGATCACAGGCTATTGCGAAAGGTTCCGGTTCACTCTGGTGCCTTGCCCCTGGTGCTCCTGTACCTTGACGGTGTCATCCCCATATGCCGCTTGAAAAGACCCGTGAAGTAACTCAGATTGTCAAAACCTACCTCCATTGCTGCTTCAAGCACTTTCATCCCGGTTTCTTCCAGGAGCTTTGCCGCTCTTGTGATCCTGTAATGATTCAGATATTCAACAGGGGTCTTCTTTACATATTGCTTGAACACCCTGCAGAAGTGGCCTTCGCTCATGTCGACACAGGCGGCGATATCGACAGTGCTTATTTTTTTCGAATGGTTGTCCTGTATGTATTTCAAAGCTGTTTTCAGTTTTTCGAGTCTGAAATGGTCCTGGCTCCGTTCAGCGACATTTAATGATGATATGCAGTTGGCTGACAACAGGGCGAAGATGCCGAACAGCTCTGATTTCACCATCAGTTCATAAGCCGGCGGCTTGTCCTGCATATACACCATCAGTTTCAGCAGCCTGTCCAGCAACTGGGACTGCCAGCCTGTATCTGACTTTATATGCCTCTTTACGATCAGCGAATTTTTCATGATCGGATCGATATAGCTGATCCTGGTCAGATCGAAGGAGCTGCTGTACAAAAGCGAAGGGCTGAAAACCAGGGCTTTGAAACTGCAGGGAGAATCGTTGATCTGGAATCCGGCATGCAGCTCACCGCTGTTGACGAAGATACATTCACCTTCATTGACCTCATAGTAGTCGGTATCTATCCTGAACTGCGCTTTCCCGGAGGTCATCAGCAGAAACTCCATTTCTTCGTGCCAGTGGCAGTCCAGGACAATGGAACCTGAAGGTATGTCCATATGGTATGAATCCAGGGGGAAAGAAGCATCCCCATGGATCCTGTCTTCTTTCAGCAATAATTTATCCATAAAACCACCTGTATCAAAATAGTATTAAGAATTATCAAAATAAAGTAAGAATATACACATCGATGTCAATATAATTATATTATGACAACTCATCTGTTGCAACATGTATATTTTGAGAGAGACTAATGCTATTTCTGCAAAACAGGAGGTATCGATATGAAATTTACCAATGGTTACTGGTTGATGAGGGACGGCGTCACACTTGCTTTCCCTGTGGAAATCAGAGATGTCAGGGTTTGTGATGGTCTGCTGAAGCTGTTTGTCGCCACCAGGCCTGTAAGGCACAGAGGAGATACCCTCGATGGCCCCATGCTGACATATGAATTTTCTTCTCCGTTTGCTGACGCAATCAGTGTGAAGGTGTACCACTTCAAGGGCGGACTGGCCAGAGGGCCTGAGTTTGAGCTGCATAAAGAAGAAGGCTATACACCTGTGATAACACAGGACGATGAATACATCACTATGACATCGGGCAGGCTTGCCATGAGGCTGAGGAAATCAGGCGGCTGGAGTATGGATTTCCTGTACGACGGCAAAAGGCTGACAGGAAACGGTCATAAGAACACCGGGTATCTGACTGTGGCCGGTGAAGGCGCCTATATGCGCGAGCAGCTGGATCTCGGTGTCGGCGAATACATATATGGCCTGGGTGAGCGCTTTACACCATTCGTTAAAAACGGCCAGGTAGTGGATATCTGGAATGAAGACGGCGGCACCAGCAGCGAACTGTCTTACAAGAATATTCCGTTCTACATTTCCAGCAAGGGCTACGGAGTTTTTGTCAACAATACGGGCAAGGTCTCATATGAAATAGGCTCTGAAAATGTTTCAAAGGTACAGTTCAGTGTGCCGGGCGAATGTCTGGAGTATTATTTGATTGGCGGCGAGTCGCCCAAAGAAGTACTTTCCAATTACACGCTGCTTACAGGCAGACCAGCTCTCCCGCCCGCATGGTCTTTCGGTCTGTGGCTGACCACATCCTTCACCACCAGTTACGATGAGGAGACTGTGACCAGTTTTATCGACGGCATGGCACAGCGCGACCTGCCGCTGCATGTATTCCATTTCGACTGTTTCTGGATGAAAGAAAGCCAGTGGTGTGACTTCACATGGGACAAGGATGTGTTCCCGGAGCCTGAGGCGATGTTGAGAAGACTGAAAGAAAGAGGACTTAAGATATGTGTATGGATCAACCCGTATATAGCCCAGAAATCACATCTGTTCGATGAGGGCATGGAAAAGGGATACCTGATCAGGAGGCCTGACGGAAGTGTCTGGCAGTGGGACAGATGGCAGGCTGGCATGGGCATAGTCGATTTCACTAATCCTGATGCTGTCGAATGGTACAAGAATGAGCTCAGAAGACTGCTGGATATGGGTGTAGACTGCTTCAAAACGGATTTTGGCGAGAGGATCCCTGTGGATGTGGTTTATCATGACGGTTCTGATCCGGTTCTTATGCACAATTACTATACTTTGCTGTTCAACAAGGCTGTGTTTGAAGTCCTGACAGAAAAACGCGGTCCGAATGAGGCTGTGCTCTTTGCACGGTCTGCAACTGCCGGCGGTCAGAAGTTCCCGGTACACTGGGGCGGTGACTGCTCGGCCAATTACGATTCCATGGCTGAAAGCCTTCGCGGCGGGCTGTCACTGTGTGCATCCGGATTCGGCTTCTGGAGCCATGACATAGGTGGATTCGAAAGGACTGCGCCGCCGGACATCTACAAGCGCTGGACTGCCTTCGGGCTGCTCTCGTCCCATAGCAGACTGCACGGCAATGAATCCTACAGGGTGCCCTGGCTGTTTGATGAGGAAGCTGTGGATGTGCTGAGATTTTTCACGAAGCTCAAATGCAGGCTGATGCCCTACATTTACAGTGCTGCATGTGAAGCGGCTTACGACGGCATTCCGGCGATGAGGGCAATGTTCCTCGAATTCCCTGAGGATCCGGGCTGTCTGCAGCTCGACAGGCAGTACATGCTGGGCAGCTCGCTGCTGGTGGCTCCGATATTCAATGATGCAGGCATGGCACAGTATTATTTGCCGGCAGGAAAATGGACCAATCTTATTAGCGGAGAGAAAATAGACGGTGGATGCTGGAGAAATGAGAAGCACGATTACATGAGCCTTCCGCTCCTTGTAAGAGAGAACTCCGTTATAGCCATCGGGGAAACAGACGACAGACCGGACTACGATTATGCAGACGGCGTGGAATTCCACATCTTCGAGCTTTCCGACGGAGCCAGTGCGGATTCAGTGGTTTACGGTACGGACGGACACAAGCATCTGACATTCAGGGTATCGAAGAGCGGCAATGTGGTAGACATGGAGACTGTTTCTGATCCGGTTGCTTCCGGCAAGCAATGGTATGCGGTGCTGAGAGGTACGGAAAAGGTGTCTTCAGTTGAAGGCGGCCGCGCGGAGACAGTCGAAACCGGTGTAAAGATAATACCTGACAAGGGTATCGGGACTGTCAGAGTGGTGCTATGATATAATCCGGCATTATTGCTCAAAACAGGTGATAAAGACCGAAAAACAGCGAAAAACTTGATATGTCCATTTCCAGGTAATATAATGAAGATAGCGGTCGGCAGGTACTTTCCTGCCGACCGGCAAATAATGACACATATACTGCGTCAGCAGAACTACAAAGTGAGGGGACCAGGATGTTCGAAGACAAAATGTTGGTATGCAGGGATTGTGGGCAGGAATTCGTATTTACTGTGGGAGAACAGGAATTTTTTGCGGCAAGGGGTTTTCAAAATGAGCCCGGAAGGTGCAAGGAATGCAGAGCGGCGAGAAAAGCCCTTTATGGAAATGGCGCCAAAAGAGAAATGTTTGACGCAGTATGTGCCCAGTGCGGAAAAGAGGCAAAAATACCTTTCAAGCCGAGATTGGGGAAACCCGTCTATTGCAGTGAGTGTTTTTCAAATCGTGATCAGGAATAAAACCGGATCCAGCATGTAAAAGTGAAAAGATTGTATTTTGTCGGAAGCCCTGTGGATAACATCAACAGGGCTATGACTGTATGCGAACAGCAAGGTCTGTTTTTTCGGCTTTGCAGGTATCCCCGGCCAATGATGACAAAATTTGCACCACAGTGTTATCCACAGCTTAGGAAAGCCTGAAATATAGTTATACACATGGTTATCCACATTATCCACAAGAAATTATTCACAAAACACCTGTTTTGTGAATAATTGTCCGACACTTCAATA
>LSQX01289957.1_pt1 | contig 15375 bp, 15 predicted proteins | sample 654561 | NCBI WGS metagenome assembly LSQX01 (sample SAMN04489861, study PRJNA283612) | anaerobic digester metagenome | isolation source: 4 biogas reactors fed with cattle manure at either 37C or 55C with and... | place: Denmark: Kongens Lyngby | collected 2014 | reverse complement strand
CTAGTTTCTCTTCTACTTTAGGTTCCACTTCTTTTTCTTCAGCTTGAGGTTCAACTTCAACTTTTTCAACTTGATGTTCTTCTAGTTTCTTTTCTACTTTGGGCTCAGCTTCTACCTTTTCAATTTGAGGTTTTTCCGGCTTTTCTTCAACCTTAGGCTTAACCTTTGTTTCAACTGGTTTTTCTTCAGTTTTCTTTTCTTCAGGAGTTTGATAGCTTGTTATAGGTTTACGTTTTTCTGCTTCTTTTTCTTCATAGAGATCAATTGAATCGTCTTCTTCATCAAACCTTTCTACTATTCCTCCTTGAGCTTCGATAATTGCATTCCCTAAAACATGAGTAATTAGTTTAACTGCTCTAATTGCATCATCATTTGCTGGAATAATATAATCAACATCATCTGGATCACAATTTGTGTCAACTATTCCGAATACTGGGATTTTTAAAATTCTTGCTTCTCTAATTGCGTTAATTTCTTTTTTTGGATCAACTATGTAAATTGCATCGGGAAGTTTTTGCATATCTTTAATTCCACTTAAAAACTTTTCAAGACGATCGCGTTCTTTGACTAGACCGATAACTTCTTTTTTTGGCAAAAGAGCAAAGGTCCCTTTTTCTTCCATCTCATAGAGATCTTTGAGGCGTTTAATTCTTCTTCTAATTGTATGAAAATTAGTAAGGGTTCCACCTAACCATCTCTGATTTACATAAAACTGTCCTGTTCTTTTCGCTTCTTCCTCAACAGCTTCTTGGGCTTGTTTCTTAGTCCCAACAAAAAGAATCTTACCACCATTTGAAACTATTTCAAACAGGGCTTGATAAGCTCTTTCAATCTCCTCTGCTGTCTTTTTTAAATCGATGATGTAAATACCATTACGTGCAGTGTAAATGTATTTCGCCATCTTGGGGTTCCATCTTCTTGTCGTATGACCAAAGTGGACTCCCGCTTCTAATAATTGTTTCATTGAAACTACTGGCATTTTTTTCTTTCCTCCATTTTCGTTATTCCTCTGCCTAACATTCGCTATCTTTCCACCCAAAGGGCACTTGGAAGATAACTGTTTAGGCATGTGTATTTTGTGCCTTATTAAATATAACATAGTTTAGTTGTTTTTGCAACATAAAAACCGCAAACAGCAATTACTTTAATTTAGCTATCGCTTGAACCAAAACCGCCTTTTCTTTTCAAGTCATTTATTTGATCATCTTCAGTCTTTAAATATTTCACAAATATTCCTTGAGCAACCCGTTCATTTTTTTCCAAAGTAACACTTTTTTTACTAAAATTTAAAAGCGGAATCATTATGTGACCCTCATTATAAGAATTATTAAAGTAATCAGCATCGACAACTCCAACATTGTTGGCCATCGTTAGACCTTTTTTAATTCCTAAACTACTTCTTGGAAAAACTAATAAAACTTCATCATCAGCCATTCGAACTTTCAATCCAGTTTTAATCAGTACGATTTCTTGAGGCTTAATAATCGTTTCTTCCATTGTCGCTAAATCGTAACCTGCTGAATGTTTAGTTTGCCGTTGGGGAATTTCAATCTTTAAATCTTTGTATTTGTCAATTACATAAAACTTGCGCATTTTTCTCTCCTTATTTTTCCTTTTTTAATTTAGCTCTAGGATGGTGAGCATCGTAGACTTGCTTGATTTTTTCCGTTGTCAAATGTGTGTAAATTTGGGTTGTTTTTAAGTGTTCATGACCGAGTAATTCTTGAACAACTCTTAGATCAGCTCCATGATTCAAGAGTGCTGAAGCAAAACTATGTCTCAACATATGGGGACTAACTTTAATATACTCCCCTGCATCTTTAAACAATTTATTAATAATTACTCTAAGACCTCGAGTTGTTAGAGGCCCTCCTCGATAATTAAGCAACAATTTATCAGTTATTTTACCATCGCCTTTAGCGAGTAATTGAGCTCTTGTATAAGTTAAATAATTTTTAAGCTGTTCTAAGAGTAAGTCATGCAAAATAACTGTTCTTTGTTTTTGGCCTTTTCCAATAATTTTGATTTGCTGCGAATTAAAATCTATTTGTTGAATCTCTAAGTTACAAAGTTCGCTCGCTCTTAAACCCAAGCTATAGAGTAAATCAAAAATTAAATAATTTCTAATCCCCAGCGGTGTAGAACGATTTATTGATTTATAAATTAACTCAATTTCTCTTTCTGTCACAATCTGAGGTAGTTTTCTTTCTTGTTTTGGAGCTTTAATCAATTGAGTCGGATTAGTTTGAATAACATCTTCTTTTTTTAAATAAGAATAAAATGTCTTTAGCGCAGAAAGTTTTCTAGCAATAGTTTTTGAGGCTAATCCTTTTTGCGATAAATAACTTAAAAAATAGCCGAAAATTCGCTCTCTTTCAATAATAAAAGAATCTCCAAATCCTTCTTTGACAATAAAATCTCTAAACTCGCCAATATCATAACGATAAGATTTTATTGTATGGGCTGAATAATGCTTTTCATATTCTAAATAATCAATAAATTTGTTTAATAATACTTCATCATTCATAAATAACCTCATTAAGATATTTCTTTATATATTTATCGCTTCGTTTTCGATATAATTTTCTGCGTTCACTTTTACGATGGCTCCCCAAATTCGGCAACAAACCTAAATTAGCATTCATCGGATTAAACTTGTAATTTGGTGTAGAAATATAATGCGCTAATGAACCAATAATAGTTTCTTTTGGAAGGGGAATTAATTCCTTTTTTGTTAAAAATCTTGCCAACATAATTGCCGCGCTTAGTCCACTTGAAGCACTCTCTAAATAACCTTCTACTCCCGAGATTTGCCCCGCTAGAAAAAGATTGGGATACTCTTTAGCTTGATAAGTCGGATTTAAAATGTTTGGCGAATTAAAATAAGTGTTTTTGTGCATTACTCCATAACGTAAAATCTCCGCTTTTTCTAAGCCTGGGATCATTTGAATTAATCTTTTTTGTTCAGAAAACTTTAAATTAGTTTGAAAACCAACTAAATTATACATGCTTTTTATCGCATCATCTTGGCGCAGTTGTACGACAGCGTAAGGTTTGTTGTTGTTATACTCTAAACCGACAGGTTTTAGCGGACCATAGAGGAGAGTTTCAAAACCTCTTTTTGCCAGAACTTCAAAAGGAACACAGCCTTCAAAAACTCCAATTTCGAAATCTTTTAAAGGCGCAACTTCAGCATTAATTAGAGCCTTGTAAAATTCTGTATACTCTTCCTTAGTTAAAGGACAATTTAAGTATGCCGCCTTACCTTTATCATATCTACTTTTTAAATAACAGATTTCTTTATTAATTGATTTCTCACTTATTATTGGTGCCACTGCATCATAAAAATTTAATTCTTTGGCCCCAAAAATCTTCATTAAATTCGTTTTTAATTCATTTGACACAAGCGGTCCAGCAGCGATAATTGTTGGCTCGTTGTAATCAATTTCTGTCACTTCCTGATGAATAACTTCTATTTGGGGATGATTAATAATCTTCCCCGTAATATAAGTTGAAAAAAGTGTCCTATCAACTGCTAAACTAGAACCTGCGCTAACTTCGTAAAGCTCTGCTGCTTCCATAACAAGCGAGTTTAATTGACGCATTTCATCTTTTAACATTCCCACAGCATTCAGAGGGTCTTTGCTGCGAAAAGAATTTGAGCAAACTAATTCAGCAAAAAGCCTGGTTTGATGAGCGTCAGTCATCTTTTTTGGTCGCATTTCATAAAGTTTTACCTCAATACCTTGATTTGCTAAATAATAAGCAGCCTCAACTCCGGCAAGTCCAGCACCGATTACTTTTGCTTGCATAATTTCCTCCTAAAATTGGTTTTCCACTTAAGATAATGTCGTTGCGCAGATAGCCATTTTAAACTAAGCATGGTATAATATAAACACGATAAATCTAGCCGCAAAGAAGATAAATATTTGATTCTCAAATATCCAATTAAATCTTAATTATAACTGTGGCATTCTAACTATAAACAATTATTTTTTTAAAAGTGATAAGTAATTCACCTTAATAACATTATATAATAAAGGCACGGTGATTTGTATGGCAACAATAAAAGATGTCGCAAAAGAAGCAAATGTTAGTGTTGCGACAGTCTCTAGAGTTATCAACAATAAAGGTTACGTTAACCATGAGACTAGAAAACTCGTCGAAGATGCAATTAAAAAATTAAATTATATTCCAAATGAATTAGCGCGATCTCTTTTTAATAAGCAATCAAAACTCCTCAGCGTCTTAATTCCTCATTTCGGAACTGAATTTTATTCAGATTTAGTTGAAGGTATTGAAAATAAAGCGATGAAATTAGGCTATAAAATTATGCTTTGTAACACCCAAGACAATCCGCAAAGAGAAGCTGATTACATTCAAGTAGTTCAACGTTATAATGTTGATGGTATTATTCTGGCTTCTAACGCTCACAACGCAGAAGCTTTAATCAATTCTAATTTACCAATCGTTTCAGTAGATCATATTTTAGCGGAAAATATTCCATCAATCACTTCTAATAACCTTTTAGGTGGTCAAATGGCTGCACAACTCTTAATTAAAGGTGGAGCAAAATATGTGCTTGAGTTAAGAGGACCTTCATTTTTATTAACCACTTCTGAACGTTCTAGTGGATTTAGGCAATCTTTAGTCCAAAACAACATCCCTTATATTTCTTATGATGGCGACTTAATTGAACCCGACATTGAAAAAATTAAAGAAATTATTATCGCTAACCCTCAAATAGATTCCATCTTTGCCTCAACAGACTTTTTAGCAATCAACGCTTTAAATATTGTTGAAAAACTCGGCAAAAATGTCCCTCAAGATATTCAAATTATTGGTTTCGACAATATTAAATATTCTAATTTAGTTATTCCTGCCATCACCACAATCAATCAACCGATTAAAAAGATGGGAGAACTCGCTTTAGAAACACTAATTAAACTCTTAAACGATGAACAGTTAGAAGAGTTTCACCAAATTTTAGATGTTGAAATTATTGAAAGAGAATCTACCATACAAAAAGACTAAGAGAATAACCCTCAGTCTTAAGATAGAAAAAGATGTCGCGCAATGACATCTTATTCAAATTTTGGGAGTAAAATACCGACTCGTTCGTAAAGAATATTTGTAACAACCGCTATAATTGCGCCAAATATCGGAATCAAGCCAATTCTTAGCCAAAACAGTGAAAAGGCAGCTTTTTGACTAAAATGAATCCAAAGAGCCATCGTATTTAAAAGGCTTGCGCAAAGATAAGTAAAGACTACAATTAGCAACCACTTTAGGCCTTTCGCTTTTTTGGTAAAGAGCGAAGGAATGACTGACCATGCTAAACTTGAAAAAAGAAATAGTGGCAAATACCCCATTACTAAACCTGAAATTGTATCTGCGACAAAACCGACTAAAAGACCATACATTGGCCCTAAAAATATTCCCGATAAAATAAGCGGTATACTATAAAAAGGAAAGCCAAAGACGTCTGTTTTAAGCCACAAATCAAAAGCCAATTTTAACACTACACTAAGCGCAGCTAGGACAGTTCCAATCGCTAATTTATAAATTAATTCTTTATTGCTCATTTTAGACCTCCACGTTATATTATTTTACAAATATTATAACATGCCGAACTAAATTAAGCCTTTAATAGGCAAAGCATTTTAAAATTAAGTGATTATTTCCAATCCTAAAGCAGTTCGATAAATTATATCAGCTGCTTTTTTTAATTGAGCTTTTGTATGAAGTGCTGTTGGCATTAATCTTATTCTTGCAGTCTTTAAAGGTACCGTTGGATAAACTATTGCTGAACTAAAAACACCATTGGCAAGGAGTTGCTCAGAAAACTCTATTGTTAAAGCTTCATCACCGACAATTAAAGGCGTAATCGGAGTTTCACTTTTACCCAAATCAAAACCAAACTCTAATAATAGCGCTTTAAAATAGTTAGCATTATCCCATAATTTTTTTGTGTATTCATTAGATGATTCAAGCATTGTCAAAGCTTCAATTATGGCTGCTGCAGCACTCGGCAAAAGAGTAGTTGAAAACAGTAAGGGGCGGCTCCGATTCAATAAAAATTCGCGCGCTTCTTTTGAACAGGCAACATAACCGCCTACCACTCCTATCGCTTTGGATAGAGTTCCCATAATAAAGTCAACTTGACCATTTAGATTAAAATGATCTACTGTTCCCCGGCCGTTCTCACCTAAAACTCCACTACCGTGAGCATCATCGACATAAGTTAAACAATTATATTTTTTTGCTAGTCTAACAATCTCTGGTAAATTTGCTAAATCACCATCCATTGAAAAAACACCATCAGTAATAATTAAAACATTGTTGTAGTGAGATCTTTTCTCCTTTAAAATGTTTTCTAAATCAACCATATCATTGTGTTGATAAATTGCTTTATCAGCTCTAGATAATCTAACTCCATCAATTATTGAAGCATGATTTAGTTGATCAGAAATTATCAAGTCTCCTCTTTCAACAATAGCTTGAATAATTCCTAGATTGCTTACATAACCACTTTGAAATGTCAAGGCAGCTTCTTCTTTTTTAAATTTGGCAAGACGTTGGTCGAGTTCTTCATGAATGCTCATATTACCAACAATAGTTCTTACAGCACCAGCGCCGACACCAAACTTATCTAAAGCTATTTTCGCTTTTTTGATTAAACGAGGATGATTAGCAAATCCTAAATAGTTATTCGATGATAAATTAATTACTTTTTTACCCGCAATATTTATTTCTGCTTCAGATGCTCCATCAATTACTGGAGGTAACTTAAAGACCTTATCCGCTTTTAGTTTTTCTAATTTTTCTTTAATATTCATACTTCCTCCAAACTTAAAACAATTTTCCCGCATTGTTTGTTTTTCATAATTTCAAACGCTTTTTCCATCTCATCAAAAGCAAGGTGATGCGTTACAATCTTATCTAAATTTAGCTTTTTCATTTCCAATAAAGCCTTTATTTGATCCCAGTTCTCATACATTTTTCTACCCGTTACACCATAGGCAGTAATACCTTTAAAAATCATTTCATTTAAATCTAACTTAACTTCCTCACTAAAAACTCCTAAAAGTGAAATTGCTCCTCCCTTTTTCACGTAACTCACTGCTTGTCTAAGAGCGCCCTCGTTGCCAGAAAACTCACAGACAACATCTACTCCTCGACCATCCGTTTCCGCTAACACTCTTTCGACAACATCTTCATTTTTAGCATCAATAACGACATCCGCACCTAATTGTTTAGCGAGATCTAATCGCTGTTTTATTGTTTCAATTGCGATAATCTTTTTCGCTCCAATAGCCTTTAAAAGATCAATCCCCATCAGTCCAATCGGACCACAACCAACAACAGCTACATCTTTTAATTTTGTTTCAAAATGATAAACTGTATGCACAGCATTTCCAAGCGGTTCTAAAACGGATAAATATTTAGGATCCATTCCACTCGTATCGACGAATAAATTATCTTCAGGCATTTTAATATATTCAGCAAAAGCGCCATCAACATCAACCCCAATAATTTTCGTGTTTTCACAAATATGAGCCATACCTTTACGACAAAACTCACACTTTCCACAAACTATATGAGTCTCACTAGCAACTACATCACCAACTTTGACACGGGTGACATCTCTTCCGATTTTAATTACTTTGCCGGCAAACTCATGACCAATAACCAGAGGTGGTTTTATCCTTTTTTGGGCCCAATTGTCCCAATTATAAATATGAACATCTGTTCCACATAAAGAAACCGATAAAACCTTAATCAAAACTTCATGGGGATTAAGATTACTATCGATCTTCTTCTCAATCAAAGTAAAGCCTGGTTTCTTTTCTAACTTTGCATAAGCTTTAAATGTCATTGTATTTTTCTCCTCTTTTTATTTTTTATTTTTTAAATCCCTTTATTCCTTGCTTAATCTTTTATAATAAATACCAATTGATTGGCTTTAATTTTTGAGCTTTTAAAGCATCATTGGTTTTCTTAAAAATACCTGAACCGCTAAATCCACGATAATTTGATAATGGTGATGGGTGCGAAGTTTTTAAAATTAAATGATTTTTGTTTGTAATTTTAGTTTGATAACTTTGAGCATATTTGCCTAATAAAAGATAAACAACAAATTGTTTTTGTTGAAGCAATTTAACAACTTGGTCCGTAAAGTTTTGCCATCCGAAATGTTGGTGTGAAAGAGGCCTATTTGCAGAAACAGTTAAAATTGAGTTTAACAATAATACCCCTTGCTTCGCCCACTTAGTTAAATCGCCATGATTAGGCATTTCAAAACCATATTCGCGTTTAATTTCCTCGTAAATATTAACGAGACTGGGCGGTAGGTCCACCCCTTTATTGACACTAAAAGAAAGTCCCATTGCTTGACGAGGATTGTGGTAGGGATCTTGACCTATCAAAACAACCTTTACTTGTTCAAAAGGTGTCAGTTCTAGCGCTTTAAACCAATTTTCACGTGCCGGATAAATTATATTTGTTTGCGCTTCTTCTGCAATTTTTTCAAGTAAACTCTTAAAATAAGGCTTTTCTTTTTCTAAAGTAATTAAATCTAGAAATGAAAGACTTTTCTCTAAGACAAAATCATCCATAAAAAAACCACTACCAATTTCATTTAGTTGTTCATCAATAATTTTAAAACCCATTTTAGAATATGCAGCGAGTGCTTTTTTATTATTTTTATTGACATTTACAGTCATTGGAATTTGATGTTTGGTTAAGTTTTCGATAACTTTTTTTGCTAAGCCTTTTTGACGATATTCTTTTAAAATGTAGAGTTTAGATAAAAATATAGTCGTTTTTAATTGATAAGCATAAAATCCAACTATTTCGTTTTCAAAATTGATTAAATTATAACTAATTCCTTGATTTATTTGTTGTTTTATCGTCGCAACAGATAAAAACTTTTCAAGCATATATTTTATTTGAGCGGTAGAAAGAATATCTTGATATGCTTCCGGCCAAATTAAGTTAGCAAGCTTAACGACCTTTTCTATTTGACTGTTATTGTTTATCTCAACAAACATCTTCTCACTCTTTCATTACTACCTATTTTTATTATACTATTTTAGCGCACAAAAAGAAAAAAGATGCGAATTTTCACATCTTTTGTAAGTTTTTTCAACCTTAAATTAATTCTGATAAATATTTAAGTGTTTTAACAAGTTGTCCTGTATATGACATTTCATTATCATACCAAGCCATAACTTTTACTAATTGCTTACCATCGGCTTCTAAAACATCGGTTGTATTTGCATCAAATGTTGAACCTAGTGTTCCGATAATATCAGCAGATACGATTGGTTCTTCTGTATAAAGAAGTGTTTCACTAGATGCTGCTTTAAATGCTTCATTAATTTCAGCAATTGTAACATTTTTCTTTAAGACAGCAGTCAAGTCAACAATTGAGCCTGTTAAGACTGGAACTCGAAGTGCTGTTCCTGTAAGTTTACCGGATAGGTGTGGTAAAACTAATCCAACCGCTCTTGCAGCTCCCGTTGTAGAAGGAATGATTGAAACAGCTGCTGATCGACCTCTTCTACTCATATAGCCTTTTTTATGTGGCATATCCATTAACGCTTGATCGCTTGTATAAGCGTGAACAGTAGTCATAAAACCTTTTTCAACACCAAACGCATCATCTAAAACTTTAACCATCGGTGCTAAACAGTTAGTTGTACAACTGGCTGCTGAAATAATAACTTCGCTACCATCTAAAATTTCATGGTTAACTCCATAAACTATAGTTTTAATGTCTTTTCCTTTGCCAGGGGCACTTAAGAGCACTTTTTTAGCTCCAGCTTTAAGGTGCTTGGAAGCTCCTGCCTCATCTAAAAAGACACCAGTACATTCTAATACCAAATCAACACCTAAGTCTTTCCAGGGGAGATTTTCAGGGTCTCTTTCCGCAAATATTAAAGACTCTTTTCCATCTACAATTAATTTGTCTCCATCAACTTGAATATCTCTTTGAAATCTACCTTGTGCTGAGTCATACTTTAAAAGGTATGCTAACTCTGCTGCATTTGATAAGTCGTTTAACGCAACTATTTCAAAAGCATCATCATCGTGCATTAGACGATAAGCTAAACGTCCAATCCGACCAAATCCATTAATCGCTACTCTAATAGCCATAAAAAAAATCCTCCTTCGTGTTTTGATTTTCCATACTTATTTTACCATTATAATGAAAAAATTCAAGCGCTTTTGCTCATAAAAAGCACCTTTTTATTATGTAAGCGGTTTATTCTTTACCAATAAATTTTTCATTGACTCGCTTGGCAAATTTAATCCCCTTATTTTTCAAAAATTTTACTGTTTTATTTGTCAGACGGACTTTAATTTCTGCGATGTTTTCGCTACTTATAAAAACTCGATCAAATGTTAAATCAAGATACTTATTTTGAGGAACGATTGTGATTTCTTGACCTAAAGATAAAACAATTGGGCTAATCATTTTTTGATTTGCCGTTTGAAAAGGGGCGATTAGGGCTAGTTGAAAAGCTTTAACTGATGTATCCATAATTGCTCCACCAATGCTTTTATTATAAGCTGTTGAACCCGAGGGTGTAGAAATACAAATCCCATTCGCTCTAACGTCCATTAAAAATATTTCATCGATAAAAACTGACCCCTTAAACAAATGATGATGAACCGATAAAGTAACTTCATTTAAAGCATATTCTTTTTCGCCATTAGCTTCTATTTCTAACAGAGGATAACTATTAAATGTTTTCTTTTCGGTTAAAGTATTTATTAGTTCATCAACATTTTCCGGCAAAAACTCTGTATAAAAGCCCAAACTGCCTGTATTGATTGCGACAATATAAATATCATCTATAATTTGCAGATATTTCCGAACTGCATCAAGAACAGTCCCATCACCACCTATTGAAAAAACCACTTTTGGGTTCTTTTGGTCATAAGAACCTTTAATTTTTTCAATAATTTGAGCTTTAATTTTTTCTGATTCTGCTGATTTTTTACAAACAAAACTATATCGCATAATAACGCACCTCAAGATAAATATAACACATCTTTAGCTTTTATGGTAAAATGAAATTAAATAATTATGGGGTGATAGAATGGTTTTACATACTGAAATAGAATTTAAATGTCCAATCAGTAAGAGTGAATATGAAAAGTTAATTAAAATGTTTGAACTTGAAAATAATATTTATAAATTAACAAATTATTACTTCGATACTGATGATAACTATTTTTATAATAATGATGCAACTTTGAGAATCAGACATAAATTGCCTAATCGTTATAAAGTCACTTTAAAGTCAGCAACTGAACAAGGCGCCTTAGAACAGCACGTTTTCTTAAATGAAGAAAATGCCTTAAAAATGATTGCTGAAGGTTTTAATGTTAATCCCTATTTTGAGTTTGATAAATTTGTAAATGTTTATGGCACCTTAGATAATTATCGCGTTTCTATACCTTATAAAGATGGTGAATTATTTTTTGATAAAATTGAGTATTTCGGAATTGTTGATTATGAAGTTGAATACGAAGTAGATGATTATGAAACAGGTCTTCTTGATTTTAAAGCCTTTCTCAGCGAAAACAAAATTAAAGTAAGACCCGCAAAAAGAAAATCTGAACGAGTTTTTGAGCAAAGAAAAGAAAAATAGGCACGGATGCCTATTTTTTTGTCTCTTCGCGAATTTCGTCGAAATATTTTTTCAATTGGGTTTGATAGTCACATATTTCACCTTCTGGAAGACCTTTACACATTACATAATCGCGCAATCTCTTCGGTACGAATACTCGAATCTCTTCATCGTTATAACCGACCTGCATCTTCTCATCAGCAATGATGATTGGGCGTTTTAAAATGCTCGGGTTTTCCAAAATAAAACTTGTAAGTTCTTTAACACTCATTTCATTTGGCTCTAGCGCTTGGTCTTTAAAGACTTTTGAGCGGGTTGAAATAATATCATCAAAGCCATTTTCAGCATTTTTAAGCATTAAAGAAATATCTTCAAGCGTTATTTTGTGAGAAAAAAGATTCTTCTCTTCATAAGGCAATCGATGCTCTTCAAGCCATTTTTTCGCTTTTCGACAAGATGAACAACTCGGGGTTGTATAAATCCTTATCATGTCTACGCCTCCTTTATCTGGCGACAGATTTTATTCTGCAGCACTTTAGCTTTCAATAGATTATACAACTTATTAGGGTAAAATACAACTTTAATTTATTATTTTTCATAAATAATAATAATACACATATTTTATCCGTTTTTCTCACTCCAAAAAATTTGGTAATAAATAACTAATTTGTTATAATGTTTATAATTGAATTTGAAAGGAAATATGACTATGAACAAATGGAATTTAACTGTATTTTATGATGAATTAACTGCTTTTGAAGCAGACTTAAAAACTTTTGAAGAAAAAATTGCTAATTTTTCTGAATTTCAAGGTAAACTAGATCAATTTGAAAGTTATAAAAAATATCAGCTTTTTTCTGAGCAGATGACTAAATCACTTTTAAAACTCTATGCTTATTCACATTTAGCAGCTGATTTAAATTTAAAAGATAGTGAAAAACAATCTCGTTTTCAGCGCGTTTTAGGGACGATGAATAAGTTTAGAGCTTCAACTTCTTATGTTTCACCTGAAATAATCTCAATTGGCGAAGCAAAGATTTTAAGTTTTATCAACAAAGATAATCAATTAAAGCCTTATGAGTTTTCAATAAGACGACTTTTTAAACAACAAAAACATGTCTTAAGCGATATTGAGGAAAAACTACTAACTAATTTTGGTCCAATTAATTCAATTCCAAACCAGCTTTATAGTGCTTTATCACTAACTGACCGAATCAATGAAAAAGTTATCTTGTCTAGTGGTAAAGAACTGACGATTAATACTTCCAACTGGCGTTCAATTTTACCGACACTTACTGATGCGGAAGATCGTAGATTAGTTTTTGAAGCTGCCTTTAAGCGTTACCAAGAAAATAAAGATGCCTTTGCGAGCACCTATAATTTAGTATTGCAAAATATGGCGGCTAATTATAAATCAAGACATTATCCAAGTGCTTTAGAATCACGACTTTTTGCTAATGATATTCCTCTCGATGTCTTTCTTACTTTAAAAGATACTGTTTATGAAAATACTGATTTAGCTAAACGTTATCTCGCTTTAAGAAAAAAACATCTTAGTTTAGAAAAGCATCATACTTATGACCGTTTTCTAACCTTGCAAAAAAACCCTAAAACTTATGAATATGAAGAAGCTAAAGAGTTGTTTTTTAATGCTTTAGAAGGCTTTGATGAAGACTTTGTTGCTGCTCAAAAAAACGCTTTAGAAGCCGGATATGTCGATGTTCACCCCAAAGATGGAAAACGAACTGGAGCATATTCTAATGGAATTTATGGTTTTCATCCTTTCATCTTATTAAACTTCAATAAAACCTTAGATGATGTCTTTACCTTAGTTCATGAAGCCGGTCATAGTGCTCACACAATTTTAGCTCATAAAAACCAACCTTTAGCAACTGCTTCTTACACAATTTTTGTCGCTGAAATAGCTTCTACTTTCAATGAGCGATTATTAGCTGATTATTTACTTAAACATGCTTTGACTAAAGAAGAAAAAATTGCCGTAATTGAAAAAGAAATTGATGGCATTATGGCAACCTTTTACCGCCAGACATTGTTCGCTCACTATGAATATGAAGCTAATAAACTTGTCGAGAAAGGTATTCCTTTAAATGCCAATAATTTAAGTGAAATAATGATTAACTTATACAAACATTACTATGACATTGATATTCAAGAAGAAAAGGTTAAACAATATGTTTGGGCTTATATACCACACTTCTTTCACTCACCATTTTATGTCTATCAATACGCATCAAGTTATAGTGCTTCTTTAAAGATTTATCAAGATGTTAAAGCGCAAAAAAAAGGGGCCATGACCCGTTATCTTGAATTATTAAAATCCGGTGGTTCAGACTATCCTGTCAATCAAGCTAAAAAAGCTGGTGCGGATTTGACTAAGAAGGAAACTTTTGTCGCGGTTGTTAAAAGATTTAGTGAGTTAATCGACCAATTAGAGGATTTGTTAGAAAATTAATTGACATCAGCTCTAATAAAAGATAAAATAATTTTAGCGATGAGATAAGAATAGTAGTAATTGTAAAATCAATTTACAGAGACTAAGGGGCGGTGTAATCCTTAGAGTTGATAGTTGCGAATGGACTTTTGGAGCTAATAATTTAATTCAAGCGCTAGTTTTTTAACTAGAACTAAGGTGGCACCGCGAGTAATCGTCCTTAGATGTTATCTAAGGGCTTTTTTTTCAAAAAATGGAGGTAAAATATTATGCGATTAGTCTCAGGAGTACAACCAACAGGAAAACTGACATTAGGCAATTATTTGGGGGCAATAAAACAATTCGTTAGCCTTCAAGAACAACTACCAGAAACAGAGTTTTTGATTTTTATTGCTGATCTTCACAGTTTAACCGTTCCCTTTAATAAAACTGAACTCAGAAAAAACATCTTGAGTTTAGCAGCTCTTTATATTGCTTGTGGGTTAGATCCAGAAAGAGTCCATCTTTTTATTCAATCCGAAGTTCCCGAACACAGTCAACTCGCCTTTATTATGGAATCTACTGTCTATGTCCCTGAGCTTGAAAGAATGACCCAGTATAAAGAAAAAGCACGCCAACAAAAAAGCGGAATTAGAGGTTCGCTATTAACTTATCCCGCCTTGATGGCAGCTGATATTTTATTATATGATGCAACACTTGTTCCAATTGGTGAAGATCAAACTCAACACTTAGAGTTGACCAGAACATTAGCTGAAAGATTTAACAATACTTATGGTAAAACTTTTGTCGTTCCAAAGGCTTTTTATCCTCAGTTTGGGGCTCGAATTATGAGTTTAACTGATCCTCTCAAAAAAATGAGCAAGAGTGATGAAAACCCAAAAAGCGCAATTTATTTACTCGATAATCTAAATGCTGCTAAAAATAAAATTAGGAGTGCTGTTACTGATTCTGACACTGCGATTAAATATGATAAAAAAAACAAACCTGGAATTTCAAATCTTTTAGAGATTTATTCAGGAATTACCGGTTTAAAAATTGCCGAATTAGAAAAAAAGTATCAAACTTCCAATTATAAAACTTTTAAAGAGGATTTAGCAATTGAAGTTGAACAGTTATTACAAAAGATTCAAGAAAAATACAATCAGTTAATTAAATCAGCTGAACTTCTAACTATTTTAGATGAGGGTGCTCTATTTGCAAAAAAATTAGCGACTCGCAAAATTAACCAAGTCTATCGTCGCCTCGGTCTTTTAAGAAAATGATTTTGATTAGCAAAAG
>LSQX01227224.1_pt1 | contig 15380 bp, 13 predicted proteins | sample 654561 | NCBI WGS metagenome assembly LSQX01 (sample SAMN04489861, study PRJNA283612) | anaerobic digester metagenome | isolation source: 4 biogas reactors fed with cattle manure at either 37C or 55C with and... | place: Denmark: Kongens Lyngby | collected 2014 | reverse complement strand
CTATTTAATAATGAAAGACTTTGATGTTCCCGTTTATTATATCAGCCTGAATGTTGAGCAGAGTATCGTTCATAGTATTTCAGGAGGTTACGGAGCTATTTCTGACAATAGGTATTACAAAGGAAGACGTATGCAAATCAGCATGCGTGTCGGTTCAAACAAGTTTGACAATCTCCACTATTCCGGGAATATGAACAACCATATTGTAGTCACATTACCCGAAGAAGATGTAGAAGAAGAAATTAAATTAACACTTTGGAGAGGTTTACAGCAGGCTTATTCAGAGGCAAAAGACAAGCTTGAATCGAACCTGACAGAATTTACAACCCGGCCGACGGAAGAAGACCAATCGCCTGATTTTTCCATTGAAGAAGCTTCGCAATATTTTGAACCGCCAATGCAGTTCGAAGAACTCGAATTTAACGAGAGCGAAACTATAGCTAATATTAACTCCATTACAAAAATGCTGGGTGACAACAGAGATATCCTTATCAATTTTGCCAACTTCCATATCAGCTTATCCCGTCAATATTTTTTAGATACGGATGGTGCTTTAATTGTTCAGAACTCACCTTCTGTGCGACTTTACTCAGGCGGGATGGTGATGGCGGACGATGGAATGGTACTTCAAGATTACCGGATGTATTTTGGCAGAAAAGTTTCTGATCTTGCTGATATCGCAACAATTCTACAAGACACAGAAGAAATGAGCCAAACGCTTACAGCCTTAAAAAACTCACCCAAAATCGACAGCTATACCGGCCCTGTAATTTTGGGAGGTGAAGTGAGTGGTGTGTTTTTTCATGAATTCTTAGGACATCGTGTGGAAGGCGCCCGAATGAAATCAGGCTTTGATGCGCAAACATTGAAAAAGAAAATCGGTGAATACGTACTGCCAAAAAGACTTTCAGTAACATTTGATCCTACCATGACTGAATATAACAATACAATTTTGAGTGGTGATTATAAATTTGATGATGAAGGAATCAGAGGTCAAAGAGTAGAAGTGATAAAAAACGGGATTCTGAAAAATTTCTTGATGAGCCGGACACCGATTGAAGGATTTTCAAAATCCAACGGACACGGTAGAGGAAATTTAAATATCGGCACTGAGACACGCCAATCGAACATGATTATAGAGAGTTCAAATCCCGTTTCAATTGAAAAACTAAACAAAACGTTTAAAGATGAGCTAAAAAAGAAAGGACTGAAATTTGGCTACCGGATTGACAAAGTAAGCGGCGGGCTGACAATGACAAGTTCGGCCACGGCAAATGCGTTTTATCTGAGTCCATTGGTTGTTTATCGGGTATACGCGGATGGAAGACCCGATGAATTAGTACGTGGAATCAACATAGTAGGTACTCCATTAGCCGCTTTTTCGCAAATAATCGCCGAGTCAAACGACCAGCAAATCTTCAACGGTATGTGTGGCGCGCTATCAGGCTCAGTTCCCGTATCTGCTATTGCTCCTACAATGTTAGTGAAAGAACTCGAATTCCAAAAAACAGGAGATAATCAGAAAATTGAACCGTATATTATGGAAAGACCCTGAAATCAGCTTACTGTCGAAAGTAAATAGATTTTTATTCAAACTGCTGTATTTTTAAGTGTGGATTATACTATGTTAATGTAAGTATCTAAAAAAAACATTCTAAAAAATGAATTTCAATATAAAAAAACACATTTTATTTTTCTTTCTATTTTCGTTTATTATCTCGCTATCAAAGGCTCAGATTGAGAATGATGTAGTATTAAAAGCAATGAAAACTGAGGTAGAGCGTTCGAAGTCAGAGTTAAAGAAAGACAGCCTGGCTCTTCCATTCTACATTAGTCTTTTGGTGAATGAAGTCAATTTGGAGTATAGCTATTCTACTTCATTTGGGAAGGAAAATGAAGAGCTGCTGAACAATCGAATTTTCAGGCAAGGGAGCCCGTTGATTTTAGTCGGGAATTATCACCGCACTCAAAATTTCAGAGGCGCATCAAACAGTTTTCTTATCCCATTGGGAAATGATGAAACAGCGATTAGAACGGCTATATGGATGAATCTCGACGAAACCTATAAGAGTGCGGCGAAGAATTATGTTGACAAAATGGCCTGGCTGAAACAAGAAAAACAGACTGAAGAAGAGATAGCGTTAAATGATTTTGAGAAAAGAAAAGCTACTACCCTATTTGAGGACGAACTGAATGAAAACTATAATTTTGAACCTATAAAAAAGACTTCGCTTCGAATCGGTAAATTATTAACTGACAAGGTAAAAGAAGAGAACTTAGTCGTTGAGAACGTTCGAACCGGATTCCGATTCAAGACCGAACTGAATCGGTATTACGATACGGAAGGATCTATGTTTAAGTATCCTATGCGAAGCGGTGCTTTCAACATCACACTCAGTGGTGTAAACAATGAAGGTGAAGACATAAGCTCTTTCAGAAGCCTCAGAATGAATGAGTTAGCTAAGTTCCCGACAACAGATGAACTCGAAAAAGCCGTAAGTGAAGTTGTAGCTGAGTACAAATCAAAATTCACTGTTGAAAAAAGCGACGATCCGTATATGGGTCCGGTTTTGCTTGTTGATGGGCAAGTAGAAAACATTGCAAGACAGATTGTTAATAACCTTTACACTTCGCCAAAAACCAGGTACTCAAACGGCAATCATTATCAAAACCTTCCCGGAGTACGTGTAATATCAAAACAACTGTCCCTAAAAATAGATTACGGGAAGGCTGCTCAACACCAAAAAGGTGTGAAACGTGACCTTGCTCCTATCGATCATCAAGCCGTAATTCCGCCTGATTCGTTAATTCTGATTGAAAATGGGATTTTGAAAAACATGCTTACTTCTCGTCAACCGGTAAAGCATTTTCTCCAATCCAACGGCAACGCGAAAGATCGTGGTCAGGTTGAAGGTGTGATTACATTTACCGGAAATGAAAAATATACTTTCCCGGAAATAAAAAAAATGTTGATTGATGAAGCAAAACTTCAAGGATTGGAGTATGCATACATTATCAATAATGATGATAAACTGCATTTGAAAGTGAATGTAGAAACCGGAGAAGAAATTCCTTTTTCCGCATCGATAAATCTTGGTCAGATAATGAAAACAATGCGAAGGGTGATGGGAGTAGATAAAGAGCTAACCTCTTCGTCGGATGGAACTGTCCGGTATCCAAAATCACTTTTGCTTGAAGATGCTGAAATAACGGTGTATAAATCAAATTCCAGGCTGAAAAAGAATTTTGTACCAAGACCGGAGATATTTTAATAAAAAACATACACCGGAATAACAAATTAAAAATCTATTTCAGTAAAACAATTTTTATCTTTAACTTTGAAGAAAATTTTTTTCAAATTAGTTTTTCATATATTTTAGAAATAAACAACGAATATGGCAAAAGATTTTATTCCCAATCAAAGCATAGTAAATATAATTGCGGCAGGAACAAAAATAGTTGGAAAAGTAACTGTAGAGTCTGATTTCAGATTAGATGGCGAGGTTGAAGGTGATATCATAGGTCGGTCAAAAGTAGTAATCGGCGAGAAAGGAAATCTTCAAGGTTCGCTTACATGCACAGATGCTGAAATCATCGGCACGGTAAAAGGAAATATTGTAACGAGCAATTCGCTCACGCTTCGCTCTACTGCCGAACTTATCGGCGATGTGAAAATAAAAACCTTGATTGTAGAGCCGAATGCAGTTTTCAACGGGTCATGTTCTATGCGAGAAGAAGTAAAACCCACAGTAAAAACTTCAAAAGAAGTGTAAAAGAATTTGATTTCTGATCTTCTCTAAACTATTTCAGCGACTTAAACAATCAGATATATACCTGAATTTCTTGAATAAGCGTATTGTGTTAAACTATACGCTTGTTTTATTTGTGGTAACAGCTTAAAAACGAACGAATTGTCGCTTTATATCTTCATCTGACTCAGCGTCAACACGATGAAAGTTTCTCAGCAGACTCCATTTAACCGGAGTCAATCCACGCTGAATAAAAAATCTTATATTACAACACTTAGGTAGAAGACATTTAACATTTCGATAAGCTGACTTTCCTCTTCAAAAGCTCACCTTTAGATTTGTTAAAAATTTTCCTATCATTTTCCCGTCCGGCACGGAGTTTTCGTTGCTCTTCGAGAGGGAGGCGGTATTCATGAGCGCAGCTTTCACTGCAGCAACCATCGTATTTTTCTTTACAATTATCGCATTGGATAAACAAAAGATGACATCCGTCGTTATTGCAGTTTGTGTGATTATCACACGGATCTCCGCATTGATGACAGTGCGCGATAATATCATCGGTGATACGTTCACCAAGTCGCTCGTCAAACACAAAGTTTTTACCGATAAATTTGGTGGGTAAATTCTGAAGTTTCGCTTTTCTGGCATATTCAATTACTCCACCTTCCACGTGATACACATTTTCAAATCCTTTGTAGCGTAAATATGCACTCGCTTTTTCACACCGGATTCCACCTGTGCAATACATGACAATATTCTTGTCTTTATGGTTCTGAAGCATCTCTACTGCCATTGGAAGCTGTTCACGAAAGGTATCCGAAGGTATTTCGATCGCATTTTCAAAATGCCCGACTTCATATTCATAATGATTTCGCATATCCACAAAAACAGTATCATCCCGCGCTATCATTTCATTCACATCGGCAGCCTTCAGATATTTACCTACTTTAGCCGGATTGAAATTCGGGTCATCAATCCCATCTGCTACTATTTTCGAACGAACTTTGCAGCGTAGCACCCAGAATGATTTTCCATCGTCATCAATGGCTATATTTAGTCGTAGCCCATCGAGTTCGGGAGCCAGTGCATAAAGTGTCTTTTTAAATACTCTAAAATTACTTTCAGGGACACTGATTTGAGCATTTATCCCCTCATTAGCAATGTAGATTCGCCCAAAAACTTTCAAATCGAAAAATTTCTGATACAGTGTATCTCGAAATGCGCGGGGATCCGGAATAGTGAAATACTTATAAAAAGAAATTGTCATGCGCGGTTCCGTATCGGATAGCATAAGCGCTTTCAATTCCTCATTGGATATTCGGTTGTGTAACACTGACATGGTGAACTCTCCTTATAATTCTTTACTTTTAAATCAAAATGAAATTGAAATAGAGTCTTTTCTGAAAAGCAGGAATTAACAACAAATCTAATTTCGTTACTTTAACAACAAAATCAGATTATTGTTCAAAAGAAAATCTCTTAAAAAAATAAATTTGTATAAGAATAAAAGAGTTTAATGAAAGCGACGGGACCGGCTATTTTATTGGAAACTGAAGTGTCAAAACACTCGTATTAGCGACCTCTTTCGCATCGGATTCAATCCGAAAGTCGATCTTCACCTTTTCGCTCGTTTCCAAAGTGACAAATTTAAATGGATAGAATGCTTTTACGATTTTATCGCGCATAATTATCGAACCGTTTATGAAATCCGATGAGGGATCAAAATAAGCTTTTATCGAATCATGTGGCTCTAAAATCTCAAGTTTAGCGGGGTTATCAACTTTGAAACTCAATTTAAGTAGGTTATTCACAAATCCCTCAGCACCGACTACCACCGTTACCGTGTCATTCACGAATAGTGAATCAATCATAATGTTCCCATCGGGACTTTTTTTAAGCATATCTAACGTGTCACTATTGATTAGAATGGGATTGTAAAGTCCTATTCCGGGCACGTAATTTGAATCACCGGTGAGTTTACAAGCAGAAAACGCAAGAGCAACTGCCAGAATCGGAAGTATCAATTTTTTTTTCATAATTTAGTTAGTTTTTAATGGGAACTTACTGATTATCAGCAAACTTTAAGCCAAAATGTAGATTTTGAAAATTATTTTTATAAAAAAAAGAGAATCGCCAAATGACTCTCTTCCGAAAAGTCGGGATGACTGGACTCGAACCAGCGACCTCATCGTCCCGAACGATGCACGCTACCAACTGCGCTACATCCCGTTTTTTGTGGCTGCAAATTTAGTTATTTTTATTAAGAAACAAAAAAAATAATCAAACAATTTTATTGAGTTTTAAAATGATGTTTTTATTCTCAATGTTATTTCTTCCTTGTCTTGAAAACTATGGAAGAATTCCTTGCCAATTTGCCGCGTTGTTTTCACAACCGAATTGTTACTAACAAGGATTTTCGTATCTTTGCAAAAACTTTTTTAACTATGTTCAAGCTTTCTATCCAAAATTTTCTTACAAAAAACAATTTCCAACAACTCAACTTAAAAGCCGTACTTTTCGACATGGATGGTGTTTTATTTGACTCTATGCCTGCTCACGCCAAAGCCTGGTTAAGGGTAATGAACGATTATAATTTGCCATTTACGGAAACCGAAGCCTACCTGAACGAAGGTCAACCGGGAGCTGACACCATCAATGAAGTCTTCAAAAGGAAGCACGGGCGAGATTCTACCGAAGAAGAAAGAGCCGAAATTTATAGTGTAAAAGTCAAGTATTTTGATGAATGCGGTGATCCGAAACCTATGCCATTCGCACTTGAACTATTGGAATTGCTAAAGGAGCAAGAACTAACACTCGGTGTTGTTACAGGTTCGGCACAGCCGCTGCTATTGAAGAATATTGAGGCTTATTTTCCCGGAATTTTTAAAAAAGAACACATTGTTTCCGCATTTGATGTAGAACGCGGGAAACCATTTCCGGAACCCTACCTCAAATCGCTTGAAAAAGTGAATTTGAAACCATGGGAGGCGGTTGTTATAGAAAACGCCCCATTCGGGGTACAAGCCTCTTCTGCAGCTCAAATATACACTATAGGTGTTAACACAGGACCGATTGACAAGAGCTATTTATTGGACAATGGAGCGGACATTGTCTTTGACAGCGTAAAGGATTTGTTTGAAAATTGGGGAAAATTTGAATTTACTTAGAGAGTGTATTTTGTTCTTTTTTTTATAAAAACATTAATTGATTACCCGCATTCTGTCCTAATAAATTTGCGATAATGAAAAACATAGCATTTAACGGCTTCAATACGTTTGATGCATTTTTATCCACAACGGGTCAAACCGCTTGGAGTGGTCAGACCTTATGACAGGTTTGAAATTTTGGATTTTAGGATACTTTGCGTATAGACATAAAACATTATTTATACACAAGTTACAAAAAATTAGTAAAATCTGCTTTTTTTTAGAAGTATTTAGAAAAACAAAATAAACTCATGAAAAGACGCTCTATCTTAATCCTATTTATCATTTCATTCATTCACCTTATTGCAGCAAAATCAGATTCTACGACAACTAACATATACATCCCTAACATAGAGGGAACAATTCGCGCAAAATACGAGTATAATTCCAGTCTGGACGCGCACCGCTTTCAGGTTCGGAACGCACGATTTAGTGTAAACGGCAACATCACGCCCATCACATCTTACAAAGCCGAAATCGACTTGTCTGACGAGGGAATCACAAAAATGCTTGATGCATACGTACGCTTGAAACCTTACAAATGGTTTAATTTCACTATCGGGCAACAAAAGATTCCGTTTGGAACGGATAATCTTCGCTCACCACATCTACTATACTTTGCCAATCGTTCTTTTGTAGGAAAGCAGCTTGTAAGTGGATTACGCGATGTAGGAGCAACCGTTTTGTTGAGAAATTTCACAGCAGTATCATTTGATTTTCAAGCCGGAGTTTATAACGGTGATGGACTTTATGATCAAAAAGACTGGCAAAAATCGGTAAATTATGTTTTGAGATTAGAAGCTTTTCCTACGGACTATATGGAAGTAAGTTTGAATTACAACTCTATAAAACCCGAAGATTTACGGATGAATTTCTACGATGTAGGCGCGTATGTGGACTTGGGAAATCTCCATTTGGAAGGAGAATTTATCTATAAAACATATGCAAATGATGCATTCCCGGCCACAAAATCATACTCAACTTTTGCTGCATATGATATTTGGACAAACAAAGGAATTTTGAAGAAAATAACCCCGTTGGTACGTTTCGATTCGATGACCGACAATAACAAGGGAAAAGTAAACAGTCTTGGAGAATACCAGATAGATGATATCGCGAGAAAAAGATTAACAAGCGGTTTTACTTTCAGTTTCGCGAAACCATTTGTCAATGATATCCGTTTAAATTACGAGAAGTATTTTTTTGCCGAAGGCATTCAAAACGAAGATGATAAAGTGGTGTTGGAGTTTGTAGTTCGATTCTGATTATCAACTAATTTTACTTAATTTTATGCAAATAATAAAGTATCCCGCTAAGGAACAATGGGAAGAGATTTTAAAGCGCCCTTCAATGGATTTCGCTTCGCTATTTGATAAAGTCAAAATTACACTTGACAATGTACGTGAAAATGGAGATAAAGCTCTTACTGAGTTAACCAAGGAGTTTGATAATGTTGACATTACACAATTTGAGGTTACGAATGCCGAAATAGAAGAAGCCGAAAAATTAGTTTCGCTTGAATTGAAGCAGGCGATCGAAATGGCGCGAAGAAATATATGGAAATTTCATTCCGAACAACTTAATGAATTTTCAGAAATTCAAACTTCGCCGGGCGTCTATTGCTGGCAAAAAACAGTACCTATTGAGAAAGTCGGTTTGTATATTCCGGGCGGGAGCGCACCGCTATTTTCGACCGTACTAATGCTTGGAATTCCCGCGCAAATAGCTGAATGCAAAGAAGTCATACTCTGCTCACCTCCAGATTCAAACGGTAAAATTCACCCTGCGGTTCTTTATGCAGCCCGTGTAGCCGGAATTCATCGAATTTTCAAAGTTGGCGGAGCGCAAGCAATCGCTGCCATGGCTTATGGAACAGAAAGCATTCCGAAAGTTTATAAAATTTTTGGTCCGGGGAATCAGTATGTGACGGCTGCAAAACAGTTGGTATCGCTTAATGATGTTGCCATAGATATGCCTGCCGGCCCTTCGGAAGTGGAGGTAATTGCCGATGAAACTGCAAATCCTGTATATGTAGCCTCAGATCTGCTCTCTCAAGCCGAGCACGGACCGGATAGTCAGGCTATTTTAGTTACCACCTCCGAGCCACTGATTGAAAAAGTGTTAGAGCAGATTGAAACTCAAATTGAAGTTCTACCTCGAAAAGAAATAGCTCGCAAATCACTCAACAACAGCAAGATAATATTAGTAGAATCAATCGATGAAGCCATTTCAATCACGAATGAATATGCTCCGGAGCATTTGATTATTTCTACTCGAAGCTATATGGTAGTGGCAGAGCACATTGTCAATGCAGGTTCTGTTTTCCTTGGGCATATGAGTCCGGAAAGCGCGGGAGATTATGCTTCGGGGACTAATCACACCCTGCCCACAAACGGCTTTGCAAAAGCTTACAGCGGCGTAAATCTGGATCATTACTTTAAAAAAATCACTTTCCAGCAACTTACACCTGAAGGCTTGACGAATTTAAGCAATGCTATTATCTTAATGGCTGAAAACGAAGGTCTTCAAGCGCACTCAAATGCAGTAAAACTTAGATTGAACATGCGTTGATTTTTAAGAATTCACTTGTTTTAGCAATTTCACCCTATATTGTTTCATATTTTTTTTTGTAAAAAATGAAAAATAAGTCAAATTTAGGAACTTCACCCTCAGTTCCGACATATAAAAAATTAGAAGAATTACTGCGTAAAAATATTCTCAATCTTACACCCTATTCCTCCGCTCGAGATGAATTTACAGGTGATGCTTCCGTTTTTTTAGATGCAAATGAAAGCCCGTTTAATCCGCCTTACAACCGCTATCCTGATCCGCTACAGCGAAAACTAAAGGAAAAAATCAGTGAAATCAAACACGTCCGTGCTGAAAATATATTTTTGGGAAATGGAAGTGATGAGGCTATAGATTTGGTTTACAGGGCTTTCTGCGAACCAAGAACAGACAATGTAGTGGCCATCGAACCAACCTACGGAATGTATAAAGTCTCCGCGGAAATCAACGACATTGAATATCGTAAAGTTCTATTAGACAGTAATTTTCAAATCAATGTTGAAGAATTACTAAAAGCTACAGACGCCCACACAAAAGTGATTTGGATTTGCTCACCTAACAATCCGACAGGTAATTTGATAAACTCGAATGACCTTGTTGAAATATTAGAAAGATTTCACGGAATTGTTGTGATAGATGAGGCGTATATCGACTTCGCGGATCAGGAAAGTTTCATTTACCGGTTGGATAAATACCCAAATCTTATCATTCTTCAAACCTTTTCAAAAGCTTGGGGTAGTGCTGCCATTCGTCTTGGGATGGCTTTTGCTTCTATTGAAATAATCCAAGTTTTCAACAAAATAAAATACCCTTACAATGTCAATCAGCTTACACAAAATAAAGCGCTTGAAGCTCTTGAAAACGTTGATCAAGTAGCGAAATGGGTTGAACTTATTTTGCACGAAAGAGAACAAATGTTCGACCAGTTGAGTCAACTAAAAATGGTGCGACACATCTACCCCACTGATGCTAATTTCTTGCTTATTCAAGTTAAAAACCCAAACGAAGTTTACAAAAAATTAGTTGAAAAGGGAATTATTATTCGAAACAGAAGTACTGTTTCTCTTTGCGGGGGTTGCTTACGAATAACAATCGGCGAACAGACTGAAAACATGGCACTTATTGAAGAATTAAAAAAAATAGACAAGTAGGGTCTGCAATCGATAGGGCGTATAAAATCATTCTTGTCCGATTGAACTTTTAATAACTCCTGAAACTCTTTCTATGAGCGTGATTAAAAACAGTATGAGCATCTTTTTTACTGCATTGCTCAATGTGGTTTGACTCTATGATCTAAAACAACCCCATTAGCGCTCCAACAAAACCGATAATAATAATAACCCCACCGGTCAGACGGTTTATTATTTTCAAACCTCGAATACTAAATCTGTAACGAAAACGATTAACTAACCCCGTCAAAGTTATCCACCAAATCGTAGCGCCGATTAAAATCGAAAAAAGTGCAAATGCGTGACCCCAAATTGAGAATTCGGGATGAATAAAGTCGAATTGAGAAAAAAGTGCAATTAAAACAAAGAGGATCAACGGATTAGATAAGGTAAGCGCGGTAGATGTGAAAAAATCGGAAAAAAGAGAATTATCCGAATGCTTTTCATTGGGAAGCGGCTGTTTGGAAGGGTGGCTGTTAAATATCCACAAGCCGAAGAAAATAATGATAATACTCCCGATTATCTGAATAATTAGTTTCCTTTCTTCGATAAAGTCAAGCACAATATTTAAGAAAAAAATAGTAATGACAGAGTAAATCAAATCAGAAACAGTTGCTCCTAATCCGGTAGCAATTCCATATTTCTGACCTCGATTCAACGTTCTCTGAATACACAACATTCCGATGGGACCCATTGGGACAGAAACACTTAGCCCAATGATAATCCCTTTTATGAATATATCAAAATTCATTTATTCCTGATTATTGATTATGCAAAGATACCCCAAATGAAAACCATCAAAAGAAAAGAGCATATAATTTTAACAATTTTTCGGAATCAATTCCTTTCATAGCTAACATATCAAAGCAGATTGCTGGCTAACTCCGACAAATAACTTCTTTCGCCCTTTATCAAATTGATATGCGAAAAAATGTCCTGCCCTCTCATCCTGTCTATCATATACACCAAACCGTTGGAGTGCATATCCAGATAGGGTGAGTCAATTTGCTGAATATCACCTGTGAAGACAATTTTAGTCCCTTCTCCCGCACGTGTGATAATCGTTTTTACTTCGTGAGGAGTCAGGTTTTGAGCTTCATCAACTATGAAAAAAGTTTCACTCAGACTTCTTCCTCTTATATAAGCAAGTGCCTCGATTACAAGCTGTTGGTTTTTCTGCATTTCATCAAGCAGCTTTACTTCTTTCCCTTGGTATGAAAAATTATTTTTTATCACATTCAAATTGTCAAAAAGCGGCTGCATATAGGGCGCTATCTTGCTCTGCTCATCACCGGGCAGATATCCGAGATCTCTGTTTGAAAGCGCCACAATCGGTCTTGCAAGAAGAATTTGCTTATAATCATCATGCTGTTGCAGCGCGGCTGCAAGCGCCATAAGCGTTTTCCCTGTTCCTGATTTTCCGGTCAGCGCCACCAATTTCACCTCATCATCCAACAGTACGCTCATTGCAAAGGCTTGCTCCGCATTCCGAGGCTCAATCCCAAAGCTTCGCGTTTTTTCAACCCGAATTACTTTCCCGCTTTGAGGTACATACCGGGCTAATATACTTGAACGATTGCTTTTCATCACAAAACATTCTTGCGGCTCAACATCCGATTTGAAATCAAATTCATCCAACTCAATTCCACCGTTGGCATACATTTTATCTATTAATTCCGGTGAAATATTGTCATATGTTTCGTAGTTTTTATCAAATATATTGATATTCGTCACCTTATCATTGATGTAATCCTCAGCCAGAACACCAAGAGATAAAGCTTTCATTCTCAGATTAATATCTTTGCTGACAAGAATGGTTTTTACCGGTTTGGATTCTTCGCCTATAACGTATGTATCCGCTAAAATCCGATGATCTGCCAATCGGTCGGGGAAGAGATTAGAAATGACATCGGGATATTCATTTCGCGCTACGATAAACAGCCTTCCCTTACCCTCACCAAGCGGAGCCCCATTTTTGAAAAGTTTATCATCGGCTATTAAGTCCAGTTCTCTCGTAAACTCACGTGCGTTAAAATTTATTTGCTCGTTTCCTTTTTTGAAATGATCCAGTTCTTCGAGCACCACTATCGGTATATAAATATCGTTTTCTTCGAAATTATGCAAACATTTGTAGTCGTGCAAGATAACATTGGTATCAAGTACAAAATTTTTCTTCCTTTTCATGCGATTATAGTTTATTTTTTACATTAAGAACGTATGGAAAATACCATTCATCCGCATACGGTTTGGGTGAAAATTTACTTTTAATGGCTATTTCATACATATGATTCTATCTTAGGTGAATTTTTCTAAAAAAAAAACCGACAGAGAGTGTGTCGGTTCGTTATTATTTCATTATAAAAACAACATTTATAACATTATTTTTTGTGTATATTTATTTGCTCGGATAAAGTAGATACCTTTATTCAGATTCAATACAACCGGATTTCCGTTGTAAGTAAATGTATATACTTTAGCGCCTAAAACACTATAAATATCTACCTGAGTCCCATTTTCAAGGTTTTTGGCTGTCAAGACTTTACCAACTATACTAAATTTGGTTCCGTCTTCCACATCCAAAACACTAAGTCTTTGTGCTGTAAACTCGTTTTCAACACTTGATAAATAAGTGTAAATCGACGAATATTGTGACTGAACGCCTATAAACCCACAAAGTACAAATGCTAATATAAAAGTAATTTTTTTCATAGGCATATTTAATTTTGACATACTTTGCTTAATTACATACAAAGATAATGCAAAAAAATGAAAATTGTTCAATATTTCAGAAGAATTTCTATTAAAATGTGATAAATATTATCAAAAACAGGCTATTTGAATTAAAAAAAGCTATTTTAAGTCTTTAATTCCCGATTGTTGAAAACTATTATTTATATTTCCATTAATAATAATTATCTTTACATCTTGAATTTTTTAGAACGATTTTAATGAAGCAACAACCCATTCCCGAATATGTTTTCGAAACAAGCTGGGAAGTATGTAATATGGTAGGCGGTATTTACACCGTACTTTCCACACGAGCTAGAACCCTTCAAAGCAGATTCCAAGATAACTTAGTTTTTGTAGGTCCGGATGTTTGGAAAGAGAAAGAATCTCCTTACTTTGAAGAATCAAACGATTTATTAGCCGATTGGCGCGACCACTTTAACAAAACTACCGGACTGAGAATCAGAGTTGGACGTTGGACAATTCACGGTAATCCGGTGACCATTCTTGTCGATTTCAATCCGTTATTTTTTAGAAAAAATGAGATATATTCCCGGTTTTGGGAAAGATTCAATGTAGATTCACTTCACGCTTTCGGCGACTACGATGAGTCTTCCATGTTTGGCTATGCCTCCGGAATGGTGATAGAGAGCTATTTCCGGTTCCACAATTTAACCAAAAAAAATAATGTCGTGGCTCATTTCAATGAATGGATGACAACTTTTGGTGCATTTTATATACAGGACAGCGTACCGGAAATCGCCACCATCTTTACTACACACGCGACATCCATCGGGCGATCAATTGCCGGAAACAACAAGCCGCTCTATGACTACCTGAATGAGTACAACGGAGATCAGATGGCGTTTGAGCTAAATATGCAATCCAAGCACTCTACTGAAAAGCAGGCCGCGCACACTGTCGATTGCTTCACGACTGTCAGTTCAATCACCGGATTGGAATGTACTCAGCTTTTGGATAAAAAGCCGGATATAATCACTCCAAACGGTTTTGAAAATGACTTTGTACCCACCGGAAAAACTTTCACCGAAAAGAGAAAAGCTGCTCAGGGGAAACTAAAGAAAGTCGCTGAAACGCTCTTTGGATATAAGTTACAGAAGAACACAGTTTTTGTGGCAACTGCCGGAAGATACGAATATAAAAACAAAGGTATTGATGTCTTTATTGAGTCATTGAAGCATCTTACCAACGAATATACGGTTGGAAATGAAGTCGTTGCGTTTATCATGGTTCCGGCTCATATTTCAGGTCCGCGTGTAGATTTAGCTGCAAAGCTTCAAAATCCGGCTGCTAAAATGGACTACTGGAATAAACAAACCACGCACGAACTCCATAATTATCAAGATGACAATGTTATTTCTGCTCTTCAATGGTTTCATTTCCAGAATCTTCCGAATGAAAAAGTGAAAGTTATTTTTGTTCCTTCCTACCTGAACGGCAATGATGGCATTTTCAATCTGAATTATTGGGATTTGTTAATCGGCATGGATTTAACTATTTTTCCGTCCTACTATGAACCCTGGGGCTACACTCCGCTTGAGAGTATCGCATTCTCAGTTCCAACTATTACTACCGATTTATCCGGATTCGGACAATGGGTGAAAACGCTGAAAGATCCTAATCATGGTGCTGAGGTGGTTCACAGATCAGATTACAATTTTGCAAATGTAGTCAGTTCCATTGCTTCGATATTGAATGATTTTTTAAATAAATCTTCTGAAGAGATCAAAGAAGTTCGAAAAAACGCGTTGGAAGTTTCCAAAAAAGCACTCTGGGATGAATTTATCCAGTATTATTATGAAGCGTATCAAATCGCTTTGAAAAAAAGAGACAAGCGGATAAATTAAATGTGTATAAATTTAACTATTTTGCCAATCAACTTAGCCTGAAACAGATAAGTATTGTAGCAAAATCAACGCACACGTTTGAAATGCACTTTG
>LSQX01224544.1_pt1 | contig 15384 bp, 13 predicted proteins | sample 654561 | NCBI WGS metagenome assembly LSQX01 (sample SAMN04489861, study PRJNA283612) | anaerobic digester metagenome | isolation source: 4 biogas reactors fed with cattle manure at either 37C or 55C with and... | place: Denmark: Kongens Lyngby | collected 2014 | reverse complement strand
AACATTGTTTTTAACGAAGTATTGTCAAGAAGGAGAATTATATATTTATTCGCTTAGAGGGCATTACGAATAAATTCAATTTAGTGCTAAACAACAAAAGAGCAATCTTGTTATAACGAATAGTTTTTGTAGGAGTTCTTTTAAATATTTCAAGAGAAATGTGTTTTTGAAAATAATTAAAAGCTTGCAATTTTATTAAGCTAATTACCGTTTATAGATAAATCCGGTTTGGATTTTACAAACGACCCGATTAGATGTTTTTTAAAATATATGTTATGAGAAAAATTATTGTTTTATCACTGTTTATGCTTTTTTCAGTATTGCTGTTTGCCCAGCCTACTCTGGACCTTGGAATTAGAGCCGGTATAAATAATTCCAAAGTTACATTCAGTAAAAGTCAATACAACTCAGAATCCATCACGAAAGCTCACTTTGGAGCTTATGGTCGGTTTGGTTTCGGCAGGGTTTACCTTCAGCCTGAAGTCTATTTCAGTGCAAAAGGCGGAGAAGTTTTTGCAGCTGATTCGGAAGTAAAGGAGAGATTGGAGCAGTTTGATTACAGTAACGTGGATATTCCGCTTCTCCTTGGGGTTAAGGTTTTCAACGGAGAATCTTCAAATATTCATCTAATTGGCGGTCCGGTATTCAGCCTGATGACCGATAAATCATTAAAGGAACAGAGTGTTTTTTTAAAAGATAACCTAAAAGACAATAGTATTGGATTTCAGTATGGAGTCGGATTTGATATCTGGCGCATTTTTTTAGAAGCACGCATGGAACATGGTCTGAATAACCTTTATGCTTCCCCCAACGAAGAAGGTAACGGAAAGAACAGAACATTTATGTTGACTTTGGGATTCAGGATTTTTTAACCGATATTTATTTTTTTAAGACAAATGCCTGCAATGCGGGCATTTGTTGTTTTTAGCACTACCTTTGATAATTAACCATTTTGAATATTATAATGTACGGAACAATTTTCTGGATAATCATAGCCATTCTCAGTTTTGATTTTTTGCTTGAAAACTATCTCGACTATCTGAATATTAAGCGGATGGGTAGTAAAATTCCCCGTGAGCTTGAAGGGATTTACGACAAAGAAGAATATGCAAAACAGCAGGCATATCAGCGTGAAAATCACCGCTTCGGAATATATTCGGGAACATTCAGTTTTCTGATTACGCTGGCTATGTTTCTGTTTTTCGGTTTCGCTTTCGTTGACTCCGTTGCCTGGAGCATCACGTCGAATGCCATTTGGGCGGCGCTCCTGTTTTTTGGAATTATCATGCTTGCATCAAGTATTCTCGGTATTCCCTTTTCGGTTTATGACACTTTTGTGATTGAAGAGAAATTCGGTTTTAATAAAGTCACACCCAGAATTTTTGTTTCAGACCAGTTGAAAGGGTGGCTGTTAGGTGCCGTTATTGGCGGCGGATTGCTGGCGCTCATCATTTTTATTTACCGGGAAACCCAAAATTTGTTCTGGCTCTATGCCTGGATTGCCATTTCACTGTTCACTGTTTTTATGGCGATGTTCTATTCCAATCTCATTGTGCCACTTTTTAACAAGCAAACTCCTTTGGAAGAAGGCGAACTCAGGAGTGCAATCAGTGATTTTGCTGATAGGGTAGGGTTTAAATTAGATAATATTTTCGTGATAAATGGTTCAAAACGCTCCACAAAAGCGAATGCCTATTTTACCGGATTTGGTGCAAAAAAACGGATTGTTTTATATGATACTCTTATTGACGATATGACTACCGGTGAAATTGTGGCTGTGCTGGCGCATGAAATCGGGCACTATAAGAAAAAACATGTGTTGCAGGGGTTAATCATTTCGCTTCTGCAAACGGGAGTTTTGCTATACATTTTTTCTCTGTTGATTGAGAGTAGTTCACTCAGCCGTGCGCTTGGGGTTGAAACACCCAATTTTCATATCGGAATGGTTGCCTTTGGAATTTTGTATGCTCCGGTTTCGTTTATTCTGAGCATTTTTATGAATATGCTTTCCCGAAAAAATGAATATCAGGCTGATGCATTTGCAGCGCTCAATTATAAGCCGGCAGCTTTGGCTTCGGCATTGAAAAAGCTTTCCCAGAAAAATTTGAGCAACCTGACACCGCATCCGCTTTATGTTTTTTTCAACTATTCTCATCCACCACTCTTTGAACGAATTAAACACATAGAGAGCTTTGGGAGTGTTGATACATAGATAGATGATGCGACCTTGAATTTGAAAATTAATCATCAGACTGAGAAATGAAAGCGGAAATTTTAACCATTGGCGACGAAATTCTCATCGGGCAGATTGTGGATACCAACTCAGCCTGGATTGCCGAACATTTTAACCGGGCAGGAATTGAAATCTGCCGCATAACTTCTGTGAAGGACAACACGGAGCATATCATTCATGCGCTTGAGCAGTCAGCGGGAAAGATGGATTTAGTCATTTTGACCGGCGGGCTTGGTCCCACAAAAGATGACATAACCAAACCGGCACTTTGCCGCTTTTTCAATACAAAATTAGTATTTCATAAAGATATTTACGATCAAATTCTGGAACGGTTCAAGCACCGGAATATTCGGATGAACTCGCTAAACCGCGATCAGGCAATGCTCCCTGAATCGTGTGTTGTTTTGCCCAACAAAGTGGGTACGGCATCTGGTATGTGGTTCGAAAAGGATGACACCATTTTTGTTTCTGTGCCGGGTGTTCCCTTCGAAATGCAGTATCTTGTTGAGCATGAAATTCTTACCCGCCTGCAAAATAATGGTAACCTCAGGGCAATTTTCCATAAAACCGTTCTGACACAAGGGCTGCCGGAATCTATTCTGGCAGAGCGTATTGAGAGCTGGGAAAATGCACTGCCCGATAATATCCGTTTAGCCTATCTTCCCAATCCAATGTCGGTGCGATTGCGTTTGTCAGCCACCGGTAACGACGGTAATGTGCTGAAAGAGCTGGTTGAACATGAAATTGAGCAACTGAAACAGATTATTCCCGAACATATTTTCGGATATGATGACGATACGCTTGCCGGCGCAGTTGGCAACCTGCTATTAGAAAGGAATCAAAATCTCGCGGTTGCGGAAAGCTGTACGGGTGGTTATATTTCACATTTGATTACTTCCGTTCCCGGAAGCTCCGGCTGGTATAACGGCGGCATTGTTGCCTATTCCAACGAAATCAAGCAGAATTTGCTTGGTGTTTCTGCAAAGAGCATCCGGGAATTTGGGGCTGTGAGCGAGCAGGTTGTGCGCGAAATGGCAGAAGGCGCACAAAAAGCGTTGCAGACAGATTATGCTGTCGCCACTTCAGGGATTGCAGGTCCGGCAGGCGGAACAGACGAAAAACCGGTAGGAACGGTCTGGATAGCAGTTGCAGGACCATCTAAAACAGTTGCCAGAAAATTTGTTTTTGGCGACAACCGCGAGCGGAATATTATCAGATCGGCACAAACCGCCCTTCAGATGTTGAGAAATCAGCTGATTTGAAGTGAGAGAGGGGTTTGCTGCATATTTGAGCTTAGAAATCCCTCACCATTGCAAAAATCAATTATTATTTCCCTATTTTTGAGGTGAATCGTTTTATGTGTTGAAGTTGTCATTGTCAAAAGTTTAATAAAAATGAAGAAAATATTTATCGTTATTGGAATTGTTGTGGCTCTGTTGGTTGCAACAATGGCAGCAATTCCGCTGTTTTTTAAGCAAACCTTACTCGAAAAGACAAAAATTGTCATCAATAAGCATGTAAATGCAGAAGTTGAGTTTGCCGATCTGAAATTGTCGCTTTTCAAAAGTTTTCCCAAAGTTTCGCTTGAGCTTGTTGATGTTCAGGTTGTGGGGAAAGGCGAGTTTGCAAACGACACCTTGTTTGCAGCGCCGTCACTACGAACCAAAACTCCGTTACGTCAACTGTTTGGGAAAGGAAACATCGGCATTGAGGAGATTCTTATTAAACGTCCGGTACTCAAGCTGGTGGTTGGTGAAACCGGAAACGTAAACTGGGATTTGGTTGCCGATTCGGGAAGTTTAGAGGAAGTTGCAACTGCTTCCGACACTGATGAAGGTGGCATGGTGTTTCAGTTGGATAAAATTGGTATTTCCAATGCTGACTTTATCTATGAAGACCGCGAAGCAGACATCCTTTTTCGGTTAGACGATATCAATATCGGCATTTCGGGAGAAATGTACGGCACGGAGGCTCAGCTTATTGCAGAGGGAGCTGCGGCTCAGATGCTTATGAGCTATGCAGGAGTAAATTATATTACCAATACTTCTGTGGAAACCCGCACAAAACTGAATGTTGACTACGATGTTATGGATATCGAAATTCAGGAAAATGAGCTGTTAGTTAACCGGTTGCCGCTGGTAGTATTGGGAATGATACAAATGCCTGATGACACCATGCGTTTTGATCTGCATCTGAAAACCAAGGAGTCCGGCTTTGATAATTTTCTGGCGCTCATTCCGCCCGATTATGAGGAGTACCTGAATGAAATCACGGCAAACGGTACAGCCACCATTTCAGGAACGGTAAAAGGAAATTATTTCGATGATGATTACCCGGCTTTTGACCTGAAAATTGATGTGAACAACGGCAACCTTCGGTATGCCGACCTTCCCGAAGAGATAAAAAATATTTCAGCAGATATGTCTGTCACAAAACCACAGGGAATACTCGATTTTACTGAAGTAAATATCAGGAAAGCTCATGCCGAAGTGAAGAATAGTCCGGTGGATTTCAGGCTTGCCCTGAAAAACTTGATGACCGATCTCCATTTTGACGGAGCATTTATCGGGAAGGTGAATTTCAACGAACTGAAAGATGCACTGCCGCTTGACAGTGTCAATATTTCGGGAATTATTGATGCAGACCTGAAAGTGAAGGGAAACTACTCAGCCATAGATAAAGAGGAATATGACAAAATTCAATCGGAAGGAACAGTCAATCTGACCAATTTTCTGTATGAAAGCCCTGAACTAACTCAGCAGGTGAAAGTTCCGGCAGGAAAACTGACGTTTAGCCCTAAGGCTGTCAATCTGAGCGGATTGAATATTAACATCGGGCAGAGCGACTTCCGGTTGTCGGGAAATGTTACCAATTATCTGAATTACCTTTTTAAAGAGGGAACTTTGGCGGGGAATCTACAGCTTAATTCGGCACAGATTGACTTAAATGAGCTTCTTCGGCTGCAAGTGGCAAAGGAGGAAGAGCAATCGCAAAAAGCAGAAGCTTCTAAGAAGTCCGAAGATAAAAGTGAGGAAGTTCTGGTGTTTGATGTGCCGGCAAATGTTGATTTTACCTTTCAGTCCGATATTCAGCGTGTGATTTTTGAACGGATGCCCATTACGGATGTGAAGGGATTAATCACCGCCAGAAACGGAAAATTAGTTCTGGATGGCTTGAATATGCGAATGTTAGACGGTGGTTTGAAACTGAGTGGCTCCTACGAAAATACTGCTGAAAACAAGCCGCTTTTTGATTTTTCTTTTGATTTGTCGGATATTGATATTCCGAGAGCCTATCAGACATTGCTGAGCGTGCAGCGCATGATTCCCATTGCCGGCAACAGTCAGGGAAAATTCAACACCAGTCTGAAAGTGAACGGGCAGTTGAGCCCTGATTTTGGCATCCTTGCATCTTCGGTTGACGGAAGCGGACTGTTCAATACAAAAAACTTACAGATTATCGAGTCGCCGTTATTCAGCCAATTGAAGGGATTGCTGAAATCCGAGAAGCTGAATAATGTGAAAATTGATGATTTCCGTGCTTTTGTCGAGGTTGAGAAAGGTACCATAAAACTTAAGCCGTTCAGCACTAAAGTGGCAGGACAGGAAACTACTATTTCTGGCAATCTGAATGTTGAAAATCTGATAGATATGCGCCTTGATTTCAATGTTGAGCGCGACGCTTTCGGCAATGATATTCAGAAAATTTTGGGTGTTTTACCCGGACAGGAACGCATTCAGCTGATTCCTGCTTCAGTGGTTATTAAAGGTCCGGTTGGCAAGCCGGAGGTGAAAATCGATCTGGAAGAAGCCCGAAAAACGATTACTAACGAAGTAAAAAAATCCACCCAGGAAAATCTTCAGGAAAGTATCAATAAAATAGGTGAAGGACTGAAGAAGCTGATAAAATAATTACCTCTTTTTGATAAAATTTTTGTCAGTCCGAAATATATACCTATTTTCGTGTCCGTACACGGAAAGTAAAAATCGAATATTTTAACAACTTTAAATACAGGAAAATGATATTGGGAAAGTATAGTTTTGGAGTGGGAGACCGCTTTAGTCATCAGGGAGAAGCACAGTTGCGCGCATTGATGAAAGCCAACGAGAAAGGAATTGAAGTTTTTCCGGTGTGGAATAAATCCAACCGTGAGCACAACACCATTCATTCAAATCCGGTTGATACGCGCATTGAAGCAGATGCAGCCGTGAAGAATCTGGGCTGGAATAAATCCTATTTTGTGGATGCCGACCATATAAATCTGACAAATGTGGACAGGTTTATTGATCATTCCGATTTTTTCACCCTTGATGTCGCCATGTATATCGGAAACAGCTCATCTGACGAAAAAATTACTGCATTCAAAAAGTCATGTGAATCTTTGGGGGCTGTGGTGAATATTCCCGGAATTCCGGAGCCGCTTCATATTTCGGACAGTCTGTTAGACGAAGTTGCCGGAAAATATCTGGCGGCTGTTGAGGAAGCCGGAAAAATTTACCGTTACATAAAATCCAAAAAGGGAGAATCCAATTTTGTTACTGAGGTTTCCATGGATGAGGTGGAAGCTCCGCAGACTCCGGTGGATATGTTTTTTATCCTGAAAATGATAGCCGATGAGCAAATCCCGGCTCAAACCATTGCACCCAAATTTACCGGAAGATTTAATAAAGGTGTGGATTATGTCGGTGATGTGGATCAGTTTGCCAAAGAGTTTGAACAGGATATTCTGGTTATTGACTATGCGGTGAAAACGTTTGGTCTTCCTGAAAACCTGAAACTCAGCGTTCATTCAGGATCGGATAAATTCAGCATTTATCCGGTTATGGCAGAAGTTATTGAAAAATACAATAAAGGGCTGCATGTTAAAACTGCCGGCACAACCTGGCTTGAGGAGGTGATTGGTCTGGCAATTTCCGGAGAGGAAGGATTGGCAGTGGCAAAAGATATTTATGTGCAGGCGCTTGGACGTAAGGAAGAGCTGTGTGAGCCTTATGCAGATGTGATAGATATTGACGACTCAAATCTGCCGTCACCGGAAACAGTTTCCGGCTGGAGTGGTGAAAAATTTGCCAATACGTTGCGTCATATTCCCGGGCACGCCGACTACAATTCCAATTTCAGACAGCTTATTCATGTCGGCTATAAGGTTGCTGCGGAGATGGGTGAAAGATATACCGGTTTGCTGAAAAAACATGCCGATGTGGTTGGACAATGTGTTGAAGAAAACATTTATGAACGCCATTTGAAAAGATTGTTCAAACTTTAAAATTGAAGTTATGAAGAAATTTATGGATGAAAACTTTCTGTTGCAAACAGAAACGGCACAGAAGCTCTATCATGAACATGCATCAAAAATGCCAATTTTTGATTATCACTGTCATGTTTCTCCAAAGGAAATCGCAGAGGATAAGCAGTTTGAAAACATTACACAAATCTGGCTTTACGGTGATCATTATAAATGGCGTGCCATGCGTGCCAACGGAGTAAATGAGCGTTTTTGCACCGGCGATGCTTCCGACTGGGAAAAGTTTGAAAAATGGGCGGAAACGGTACCCAATACTCTTCGCAATCCACTGTATCACTGGACACATCTGGAATTGAAGCAGTTTTTCGGCATTGAAAAATTGTTAAATCCGTCCACAGCAAAGGAAATCTGGGATGAGTGCAATATCAAACTGCAAACGCCTGAATATTCCGTTCGGAATATCATCCGCAAAGCGAATGTAAATACCATTTGCACTACCGACGATCCTACGGATTCGTTGGAATATCATCGTCAGATTAAAACAGACAATTTTGAAGTTGCCGTACTGCCTGCATGGAGACCTGACAAAGCGATGGCTGTGGAAAATACATCAGCTTTTAATCAATATGTGAATCAGCTTGCCAAAGTTTCCGGAATTTCAATAGCAACCTTTTCAGATTTTATGGATGCACTTGAAAACAGGCATCAGTTTTTCCATGAAAATGGGTGTCGTCTTTCCGATCATGGTTTGGAGACTATTGTGGCAGAAGAATATAGCGAAGAAGAAATTGAGAGAATCTTCAAAAAGATACGTGGCGGAACTGATTTGAATCAACAGGAAATTGCGAAATTTAAATCCTGCATGTTGATTGAGTTTGGGTTGATGGACCATTCGCGCGGCTGGACACAGCAGTTTCATCTTGGTGCGCTGCGCAACAACAACACCCGGCTTTTCAATGCCCTTGGACCGGACACCGGTCTGGATTCCATTGGTGATTTTGAGATTGGGCGCCCGCTTTCCCGCTTTTTGGATCAGCTTGACATGGAAAATAAGCTGACCAAAACAATACTTTATAATTTGAACCCTCGTGATAATGAGTTGTTTGCGACTATGATTGGAAACTTTCAGGATGGTTCGGTACCCGGAAAAATGCAGTTTGGTTCCGGCTGGTGGTTTCTCGATCAGAAAGACGGAATGGAAAAGCAGATTAATACCTTGTCAAATATGGGATTGCTGAGCCGGTTTGTGGGTATGCTCACCGATTCCAGAAGTTTTCTCTCCTATTCACGTCACGAATATTTTCGCAGAACTCTTTGCAACCTGCTTGGAAATGATGTGGAAAACGGTGAAATTCCCAACGATATGGAGCTTTTGGGAGCGATGGTGGAAAATATCTGTTTCAACAATGCGAAAGCGTATTTTAATTTTTAAAAAATTAAAAAATTAAATCGATACGATTATTCTGCAACGAATAGAAAAAGCAATAATCAATACCAATTAGAATGAATTTAAAAAAAATAATTCCGGCTATTGCAGCGCTACTCTTTATTTTTAGTTCATGCACGGGACCACTTGACTCAACCCGTCTGAAACTTGCGCACGGACTTCCGATAGATCATCCGGTTCACAATGCAATGACATTTATGGCTGAAAGATGCAATGAGCTGTCAGAAGGCAAACTTACCATAGATGTTTATCCGGCTGAACAGTTGGGCTCTGAAAAACAGTGTGTTGAGCTTTTGCAAATCGGGAGTTTAGCTATCACAAAAGTTTCTGCTGCGGTAATGGAGGGCTTTTCAGAAGATTACAAAGTTTTCGGACTGCCTTACATTTTTCGTTCAAAAGAGCATTCTTTTAAGGTGATGGATGGCGAAATCGGCAGAGATTTGCTCTTGAGTACCGAAAAAAAGTGGATTCGCGGTTTGTGTTATTATGATGCGGGTTCCCGCAGTTTTTATACCAAAACCAAGCCGATTAACCATCCAGATGATCTGTCCGGTTTGAAAATGAGAGTGCAGCCAAGTATTACTGCTGTGGAAATGGTTCGTGCTCTTGGCGGTTCTGCTACTCCGATTTCCTGGGGCGAATTATATACGGCGCTTCAAAGCGGTGTGGTTGACGGTGCTGAGAATAATCCCCCAAGCCTTTATACTTCACGACATTATGAAGTCTGCAAGTACTATTCATTAGATGAACATACTACTGTACCCGACGTGCTGATAATGAGTAAAGTTATCTGGGACAAACTTTCGGATCAGGAAAAGGCATGGTTGCAGCAGGCTGCCGATGAATCAGCTGTTCTGGAACGTAAACTCTGGGAGGAATCTGAGAAAGAATCACTGGAAGCTGTTCAGAAAGCAGGAGTGAAAATCAATTATCCCGACAAACAACCTTTTATTGATAAGGTAAAACCGTTGTTGGAGAGTTACAGTAATAACAAAGTCATCTATTCCTATATTAAACGTATTCAGGAAGTTGAATAAAAAGAACATTATGAATATACGACAAACTATTGACAAAATTCTTGAATGGATGCTCATCGCATTGATGAGTATCTTGGTAATTGACGTGCTCTGGCAGGTAATGAGCAGGTATGTGATGAATTCACCCAGCAGTTTTACTGATGAGCTGGCTGGTTTTCTTCTGATTTGGGTTGGCTTGCTTGGCGCTGCTTATGTGGCAGGAAAACGTGAGCATTTAGCCATCGACCTGCTTATTCAAAAAAGTTCTCCCGAAAGAAAATATAAGTTAGAACTGATTATAAGCGCAATAATTGTTCTTTTTGCAATTGGCGTATTACTCGTTGGTGGAAGCTGGCTGGTCTATACCCGTTTCTATCTTTCCGTTAAGTCCGCAGCTTTGGGAATGCCTGTGGGAATTGTCTATCTGGTGCTTCCCATCAGCGGAATTCTGATTGCCTATTTCGATATTGACAACATAATTAACATGGTTAAAGACAACCGGAAAAACTAATTATTATGGAATTTTTAGAGGTATTTATTCTTGTTTTCAGCTTTCTTGTTCTCCTTGTAATTGGAGTTCCCATCGCTTTCAGTATCGGAATTTCCGGAATTTTAACCATGCTGGTCAGTATAGATGTCATTCCGGCGCTCACCACTTTTTCACAGCGAATGGCAACCGGGTTAGACAGCTTTGCATTGCTGGCGATACCGTTTTTTATCCTTGCGGGAAATATTATGAACAGCGGGGGAATTGCCATCCGGCTGATTGACTTTGCCCGGGTATTAGTTGGCAGAATACCGGGCGGCGTGGCAATGGTGAATGTGATTGCCAACATGCTTTTTGGAGCAATTTCCGGTTCTGCGGCTGCTTCAGCTTCTGCAATCGGCAGTATTATGCAGCCTGAAATGAAAAAAGAGGGTTATCCCGAAAATTTTAGTGCAGCGGTGAATATCACATCAGCAACCACCGGACTTTCTATTCCGCCCAGTAATGTGCTGATTGTCTATTCTCTTGCAAGTGGCGGTGTTTCCATCACGGCTCTTTTTCTTGCAGGATATTTGCCGGGTATTCTAACCGGAATTGCCATTATGATTACTGCCATCACCATGCTTGTATTCCGGGATAAAGGGATTGGCGCTGCTTTGAGAACTCTTGGAGTTGTTACTTTGATTTTTGTTGGGCTGGTTATTGCTTATCAGGGAGTTACCTTTTCTAAAGCCAATTTTTCACCATTTGTCAACCAGATTTTGCTTTACCTTATTTTAGCAGGATTTGCCCTTTTTGCAACCGTGAAAACCATCCGGAATAAAGAAAAAGCGCTGCATGGAACCAAAAAGTTCCTGGATGCCATTCCCAGCCTGCTCATGCTGGTCATTGTAATTGGTGGAATTGTGGCAGGCTTTTTTACGGCAACCGAAGCATCGGCAATAGCGGTTTTGTATTCGCTGATTCTTGCATTTATCTATCGGGAAATGACAATAAAACATCTGCCCGACATTATTTTACGCTCAGTAAAAACCACGGGAATTGTGATGCTGCTTGTTGCAACCTGCTTAGGATTGTCATGGATAATGGCTTATCAGAATATTCCACAGAACGTGAGCGAAGGACTGCTTGCGCTTTCCAGTAATCCGTTTATGATATTGCTCATTATCAACATGCTCTTGCTGTTTGTGGGTACTTTCATGGATATGACACCGGCAGTTTTGATTTTCACGCCGATTTTTCTGCCCATCGTGACCGCTATGGGAGTTGACCCAATTCATTTTGGTATCATCATGGTGCTCAATCTGAGTGTCGGACTTTGCACACCCCCGGTGGGTTCGGTGCTTTTCATCGGTTGCAGTGTGGCTGGTCTCAGCATCGACAAAGTGATCAGACCAATGATTCCCATGTTCATTGCCATGATTATAGTATTGATACTGGTAACTTATCTTCCGCAAATCAGTTTGTGGCTACCATCAAAATTTGGTTTCTGATTTTGCTAAATAGTTGAGATATAATGACTTTCATTTATGATAGGATAAAAGCATTAATTGCCATTTTTTTGACAACACTTATCATAGGCCTGTCCTATGTATTTGTCAAAATGGGATTGAAATACTGCACTCCGATTGATTTGTTAGCCGACAGACTGCTCATTGCTTTCGTCACTATCTGGCTGTTGCGCACATTTGGAGCAGTGAAAATCGGGAAAATTGAAAAAAAGCAAAAATTTGAACTGCTTGGTCTTTCGCTTCTCTATCCGATTGGCTTTTTCGCTTTGCAGATTTCCGGCATTGAAATTATTCCCGCTACTGAAGCAGCTATTATTTATGCGCTGTTGCCTATTTTTACATTGATTGGTTCTGCAGTTTTACTCGGAGAAGAGACATCTCTGCTTCAAAAAATTGGTGCTGTTCTTTCGGTTTTGGGTGTACTTTATATTACGTTTCAGTCTTCCATAAATATTTCCATGAATTATTGGGGATATTTCCTGATATTCAGTTCATTGATTGCAATTGTGCTCTATTTTATCCTGCTAAAAAAGACAGTGCAAAACATTCCGATTGTCACTGTAACTTTTTACATTTTGATGTACGGGATGCTTATTGTAAATGTACTGAATCTGTTTTTTGCAGTTCGTATCGGAAATTTGAATGAATTTTTGGGAAGATTTTACCATGCTGAATATTGGTATGTTGTGCTTTATCTTGGGATTTTATCCACGTTCATTACTTCGTTTTTGACCAATTTCAGTTTAAAATATCTGCCTGCAAGTGTGGTTGGTGTTTTCAACAATTTTAGTCCGGTAATCGGGTTGTTTGCAGGAGTGATTATTCTGAAAGAGACCCTTTTCAGCCACTATATTTACGGCGGAATCATTGTTTTAATCGGCTTATTTATGAGTACTCCCTTCTCTTTTTCACTTCCGCGGATGCTCTGGCGTTTCAGCCTGAAGAATCGAAAATCAGCAAAAATTGAATGAGTAGAAAATATTCCCTGTTTCCCTCAATGTTTTCATAATCAGAATAGTATGGGTCAGTAATAAATCAATTTAGAAGAAAAATCGAAAATACGGTGGGGCAGAATTATTTACATAATTTTGCAAACATTTTTTCGGTAAATGAAAAGTATTAACTTTGCGTTTGAATTGAAGTAAAAATGACAGAAGAAGATCGTTTTCTTTTGAATGAGTTGAAAGCCAATGTACAACACCTTTTTCAGGAATATCAAAAACTGAAAACGGAGAAGAATACACTCAAAGAGAGTATTTCGGTATTGACTCAGGAGATTGCGCGACTTGAGCAGGAGAAAGCGGATTTAAGTCAGGAAAGTGAAAAAGTTAGGCTTGCCAACCGGTTCCTTGCCGGCAACGACAAGGACGGGGAAGCAAGAAAAAAAATAAATAGTTTAGTACGGGAAATTGATAAATGTATTGCATTACTCAACAAGTAAGTAGTGTATTGTGAATAATAAGCAGCAGAGAATTAATATCCGAATCGGTGGAAGGGCTTACCCGCTCACCGTTAATCGTGATGATGAAGAGAGACATCGGATAGCAGAAAAGAAAGTGAATGAAACAGTGGGTAAATACAGAGAGCTGTTTCACGACAAGGATTGGCAGGATATACTGGCAATGGCAGCTTTTCAGATTGCACTGGACAACACGGGGCTTTTGAAGCGTGCAGACAGGTCTCTTTTCAATGAAGGATTGAAGGATTTAAATGATGATATTTCAGATTTTTTGAAAGAGCATACTGAAAATTAGGGAATTAAAATAAATATTTATCACGTACCCGTATTGAATTGCACTGTTTTACAGAGCAATTTTTTACGGGTTTTTTATAATTAATTAAAATATATACAATGGATTGGATTCAAATATTGATAGGATTCGCTGTCGGATTTCTGGGCGGCGGAACGTTGGCTTACTATATCTGGAATACGGCTCTAAGTGGCAGAAGTCGCAAAATTATTGAAGAAGCCAGAGCCGAAGGTGAAGTTATTAAGAAAGATCAGACACTTCAGGCAAAAGAGAAATATCTGCAGCTGAAAGTGGAGCATGAAAAATTTGTTCAGGAGAAAAACAACAAAATCAATCAGCTGGAGAACAAGCTGAACCAGCGCGAAACAAATATTAATCAGCGGCGCGAAGAGCTGCAGAAAAGTGTTCGCGAATTTGAAATCACCAAAAAAGAGACTGAAACAATTCGTGAAAATCTCAATGTTCAGTTACAGCGGGTTGAGCAGAAAAGTGAAGAATTGGACAAATTATTTCGTCAGAAATTAGAAAAATTGGAGCAGCTTTCAGGATTATCGGCAGAGGAAGCAAAAGCTCAGCTTGTTGATTCACTGAAAGATGAAGCAAAATCTGAAGCAATGGCTTATATCACCGAAATTGTTGAGGAAGCACGGCAAACTGCCAATAAGGAAGCCAAGAAAATTGTAGTGAGGTCGATACAGCGTGTGGCTACCGAAACGGCGGTAGAAAACGCAGTAACTATTTTTCATATTGAAAGTGATGAAATTAAAGGACGAATTATTGGTCGCGAAGGGCGAAACATCAGAGCGCTTGAAGCGGCAACCGGCGTAGAAATCATTGTGGATGACACACCGGAGGCTATCGTGCTTTCCGCATTTGACCCGGTGCGCAGAGAAATTGCACGTCTGGCATTGCATCAGCTGGTAACAGACGGACGCATTCACCCGGCACGCATCGAAGAGGTGGTTGAAAAGGTGAAAAAGCAGATAGAAGAAGAGGTGATTGAAACCGGGAAACGTACAGCCATTGATTTGGGAATTCACGGTTTGCACCCCGAGCTGGTGCGGCTGATAGGCAAAATGAAATACCGCTCTTCCTACGGACAGAATCTGTTGCAGCACTCACGCGAAGTTGCCAACCTGAGCGCTATCATGGCAGCTGAGCTGGGACTGAATCCCCAAAGAGCAAAACGTGCCGGTTTGCTCCACGACATTGGTAAAGTGCCGGACGATGAGCCGGAATTACCCCACGCAGTTTACGGGATGAAACTGGCAGAAAAGTATAAGGAAAAACCGGATATTTGTAATGCTATCGGTGCACACCATGATGAAGTGGAGATGGAAACTTTGCTGGCACCGATTGTGCAGGCGTGTGATGCCATTTCCGGTGCCCGTCCGGGTGCCCGCCGCGAAGTGGTGGAATCTTACATCAAGCGGTTGAAAGACCTGGAAGATTTGGCGCTTTCCTATCCGGGAGTTACCAAAACTTACGCTATTCAGGCAGGGCGTGAACTGCGCGTTATTGTTGGTTCCGATAAAATCAGCGATCAGGATGCAGAACAGCTCTCTTACGATATTTCAAAACGAATTCAGGATGAGATGACCTATCCCGGACAGATTAAAATCACGGTTATTCGCGAAACGCGGGTGGTGAGCTATGCGAAGTAGTTCCGGGTTCCGGGTTCCGGGTTCCGGGTT
>LSQX01045736.1_pt1 | contig 15385 bp, 17 predicted proteins | sample 654561 | NCBI WGS metagenome assembly LSQX01 (sample SAMN04489861, study PRJNA283612) | anaerobic digester metagenome | isolation source: 4 biogas reactors fed with cattle manure at either 37C or 55C with and... | place: Denmark: Kongens Lyngby | collected 2014 | reverse complement strand
AATTTATAAATAACTAACAAGTAATTATAATGCAAGCGTAAATATTCTCAATGCGGCAGGAACTGCCGTTAAAGCCTCTTAATATCTGAACATTAGTTCGGAGTTTCTAGGAAACCTATTCTGTTTAGGGATGGTGGTTCACAGCATAGTGTACTTTGGTTATATTTCAAGTGTCCTGAATGAAGTATAATTTTTTTTACTTTTTATGGACTCCTAAAAAGAGTCCTAATAAAAAGACTTCTTTAAAAGTCTTTTATAGTCTTTAAAGAGTAGTGTACTTTGGTTGTAAACTAGTGTGATTTGGGTGTAAATTTTAATCGTTTTCATGTACTTTGGGTGCTTGGTTAATGTACTTTGGTTGTATTTGATGTACTTTGGGTGAAGTGTAATCATTTGTAATTAAGAGCATAACTTCGTTTCAAGCCCTTAAAATCGCTTATATATTGAATTTCGTAATTACTTTTGCTTACAATTTTAAATAGAAATTTAGCATATTCGTATAGTGTACTTTGGGTGTATTTCCTATTTTTAGGAACTTGTACTTTGGGTGTATGCCATTGAGTGTTGATGTACTTTGGGTGTAAATAGTGTACTTTGGGTGTATCTTGATGAGATATGGATGTAAAATTTAGCTAGTAATAACTTCTACTATGCCTATTTATCGATAGTTTGAAAGGTTTTAGCAATGTTTTTGCATTAGTAACATACAAGGTAGTTTTTGATGTACTTTGGGTGTAGAACATACATATTTCAGCTGCACTCTTTAGAACGCATGTACTTTGGGTGTAAATTACTTAGTATGAAGATACTTTATATGTTAAATTTGATTTTTTATTACTCTGATTGTAGTCTATTTTTTAAAAATAATGATAATTTTTGGATTTTGTATAACTATAAAACCCTTATTTGGCTCTCAACTATAAGGGTTTGAATGGGTTGTAGTGTACTTTGGGTGAATGATTTAAAGAGAGTTTAAACTAGATAACACATTATTATTTGCTCAATAGTAAATTTTCCAATACTCATCAAACTCATAGGGGTTCTTATTTTTTTGAGTATAAAAATTTAGCCCCGATTTTTTATCATGAAATTTTACAAGCTCTGCTTTTGAAAAACCAATTTTTTCTAAATAAAATCCTGCTAATTGAAAGTATGGATAGATAAAATCAAATTTTTCTATAATAGTGTAGATTTTATCTATATCAAGTCTATTTTTTATATTTTCCAAAACTTGAATCAAATTTTGGCTAGATTGAAAATAATGAATATTTGTAATCATCTCCACAAAAGCTCTATTTATTGAAGAAACTCTATATCTATCATATTCTACTATTCCAAAACCGTCAGTATTATTTGCTTCAAGCAAAACCACGATATGATTATCAATTTTGTCATAGGCATTTGTTCTTCTTGGTTTTTTACTAAAAGCATTATCTATATTTTCTTGATTGAGAGTTATACTCCCCTGCTCTATTCTTGTGGATCTTTCTTTTGAAACAAATATATAATCACTTCTAAAATCACTTAATCCTTGAAGATTTAAAGCTGTACTCATAGAGAAAAAACTATTTTTTTCTAATGAATTACAAAAATCATAGATATTAAAATCTCCCCTTAGTGAATATCTTGTTTTTAAGTGTCCTCTTATAGTAATACTTTTTTGAGCTAATCCCTCATCGATAAGTTTTAATAAAAAAGAGTTGAATGATAAACTACTAGATACTAGAGATTTATCTTTTAGCTGGTGCAATATCTCTTTTAGTTGCTCTTGTGATAAAAACTCGTATTTTTGAATAGTTCTTAAAATCTCATGTTTGTTTAAAGTAAAATAGTCTTGTTTCATTTATCAATCTTAGTAAAGTAAATTTACTTTACTATATCATATATTATAGCTTTTGTCAAGATAGATTTTTTAATCAGAGGTTGACTTTTATTTAAAATTAGATATAATTAAGTATATATACTTAATTAAAATAAGAAGATAAAATGAAAATATTTGTAGTAAAAAATAAGCAATTTTTTGGAACTCTTAGCCAAGTGAGTGAAAAAATTAGATTCGTTTATAGTGATAAAATACCTCTAAATAGTTATTTACAAGGATTACAAGAGAAAGAAAATATCTCAAATACTCTATTTCCTATTTTTGAAAATATGCTACCAGAGTTTGAGCAAGTAAATTTTATCAAAGCTCAAAACAATATCTCAAATGAAATTGAAGTTTTACTTTATCTGAGTGACATACATGGAAGTTATGAATTTTATAAAGAGGATGATTTTTATAAACTTAAACAAAAAGAGCAAAATATTTTTCATTTTAATGATCTACAAGAAGAGATACTAGATAACAACTATACTTTTCCAAATATTTTAGAATATTCACTAGATATAGATGAGTCAATTTTGTATCCTAATGGTCTAGCTAATAGTAAAGTTATAGGGCTTTCAGGGTACCAATACAAATTTAGTATTATCAAAGATGATGATAAAGAGGCAATTTCGTATGATCCATCGAAAAGTAGTAACTATTTTATGAAACCTTATAGCAAATACTATACAACTTATGCACCCAATGACAAAAATAGAAGCTATATCCCATATTTACTTATCAATGAGCATCTGTTTATGAGTTTAGCTCGTGATTTTGGATTTAGCGTTCCTTATAATGCTATTATAAAACACGGTAGCGATTACCACTATATCATCAAAAGATTTGATAGATATGGTGAACTTAAAATTGACCATCATGAGCTTTTGACATTGATGAATAAAAATAGTGATCAAAAATATAAAGTAACTATGAAAGATGTTATGGAGACTGCAAAAGAGTACATTTCAAAAGAGCAGCTGGTAGAGCTTTTTAGATTTATTCTATTTTCTGTTGTTATTGGACATGGAGACTTGCATGCAAAAAATCTTTCACTTATCTATACAAGCAATAAATTTGATGAAAAATCTATGCAACTATCCCCTTTTTATGATATATCTACAACAAAAATTTATAAAGATACAAAAGTAAATGATGTAGGATTAAAAATTGGTAACAAAACAAGTAAACTAAAAAAAGCAGATTTATTACAACTTGCTTCTTGGATAGATATTAGTACAGGTTTAGCTACTAATTTAATAGAGCAAACATCAAAACAATTTATAGATACTTTTGAAAATTATATTGAAAAACTCCCAGATAATATAAAAGCCCTACCCTATCATACTAGTAAATATGGCGGACAAAAGCCATTTGAGGTTGTGCTTAAAGAATATTATAAAAATAGAGTAGATTATTTAAATAATAATTTGTTAGAAAATTTTAATCGAGATAGTATTTGGGAGTAGTAGATATTATAAGTATTATTAAATAGTTTTTTTTGTTTTGGCAGCATCTTGTTGCCAAAACGAATGTTGGTTTAGTGTTTAACTATTTATTGTTTTTTTAGATTAATCTAGTAAACCTTCAAGTGGAGGGATAAATCTAATATCAGATGTTCCTGTATATTCAAACAGTTGTGAACCTGAATAGTACTTGATATTGAATTTTGCTAATTCTTTTTCATATTCTTTTAGATACTGTTTTGCAGAAGTTACTTGTCTTGGAGTTTGACATGGATAATTTATTGTCTCAAGGAGCTGCATCAGTTTCATTCTTTGGATATTATCCGCACTTGCATCGTGAGTAATAAAGAACTCTATGATTGATCTAATAAAAGCACTGCCCTTCCCTCTTATTCCAATTAGTTCATCAAACCTTTTATTATAGTTGATTGATATTGTTTTATTGAAGTACTCTGCATATTGAGATGATAATACTATTACATAAGCTTGTTCTTTTGAGCTATATTTCATTTCTTGGATAATATTGTAACTTGATGTAATAGAAGGATTATCGGCATCTGTTCTTACTATAACAACATCTTTGATATATTCTATGGCTTCTTGAATGTTTTTTTGAGTTTTACCATTCCACTCTAATCCTAATTGTTGAGCGATTTCATAGATACTGAAATATATGGCTATAGTTCCTTTATAAACAACAGACCTTATATTGTGAACCATAATGCAGTCTAGTATCATTTTGTGGTATTGAGTGAGTAGTCTATTTCTAATTTCAACCGTACCAAAAGCAGTCTCTCTTTTTAGAATATTTTTGTTTGCAACAAATTCTCTAGCCAGTGCACTATTATGAGAAATTTTATCTACAGGCATAAATGGACTTACTCTTAGGTCCATCAAAGTTGAAGTTGATTCATTAATCTTTTGTTTTGTATCAAAAAGACTGTATTGTATCATTTGTCCTTCATCTGTGAGCAAACTCATATTTTTTTTAGGAGTTCTTTTTCTAGGGCTTGATGGTTTTTTCTTTTCGTTATTTTCTTCAGCCATTATTTCGTCCTCTTTTGAGTTTTAATTGTAGTCATAATTCTTCTACCTCTGTATCATCCAGATTACCAAGTGTAGGCATTGAATATTTTTTAGGAGTTTCTTTTTCAAGGAAACTGCTCTCCCGTTTGTTTTGCGGTTCAAATGTTTTAACTTCAACTTTTGTATCAAATAGTTTAATAATATAGTCATGTTTTTCATTAGAGAAGTGGTTAGTTTTATCAATAACTACTTTTCTGCTTCTTGTGTCATTTTCAACTTTTTCAATTACATAATGCATTCTACATGCATCAATAAATGCACTTGCACCTCTAGCACTAGATTTATTAGTCCCACTTGCTTTTGAATGATGATGTATTAAAATAATAGTTTTATTTTCATCAACACACCATTTGTTAAGTAAAGACATAAAATATCTTGCATCTGCATTTGAATTTTCATCTGCTCCATAAAATGCTATTAATGGATCAAGTACGATTAAAGAAAAGTCTTTGAGTTGTTGTTTCATTAATTCAAATTTAGCATTGATATTTAAGTTTTTATCTACGAAATGAAATACTTGAGTTTCTTTCCCAATTACAGTTATTCTATTGTTTATGTTTAACTCATTATGTATTTTACATAAACTTGAAGCCCTCTTCTTTGAAACTCCTATTTCATCTTCACTTAACCATAAAAAACACTTTTTAAGTGTATATTTGTATATAAACTGCAATGCTATATAAAGTGATATATAACTTTTACCACTCCCACCAGGAGCACTGATAATATTAATTTCATGTTCTTGAATAGGTAAGATATCTTCTAAAAAGAAATTTGGATTTTTTTCTTCAGCTTTTGAAAAATCGATAAAATTAAATATCTCTTGTCTTTTAAAATCTCTACTTCTTTGAATAAGTGCTTCAAGCTCATTAACTTTATCAATACTACTTGATTCATCAGTGGCTATTTTTTTAAGTTGATTTTGTAGGTAAATTTTATAATTGTTTTCAAGTAAACTATTGTAAATAGAATCGATATGACTAATTGGATTGGCACTAATTATATTTAAAAGAGCTTGTTCAAATGAGCTATCTAGTTTTGCGATAACTGTTTCTTCATTTATAGGAAACTTGTTGATATATAGTTCATTCATTATCTCAAATATTTTTTTATATTGAGGATTTGAAAATATATTTTCTTTAATCTCTTTTATTGTTTCATTATCAAAAAATACAGTAGAAAGTAATCCTCTTTCCATACCATCAATAATATTTGTATCTAACTTATCAAACATAATACCTACTTAAAATTATATTTATTTACTCTATTTTACACTTTTAAAGTGTAAATGTTTATATATTATAGTATCCGCTAATTCTTAGTGACATTTTTAAAAGATCACTAACACTAATCATATATTCGCCCGCCCTACTCTCAAGCTGCTCTTTGATTACATCTGTTACTGGTACTGCGTACTGTTTTACAACTTTTCCAGTATTGTTTTCATTTTGTCCATTATTAGAGCTTATAGAAGTTGGAGTAAAATCTTGTTTAAGTGCATTACTAAGTGACATTCTAATTAATGATACAACATTTAAACCTATTGAAGTTGCCTCTGACTCTAAAATATCTTTTTCATATTGATTGGCATTTAAACTTACAACTGAACTTAATTTATCTTTATCATTTTTTTTAGGTCTGCCACCTCTTTTTATTACTTCAGTTTTTTGAAGTTCGGCATGAGTTACTACTTCTTTTTTACTAGTATTAAGCATTCCGAATTTTTTCTTTTCCATTATGTTCTGTCCTTAAAAATATTCAATTATAATTATATATACACTAATAAACACTAATTATTTGTAATTATCAATACTTTGTTTTAAGTCTATGATATTTGCAGCAGCTTTTTTATAAGCAAATGATTTTAGTCCACCTGCATTTGCAAGTTCTAGTACACTTACATTTTGATTGATAGCAGTTTGATATGCTGCACTTACAGGTATCATGAATATTTCACATTCAAAACCAAGAACATCTTGAATTATTACACTAACCTCTTCTATATCTTCAGGTTTTTGTATCATATTTGCTACAAACAAAATAGGTCTATCGAATTCTTTAACTACATTGATAGTATCAATTGTACTTTGCAGAGTTTCAACAGTTGCATTAAATGGAATAATTACAAGATTACTTTGTTTAATAGCTTGTTCTATCTTCACATCATTAAATCCACCAAAGTCAAAAATAGTATTTTCAAATTGAGCTAAGTTTTTTTCAGATAAATCTATTTTAGAAACCTTCTCAGGTAGTCTATCTGATAGATTTCCATATGGGTCTATTTCAACTCCATTGAACTCATAGCTTGTAATAAGTTGATGTGCAATCAAGCTTTTCCCAACACCACCCTTAAAATTGCAAATAGTAATATTCATGCACTACCTCTTTTAGTCTCATTATTTGTATGTAATTATACACTAAAAAACTATATTTCTAATTAAATGTAAAGAGCTTTATATAATAATTTACACTAAATAAATGTATTGATTGATATAGATGTGTGTATTTAAAATTTACTAAGTATATTATAATAGATATTATAGTATATTTACATTGATTAATTATACTATAATATATTTAGGGAAAGAGATGATAGAATTATACACACCATATGAAATTATAGAACAAGCTGTAGAAGTAATAGAAACTGAGCGAAAGATTCAACAATTACAACAAAAAGAGTTGGCTTTAAAAGCAGATATCCCCTTCCCCACTTACAAACAGTTTATATATCAAAAGAAAATCTCTTTTGAAAATCTGATTAAGCTTTTTATTGCTCTTAGAATGTTTGATAATCTTAAAGGGCTACTCAAAGCTAAAGATCATAAAACACTTGATGAGATTAAAATGGCAGATAAATTACCAAAAAGGATAGATAAATGAGTATGGAAGTTGAAGCATTTATATTTGATACAAAAATTGGAAATCTACTTTTAAAAGATGGGATTATATATTTTGAATATGATAAAGCTTTTAAAACAAGCGGTCTTGAAATATCTCCGTTAAAGCTCCCTCTTTCATTAAATGGTGCATACTCAAATAATGATGACAGATACTTTGAAGGATTAGCTGGAGTGTTCCATGATACATTACCTGATAAGTTTGGTACTAAAGTAATTGAAAGATATTTTGAATCCAAAAATATTCCACCCCATCAACTAAATGTAATTCAGAAACTTATGTTTGTTGGAGATAAAAGTATAGGGGCAATAACATATAAACCTATAATTCATAAAATAGAAGAGAAAAAAATAAACGATCTTATTGAGCTTCAAAACTTTTATGACAATGCAAAGAAAATAATCAGTGGCGATGCAATTGAAGTAGTTGATGAAATGTTAAACTTTATGGATAGTGCAGCAAGTGCTGGAGGTGCTAGAGCTAAGGCAATTATAGGGTATAACGCTCATTCAAAAGAGATAATAAGTGGTGTAAAAAGGGATTTAAAAGATAACTTTGAGCACTATTTAATTAAGTTTGACATTGCTAATGATGATGGAGCTAGTAGTGACTATACAAAATTAGAATATCTTTATATGAGTATGGCAAAAGAAGTTGGAATAGATGTACCAAAAATTGAACTGCTAGAACATGGAAATTTAGCTCACTACCTTATAAAAAGGTTTGATAGAGTAGATAAAGAAGCTTTACATCTTCACTCTGTAGCAGGACTTACTCATACAAATTTCAATATCCCTATGCACTATTCGTATGATGAGTTATTAAGACTTACAAGATATCTTACAGGAAGCCAACAAGCAGTAAATCAACAATTTAAAAGGATGATTTTCAATATAGTTGGCAGAAACCAAGATGATCATGCAAAAAACTTTGCATTTACAATGGATAAAAATGGTGCTTGGAATCTAAGTCCGGCTTATGATATGACTTACTCAAATGGAGTAGGGTACACCAAAAATCATCAACTCTCTTTAAATGGCAAAATAAATGATTACACTCTGCAAGATATTTTAGGATTAGCTAAAAAACACTCAATAAAAGAGAATGTTGCAAAAGAGTATTTAGAACAAATTATAGATGTATTTTCACAGTTTAAAAATAGAGCAGGGCAGTTGGATGTTAAGGGAAAAACAATCCTAAGAATAGAGAAGGAATTAAGAGTAAAATTCAATTAAATATACACTAAAAAAATGTAAATCAAAGTATTTAGACTTATATATTTGTATTTATAATTCTGACTGATATTTAATTACAAATATAGCTGACTAGCTAGAAAAGATTAATAAATATTGATAAATATACTAAATATGTGTATATATTAGTAATTCTATTGACTTGTCTATAAAATTAATAGATTATACTATCTAAGTTAAAATAACTCTTATTTAAAACAAGATATAATAATCCATAAAATAGATAGATAGATAAGGATAGTGTATGTTTAAAACAGGAAGCCCAGTAAAAGGGAACGACTTTATAGATAGAAAAAAACATCTACCAATATTTAAAGCATATTTACAGAACAATCAACATGTAATGATAAAAGCTCCTAGAAGATTTGGAAAAACTTCACTTATCAAGCAAGTATTTGAACATGAAAAATCATTTCACTATATCTATGTGGACTTACGAAGAGCAACTAATTTAACCTCTCTAGCTAATCAAATTTTAGAAAAAGCATATAGCTTTGCAGGTGTAGAAAATTTTATGGAACAGTTTAAAAAATCAATCACAGGACTTTTAAAAACCATACAATCAATCAAAATAGATGATATTGGAGAGATTACACTTCAACACTTAGAAAATGGTATTAAAGATGAAAGAGAGTATTTCTTGCACTCTTTAGATGTAGTAGAAAAAATATCTTCAAAAAAAGAGCTAAATATAAAGTTCGTTCTCGATGAGTTTCAAGATATTTTACGAATAAGTGATGATTTTATATTAGAACAGATGCGTTCAGTCATCCAGCATCATGAAGCTGTGACTTATGTGTTTTTAGGAAGTATTGAATCTATTATGACAAACATATTCTCTTCAAAAGCATCGCCATTTTTTCACTTTGCAAGAATTATGAGCCTTGATGGGCTTGATATTGATGAACTATACGATTATACAAAAGAGGTGTTTGATAAACAAAATATCAAGTATGATGATTCTTTATTAAAAATGTTACAGTTTTTGCAAGGACATCCTGATTATTCAGTTCAAGTGTTACAAGCACTCTATTATAAAGGAATTGTAGAAGATCTAAAAATGATTGACTATGATATTTGCTTAGAGGTTCTTACACAAGTGATACTAGAAAACAGAGCTTACTTAGAAGAACTTATCTCTAAAACAAAACAGAAAAAACATCATTATGAAGTACTCCATTCTATTGCTAATAAATACAGTGTCGAGCTAAACTCAAAATCACTTTATAATATCCACAGTTCACTTGAAGAGATGGGTCTTATAAAGAATATTCAAAGAGGGCAATACGCTATCAATGATATATTTTTAGAAGTTCTTTTGCAACAAAAAGATGAAGGATTGCTTCTTGAAGAGCAAATACACATAACTAATTTTAAGTATTAATATATTTATATACACTAATTAAATATAAATTAGTGTATTAATGCTTATCTTCAAGTATATGTTTTACCGCATCTAAATGGCTCATACCTTGAGATACAAGTCTATTCATTTTACTTCTTAAATCAGCATCAGTAAAGAGTAGGGTTTTTGACATACTCCCCATAGATAAATCTAGGGGATTCTAGTATCGACAAGACTAGGCTACAGAAGTAGCTCTTACAGTCTCTCCTCTAAGAGTTGATGTCCCAACTCTATGAATATTTATTGCAGCATTAACATCTCTTAAATGTTCTGCTTGGCATGATGGACAAGTCCACTCTCTTATTTTTAAATCAAGTTCTTTTAAAACATGTCCACACTCTGAACAAGTTTTAGAACTTGGATAAAATCTATCTATTTTGGTTACATTTGTTTTATATTCTAAAATATTCACAAACTCACTAAAAGCCAAATCAGATACTTTTCTTCCCCACATCATCTGCATAGCTTTCATATTCAAATCTTCTATGAAGATGTTATCATATTTATTTGCTAGTTGATTTGTGAGCTTATGAAAATAATCTTTCCTCGAGTTAGCTATTTTTATATGAAGTTTAGCTAGTTGCAATTTAGCTTTTGCTCTATTGCTTGAGCCTTTTTTCTTTTTTGATAGGTTTCTATTGAGAATTTTTAATTCTTTTAAATATTTGAGATGAAACATAGGTGATTCAATTTCTATTTTATCATCAAGAGTTAAAAAAGTTTTCATACCAAAGTCAATGCCCACGCTTTTACCTGTTGTGACACTAAGTCTAGTCTCTTTTTTATCTATTGTGATACAGATATAAAAATCTCCTAAGTTATCCCTCTTAATGATTACAGTCTTGATAGTTCCATCTATTGCTCTTGATTTCCAGAACTTATATTTATAACCATTAAGAGAGATAATATTATTTTCTACTTTATAACCCACTTTACCTTTAAGTGTATATGATTTATATTTTTTAACTTTCTTAAATGTTGGTGGGCTTACTCTTAGTTTAGTTTTGCCTTTTGTGCAATCAAAAAACTTTTTATATGCATTATCTATCCTCTCAGTGATGTTTTGGATTGACTGTGATGGTACTTTTTTCCAAAAACTATATTTATCTCTTTTTTTAAGCTTTGTGAGGTGTTTTTGAAGTTGGAATTTATTTAGATGTTTTCCATATAGCTTATAATATCTTTTATGGAGTGCTATACAGTGATTGTAGATTATCCCACTAATATTTATAGTTTCGTGGATATGCTTCAATCTCTTAGTTTTATAGAGTTTATATTTATATGTTCTGATTGACATCTTTTAAAAACTCCTTCCATTTTTGCTTCTCTTTTGGTCTTTCACTTGTTTGCTGATTCTCAACATACTGTTTGATTATCTCAAGTGGAGCACCGCCTACTGTTGCTATAAAAGTTGAGTTTGTCCAAAGAGTCGGAAGCTTTGTTTTTAGATGATGAAATTCATCTCTTAAAATTCTACTGCTTCTGCCTTTGCATTTTTTAACAAAATTCATAACTCCAAACTGAGGGTCTATGTCTGCTAAGATATGGATATGATCTTTGTCCGTCTGCATCTCTATTATCTCAACATTCAACTCAAGAGCAACTTCACTTATAATCTCTTTTAAGCGTTTCTCGACATTATCAACTAATACCTTGCGTCTATACTTAGGACACCAAATGATGTGATATTTGCAAGAATAGACAATGTTGCTGTTAGATTTATATTTTATTTTATTGCTCATAGTGTATTATATAATAATAAGGATAAATAATACAAGTTTTTTTATCTATTTTTTAAAAGAAAGTGTACGCTTATATCCCCATGGCTAAAGCGAGGGGCTTTACGCTAAATTTTGGTAATAATGATAAATAGTGAAGAGGTAAAGCAAAAGATTAATAAATCTTTAGCTTTTAAAAAAACAATAGCAGAGCAGAGCAGTGATGCTTCTGATAACAGTGCAGAGCTAAGTTATAAGTTCTTTGAAAATGCAGTGATTGAAGTGGACGAATGGATTGACAGCTAAAAAATGCTGATTGATTTAACAAAAGTCGGAACTGGAGGAAGTAGGGTAGCTGCACAATTTCTTTGCAATATTTACAATGCAAATCGTGTTAAATTTAATCCTAGAGAGTTGCATAATTTAAGTTTTAACTACTGGAATGATGCAATGAATGTATTAAAATTAGACCGTTTAAATTATGTTGAAATTCATAAATATATTGAAAATGGGAGAGATGTTTTTGAAGAAATGATTGTAAAATACGGCACTAATGAGGAAAATGAGTAATAAGCATTTAGTATTAATATAATAATTTATTAGTATTCAAATACTTTTTATAAACTATGTTAATACTAATTTACTACTACTTAAATACTTTTTAATTAGCTTTTTTTAGTATTCTTTAAGTAAATATATACTAATATTTAAGTATTATTTTAGTAATTAAATACTTTTTGATTACTACTTTTTAGAAAGGCTAAAAATGAAGTTACCTATCGAAATTTTACGACACAGATTAACCATACTACAAGAGGGATTACCTCTTATGTCTAACTCTTTTGACAAGTTCTACACAAAAGAAGAAATAGCAAAACTTACTATTGCAATTCAAGAACTGGAGAGCATAGCTGCACAAAAAGAGCTACTTGAGAAAGCGGTCGCAAAGATTGTAGATCTTAAATCTTCTATGTCTAATGAGTTTGGCTATCCTTGTTATACTCTTGAGGAGTTAATTGAGAACAAAGAGATCAACAAAGAAGAGATTGAAATACTGGACGGACTAAAGAAATTTGCAAAGGAGTTGGAAATATGAGTACCTCAACACAAAAAAATTATATGGATTTAATGGATGAGTTCTTTTTTGAGACAAGTAAACTCAAAAGCAATGCAACTAATCAAGAAGTTGTAGAGCTGCTTCAAGAGAATAAACCGCTCATCGATGAAATAGCAGCTCTTGCAAAGGCTACCGAGCTTTTTTGGCTCTCTAAGCATAAATACGAAGAGTTTAAAAAAGAGATGTTTGAAAACAGAGAAAAGGGTATGGAGAGAATTGTATTTGCATACGGCCAGTTGCTTGGAAAGGTAGCACACGCTCCAAGCTCTATACATATGAAAAGCTCTATTGTGTTGCTTATGCCATTACTTGCTGATGCTTTAGTTATTGAGGGAGAATAGAGATGAGAAATATAGATCCAAGATTAGAAGCAAGACTCAAAAAACTTTATGCTCTTGCAAAGCAAGGAGTAGGCGGAGAGGCTATAAATGCTCAAAAACTCTTAGAGGATCTACTTGCAAAGAACGATATGACTTTAGATATGCTCATCGATACAGAAACCAAAAAATACTTTTTTAACTATAAAACCGAATTTGAGAAAGATATACTTTTTAGAATTGTATCAAATATCAAAGAGGAGTCTAATTTTTCATATTTGCAACGAAAAGGGCAAAGGAAAATAGGCTTTGAACTAACAGCTTATGAGTATATTGAGGTTGAGATACAAAGAGAAGCTTATACGGAGAGCTGGAGAAAGTATTTAGAACAAGCTCAAAGTGCTTTTATTATTGCCAATAGGCTTACTTATTACAGTTCTAAAAATAGAGAACCTAAAGAGGATAAACCGCTTACTCCAGAGGAGCAAGCAGAGATACAAAGAATACTCCAGATGAGTATGGGTGTGCCTGATCCAAATTTCAAAAGAAATTTACTAGAGGGTTGAGAGCTTTATTATACCTCAACTCTTAACTTCAAATTTTTTTAATAACGACTTCGAGAAATCCCATTGGTCTTTAGCTGATGGGATGAATCGAAAGTCTAGCCTTGATTAGCTATGTAGTTCCGAATAGTCTCAGGACTAGCCTCACCCACGCTACACACAAAATATCCATCAGTCCAAAAAGTTTTTTCTTTCCAAAAATGCTTTTTCAAATATGCACTATGATTTTCCCAAACTCTATGCGTAGTCACAGACTTAATACGAGTAACGATGGAAGAGATACTAACTCTTGGTATATATTGTAGCATTATATGGATATGGTCAATATCTGATTGCATTTCAATAATAGTAAAATCACTTTTTGATTCTATCTCATAGATTATATTTTTGATAAATGTATTCATCTCTCCAACCAATAGCTTTTTTCTATATTTGCAAACCAATATAAGATGAACTTTCAAGTTGTGTTTTGCTCTATTAGTAGTTTCAAATCCATATAATTTTCTTTTATTTTTTCTCAAATCTTATCCTTTTTTCTTGCGTTATTTATAATATTATAGTATAATGCTATAAATAAATTAAAAAGGAGTTGAGTTAATGTTAAAAGCATTCAAATATAGAATTTATCCTACAAAAACTCAAATCCAATTAATTGAAAAACACTTTGGTAGTACAAGATTTTTATATAACTATTTTTTAGATTATAGACAAAAGGAGTATGCAAAAGGCAGCAAAGCTACTTATATGACTACGCAATCAAAGCTTACTGAACTCAAAAAACTTAAAGATTACGAGTGGCTAAATGAGTGTGGAAGTCAAAGCTTACAAATGGCTCTTAGAGAATTAGACAACTCTTATCAAAGATTTTTCAAACAACTTGGTGGTTATCCAAAATTCAAATCAAAAAAGAATAATCATCAAAGCTTTACAGCTCCACAAAATATTAAGATAGAGAATAATAAAACTTATTTACCAAAATTTACAAAAGATGGTATTAAGACTAAATTTCATAGAGAAATACCTGAAAATGCTATATTAAAACAAGCTACAATATCAAGAGTAAACAGTCAATACTTTATTAGTATATTAGTAGAAGATGGAGTATCTATACCTAAGCCAATTAAAGCAAAAAATGCTGTTGGTTTAGATGTGGGTACTGAAACACTAATTACAACAAGTGATTATGTTAAGTATCCAAATTTACGACATACTAAGAAGTATGCACAAAAACTTAAAAAACTTCAAAAGGACTTATCAAGAAAACAGCATAGTAGAAAAAAGGGAGATACAACTCCTAAATCAAATAACTATCTAAAACAATTAAAAAAAGTACAAAAGCTACATACTAAGATTTACAATTCAAGAAAAGATTATTTACATAAAATATCAAATGAGATAACCAATCAATATGATATTATTTGTCTTGAATCTTTGAATATAAAAGGTATGGTTAAAAATAAAAGATTATCTAAATCAATCAGTGATGTAGCTTGGAGTGAGTTTATGCGACAATTAGAGTATAAAGCAACTTGGAAAGGTAAAACCATCACCAAAATAGATAAATGGTTTCCATCTTCTCAAATATGCTCAAATTGTGGTTCTAGCACAGGTAAAAAACCACTTCATGTAAGAAAGTTTGTTTGTCTTGAATGTAATACCTCTCATGATAGAGATATAATACCTTTTATTTTTCAA
>LSQX01373731.1_pt1 | contig 15386 bp, 11 predicted proteins | sample 654561 | NCBI WGS metagenome assembly LSQX01 (sample SAMN04489861, study PRJNA283612) | anaerobic digester metagenome | isolation source: 4 biogas reactors fed with cattle manure at either 37C or 55C with and... | place: Denmark: Kongens Lyngby | collected 2014 | reverse complement strand
ATCCAGCTGTGGAAAGGCATGCTGCCGGCCTTGCCGACAGCGCCCAGCACCATACAGATAAACCCGACGGCGGATATGCCGGTAACGGGCAGCTTCTGCATCTGGCTCATATAAAGGGTGCCGGACTGGGTTGCAGTGACGATGATCCCCAGCATCAGCAAAAGATCGGCTGTGCCGGCCAGGGTGAGCGCTTTTACTGCAGCTTTGGGACTGTGCATATTGTTGATCAGCAGGATTCCGAAAAGGGTGCACAGAAGGCCCTCCCAGAAGAAGAGCATTACCCCCAGATTATCCGACATCAGCGCACCATTGATCATCGCCAGGCTGATGAACATATAGAGCATGAAGATACCGCTGTAACCTTTCCCTTTCAAAAAGACAACGCTGTACAGGGTTATCAGCAAAAAACCGGCGGCGACAAACAGCAGGAACATCGAGGAGAACCCATCGATCCTCAGGGCAATATCCAGGCCGCCCGAGGAGAAGGGAAATAGCAGCTCGATTCCTTCCGATCGGTAAAGACTTACCGCCAGCAGAAGATTGAACACCGCGGACAGCAGGGCCAAAAGCATTCCCGGAAGGTAGGACCTGTTGAAAAGGCGCAGAACAATTCCAACAGCAGCAGGCAATACGACCAGAAACCAGATGATATTTGCCCCGCTGCCCAGAAATAGAAAGATGGAGTTCAGCATTTAAATACCCCCCCCGATCAGCGATGCAAAACCCGACGGCATATTGATAAATATCCCCAGGGCAGCGGAGAGCAGCGCAAGCAGCAGCACCGATCCGACCATCAGCGGGGTCCCCTCCCTGACTTCGGAGACGGTTTGGCCCAGAAATACCTTCACGAAAAGCCTGAGCAGATAGAGGATCGTCATGATCGCGCCGATGATAAAAACAGCGGCAAGCGCAACATTGCCCGCAGATACAATCCCATTGATCACCAGATATTTGGCAAAGAAACCGCCAAACGGGGGGATCCCCATCACCGAGAAAGCGCAGAAGGCAAAGGCAAAGGCTGTCACGGGCATCTGCTTGTATAATCCGCCCATCTTGGTGATATCCTTGGTGTGCAGGTTATGTTCGACAATGCCCGCGCAGAGAAAGAGACCGCCCTTGGCCACGCTGTGCATCAGAATATAGAGCATCGCCCCGAGAACCCCGATCTTGCTGCCGCTGGACAGCCCCAGTAGAATAAAGGCCAGTTGACTGATGGTGGAATAAGCGATGATCCGCTTGATATCATTTGAGCTCAAGGCTACCCCCGCACTGACCAGAGCACTGACCGCAGCGATAACCGGCACGGCAACGGTGAAGACAGTATCGACATTCAGATTGATGACAAATAGCCGTGCGTACATATAAACACCGATCTTCACAAGCACCGCTGCGTGCAGAAGCGAAGTTACCGGCGAGGGGGCCACCCCTGCATCGGGCAACCAGTTATGCAGGGGAAAGGTTGCAGATTTCGACAGTATCCCGAACAAGATCAGGACAACCATCCATACGGGGATATGGGTGCCTTTCATCGCAACCAGATCAAAGGTACCCGTTTGTCCATAGATCCCGACAAACCCGATCAGCATGATCAGCGCCCCGACAACCGTTACGATAAAAGCCTTGTTGGCCCGGCTTACCGTGATCTCTTCGCGATAAAAACCGATCAGTCTCCAGCAGCAGATCGCAGATATCTCCCAGAATATATAGATGAAGATAAGATTTGTGCAGAAGACCAGTCCCATCATCGCACCGATAAAGAGACAGACCATCATGTAGTATTCATTTTGATTGCCGTACTCCATAATATATTCGAATGAATAGATCACGATAACAGTGGCTACAAGGGAAGAGGTCAAGGCCATAAATACGGCAAGGGCATCTGCATAAAAACCGAAACTCAGACCCAGGGGCAATTCATAATGAAGGAAGAGAGGCGATCCGGCAAGCACCTCGGGCAAAGCGAGCGCTGCGCATAAAAAAGCGGTCGCCGTGAAGGCCAGCGCAGCCAGGTTTCTCAATTTTGTATTGATCAAGCCTAAAACCGGAAGAAGAAAAGCACCGAACAACGGAACACAAATGCATATGAGCACGATACTGCTTTCCATTTATCCCCCACCCTAAAGCTTGATACACGAGCGAATACAATCCTCACAGCGGGAATCAGCCTTGGTCTAGGTTGCTTCTTCTCAGCTGGTCGGCCGTTGATAAAACTTCAACAGTAATTCATCTGTGGGTCTTTCTTGCCTGATCATCTCCTTTTTTACCGGCACCCGATCACCCCGCAAAACAACCGGGCAAACCGCATCCGGCTTCTGGCCAACCACACGGCCTGACAACTTCTTGTTGGCAGATCGGCCCTAAAGAACGCAGCAGAGATAATCCGCCAGCTTTTCATGCCGGGGCTCCCATAATTTCTGCAAGAGCAATGTTGTCAGGTTTGAACAAGGAATCGTGAATAGCTACAACTGCTTCGAAGAATTTTAACCATAACCCTCGAATGAAAGGGGCCCGTAGGTTCGGTGCAACCCTTACTTGCCTAAATTACTCCAACTATACCGGAATGTCAAGCCGTATTTGTTCGCCGAAAAATCCCCTGATAATATTAATTCTTCAAACTCCGGAATTATTCCTTCCCGTTCAGCAGATTCTCGGGAGAAGTTCCCCCCGCGGCATCATGATCTTTCTGCGTGTGCCGTATTCCGTGAGAAGATACAGGTTGCCGCGGCCTTTCTTGACCTCCCCGATTATTGCTGCATTTCTGCCAAGGTCAGCAGAGCGCAGCGCCTGCAGCACTGTATCCGCGTAACGGCGGGGTACGGAGAAAAGCACGGCCCCCTCGTTGGCAATGTACAGCGGATCCATTCCCAGAATGGCGCACGCTGCAGCCACATCTTTCCGCACCGGCAGTGACTGCCCGTCAATGATGATATCGGTATCCGGGCCAACCCATTCGTTCAAAGTGGCCGCCACTCCACCCCGCGTGGGATCGCGCATTGCATTGATCACACCATCCTGCTGCAAAACTTTTTCCACCATTGCCGCAACAGGGGCAACATCGCTTTCAATGGGCGGCTTGAAATCCAGCTTTTCGCGCGCCGCCATAACCGCCATCCCATGCGAAGCGATGGCTCCGCTGACGATGATCCGATCTCCCGGAGCTATCTTTTGAGCAGGGGGCTCCCTCCCGTCTGGAAATAGACCGATACCGGCCGTATTGATGAAGATACCGTCGGCTGCCCCCCCCTCGACCACTTTGGTATCGCCGGTGACGATAAAAACACCGGCCTCTTTTGCCGTCCCGGCCATTGATTCGACTATCCGCACAAGGCTATCCATCCGGAAACCCGCTTCGATGATCATCCCGACCGAGATATACCTTGGGCAGGCCCCGCTGACGGCAAGATCGTTTACCGTTCCGCTGATGCTGAGTCTGCCGATATCGCCCCCGGGAAAGAATAGCGGATTGACAACAAAGCTATCGGTGGTCATCGCAATCTTCTCACCCGCACGGCAGATGGCCGAATCGGTCAGAGGCCGGAGCATCTCATTGGAGTACGCCGGCAAAAACAGCTCCCGGATCAGCTCTTCCTGTGCTTCCCCACCCGAACCATGAGCAAGCGTTATTCTCCTTTGCATCCGTTATTGTCGCCTCCGTAACGATAGTGGGCAGCACAGGTACCCTCCGCTGAGACCATACACGCACCCAACGGCCGATCCGGGGTACAGGCTGTACCGAAATTCAGGCAATCTGCCGGTATCCCCTCGCCACAAAGAATCCGGCCGCAGATACAATTTTTTGCTTCTTCGATCTCGTCTGCCTTGATTTCGAACCTGAGGGTGGCATCAAACTGTTTGTAGCGTCCTTTCAGGCGAAGTCCGCTCCCCTCGATCTCCCCGAGCCCGCGCCACCGCGCATCGCAGGGTTCGAACACCCTGTCCAGGAGCAACAGTGCTTCCCTGTTCCCGTCCTCTGTCACCGCGCGCGGATACATATTGACACATCTGGTTTCGCCCTTACGCAGCAGCTGAATGATACCAAAAAGCGCCGCCACAATATCATCGGCCTCGAACCCGGCCACTACCGCGGGCAGCATCAGCTGATCCGGCACAAAGGAGAATCCCCTTGCACCGATGATTGCGGCAACATGCCCCGGGCAGAGCAGCGCATCGATCTTGCTGCCGCTTTTAAGAAGCTGTCTCAGCGCTTGCGGTACAGTTTTGTGCACCGACAATACGCTCAGATTATGCACCCCGCATTCATCTGCCGCCTCCACCAGAGCAGCGGTCAGCGGAGCCGTTGTTTCAAAGCCGATCCCGAAATAGACCACCTGCGCCTGCGGATTCTCCCGCGCCATGCGCAAAGCATCCAGGGGCGATGTGACGATGCGCATATCTTTACCCTGCTCGTAGAGTGAATAGAGACTTCTCTCGCCGCAGGGCACCCGCATCATATCTCCGAAGGAGGTAAAGATAATCCCCTTCCGCTCTGCCAGGGAAAGCGCTGCAGCAATATCCTGCTGCGGGGTCACACATACAGGGCAGCCGGGACCGGATATCAGCCTGATACTGTCGGGAAGAAGATCCGGGATCCCGAACCTGCGGATATTGGCCGTATGGGTGCCGCATACCTCCATGATCGTGACCTGACCCACGGCTTCTGCCAGCCTGGCCAGCCTTTCCTTGATCGTAGCACCTCTAGATCTCATTGATCATTTCCTCAATCAGCTGTTCGAGCTCCAGGCCGGCATCTTCATCGAGAATCTGGATGACAAAGCCGGCATGCACGAGCACAAAGTCACCCACTGCCGCGGATTGGCTCAGTCTCAAGCTGGCCCTCCTGGATACACCGCTGTAATCTATCTCGGCGAAGCCGTCCTTGATCCCGATAATTCGCCCCGGTATGGCCAGGCACATTACCGGTCACCTCCATCCATTTCCCGGTTCCTGACCCTCAAAGGATCATGATTCATCCCGATCAACCGCGACACCGCCGCAGCCTGGCCGTAAGATATCCCCCCATCATTTGCCGGAACCTTTTCATTGGCATAAACGGTAAAGCCCTTTCTCTGCAGTCCGGCAAACCCATGGTCAAGCAGATACGCATTCTGAAAGACACCCCCGGAAAGGACAACCCTGCTGCAAGCATATTCCTTTCTGGCCAGAAGTGAAAGATCCACCAGCAGCTGCACCACGGCGCGGTGAAACCTGGCCGCCATTGCGCCCCTGCTGCAGCCTTTGCCGAGGTCGCGAACGAGATCGCGGATCAGCTGGCGCCAATCAAAGATGAGCCTTCCTTCTTCCCGGATGATCTCAAAACCGTAGCTTCCCCCTGCTCCATCATCGATCACCTGCTCGAGTTCAATAGCCGCCTGCCCTTCATATGTTGTCTCGGTCCGGACGCCGGTAAGGGCAGCCACAGCATCAAATAATCGCCCCGCCCCCGATGTCAGCGGCGCATTGATTCTCCGCTCACCCGCTTGCAGCAACAGCCCCGCCTGATCACCGTATTCCTGAAAATGATCCATTGCGGCGGCTTTCCCGCAGGAGATGCTGAGCATCGCCAGGGCCATCCGCCAGGGCTCGCGAATGGCGGCTTCGCCGCCCAGAAGCGGTGCCTGGAGCATATGCCCGAACCGTTCGGTCCCGGTGATATCCCCCCAGAGGGCTTCACCGCCCCACAGGGTACCGTCCTCGCCATATCCGGTGCCGTCGAAGATCAACCCAATGGCGTTCCCGGTCAGCTGATGCTCCGCCAGGACAGAGGCGAAATGCGCATGGTGATGCTGGATCTGATATATCGGTAGCCTGTTTTTGAAACGACCGGCAATCCTCGTAGAAACATAGTCGGGATGCAGATCCCGGACAATCGCCTCCGGCCTGGCGTCAAACAACCGCAGATACGACTGTATCTCCGATTCATGGAATCTTTCATTTTCCGGCTCATCCAGATCGCCCAGATGAGCGCTCAGGAAAGCCTTTTCCCCCATGGCCAGGCAGAAGGTGTTTTTTTGCTGCGCCCCCAGGGCCAGCACCACCCCGCTGCCGCCTTTCAGGGGCAGCGGCACCGGGGTATACCCCCGCGCCCGCCTGATCAGCCGCCTCCTTCCTGCCCCGACCAGGCAGACGCTGTCATCCATCCGGCGAACGATCTTCCGGTCGTGTGTCAACACCGCCTCCGCCAGATCAAAAAGAGTGGCCATCGCCTCGTCATCGTCATAGATCGTCGGGCAATCGCATCGATTGGCGCTTGTCATGATCAGCAGATCATTTTTTTCCATGATCAGGCAGTGAAGCGGCGTGTACGGAAGCATCACCCCCAACCTGGTACAGCCCGGAGCAGTCTCCCGGGCTACAGCGCAGCTCTCCCTCTTTTGGAGGAGTACGATCGGTTTTTCGGCGCACCGGAGAATAGCTTCCTCGGCAGCGTCCAGCCGGCAGAACCGTTTAACCGTCTCGATATCGCGCATCATCACGGCAAAGGGTTTTTCATAGCGCAGCTTGTTTTTCCTCAACCTTGCTACTGTCGCCTCGTTCCGGGCATCGCCGGCCAGATGATACCCCCCCAACCCCTTGACCGCAACAATTCCACCTTCCCGGATCAGCTGATCGAACAGCCCCAGGGGATCGCCGCATTGCTTCTCTCCGGCCCTGTAAAAGCCAAGCTGCGGCCCGCAAACAGGACAGGAGCTGAACGGCCACCGGTGCCTCCTGCTGGAAGGATTCGCATACTCCCGCCGACAATCAGGACACTGAACCGGTCCGGGGCCGGTTTCCCCGCAGCCGCACGTTCCTTCGCCGGCAAGCGTAAAGCGCGCACCGCAATCCGGACAGCTGGTGAAAGCGTACCGGTAGCGCCTGCTGCTCCTGTCGGCAATCTCTGCCGCACAGAGATCACAGATTCCGATATCAGGGGATATCAGTCGGCGCCATTCCCTGTTAAAGCCAGATCTCATTCCCACCGATCCAGGCTGCTTGCCCATGGCTGCACCTTTTTCCGCAAAGTCAACTCAATTTTGCCTTGCCCGATCTGCTCTGCCAGATATTCCCGGTCCCGAAACAGCAGAATCCCAATAAATCCTTTCACCAACTTTTTACCTTTGACTTCGAATGCATCTCTTCGACTCCAAGAAAAGCAATTCCTTCTGCCTGACCGGTACATTGTCGCCCCGTTCTTGCCGCATGTAATGCTTTTGTAGCCAAATAAATGCTGATCGCACCGTTGCAGCTCGCTACACTTTCCTGAAAACCATTTTTGCTGAATAATTTCGACTCGATCCACTGCGGTGCAATGTTTGACCAATTTGATCTATTCAGAGATGCAGGAATCTTCAGCCGGATGTCTAATAAATATTACAGGAGCAGTACTTGTTGTAATATCCAGAGCCAGACAATTGAGATTGATTTTTAAAAGTATTGTTCTCAAATTATCCCGGAAGGAGGTGCTCAGACACACTGTTTACCAACGCCCGCGCCCTCGCCTAGAATCACTTTAATTATAACTGAAGGGAGAAAAAAATGGCTATCTTTGAAAGCACGCAAAAAATGTACGAGGTTCTCGGTGATCTTTTTCATGCTCTGCTCGATAACCCCGATGTGGGGCCAAAATACCTCGAATCAGGAATTACCATCAAATTCAATATAAGCGATCCGGAAGGTTATATCTGGCTATGCAGCGACGGTCAGATTGTCTGCGGGGAACACGATGATAAACCCACCGTGGAGATGACTTTAAGCGGAGATACCTGCCATCAATTCTGGCTGCAGAAGATCAAAATGCCGGTAGCCCTGGCCAAAAGAGCGATCAAGGCAAAAGGTCCCATGCCAAAGGTGCTAAATCTGCTGCCCTTGCTCAAGCCTGCCTACGAAATATACCCCGATATTGCAAAAAAACACGGCATTTTGTAGATCACATGACCATAAAGGAGACCAATTGATATGGAAAGGCCTTTGAAACAGTTCGAAAAGGACCGCAAGGAAGCGGCCAAGATTGCCGCCAGGCTACTGTTGGCTTCAGCGACCACCACCCCACGGGTTGGTGGAGTTGGTGAGTGCACCGTCCATATCATCGATGATGAATGTGAGATCGAGGATCTCTGCCAGGCCGTGGAGGATATGGCCGGGGATAATGAAGGCTGGGGGTTTTTCAAACGGGACGCCATGATGATGCGAGATGCCGATGCTCTGCTGCTGATCACTTCTCTACGCAGCAAAAACGATCCGTCAGACATTAACTGTAACATGTGCGGTCATCTGGTTTGCGATAATTTGCGGGAAGCAGAAAGGCTGCCGAGTGATAACAGGATCGCTTTCCCTGGCCCTCTCTGTATTTTCCGGGCAAACAATATTGCCTACGCATTGGACGGAGTTATCACACTGGCCAGGAATCTGGGGATTGACTACGGTGTTTTCTGGTCGGCCGGTGCAGCAGCCATGAGGATGAGGCTGCTCCCCCGGGAGACCGGCCTGGCTCTGGCGGTTGCTATCTCGATCACTGAAAAAAGCCCATTCCGGGATATCCCCAAAAAATATGATGAAATAAATGAACGGACCATGACTGATCGGATCATCAAGCGTCTCTGGCCGCAATTCAGGTCGATCTACAGTTAACCGAATAAACTTATCCGGTAAAGGAGGTAAATCATGGCCATCTTGGAGATGGAAGAGCTGGTCCAGAGGGGATTTGACCGCGCTATAGAGCTAATCGTACTGGCCGCCCACAACAGCTACCGGTTTGAAGGACGAAATACATTGAAGATCGTTGTAGCCGGCAAGGAAGAGATGGAAGAGATCGCCCAGTTTGGCTATTCCATGGCCGATATGTCCCCCTTGGCAGCAAGGGACGGGCGTCATGTGATGGAGCTGATTAAAGAACCAAGCGCCCTTATCATTTTTGGAGACACCCGCAAGTCGCCCTTCAATTACAATTGTGGCGCCTGCGGTTTCCGCACCTGCAAAGAGCTTAATCTAGCCGAGCCAACAGAATCGCTGATGGCGGAAGGGCCCAGCTGCCAGTTCAAAAACCTTAATCTGAACATAGCTGCCAACGCAGCTGCTGCCGCAGCCTACCGTCTGGGATTGTACAGCCGTGTTTTTAGCACCCTGGCTTTTGGCGCTCGCGCTTTGGAGGTCATCGAGGATGTTGATATAGTTGTCACTTTATCCGTAAGTGCCGCGAAAAGAGACCCCTATTTTGATCGTCACCAGTTCTGGACCGATGAGTACTGGGATGAGATCTTCGAAAAGGAGTTTCCCACATACACCAGAGGTTTTATCGGGGCCATCGAAGACTGAGCAAGGTATAAAAGGAGGATTTAAATGGCTAAGGCCCACCTGAACCAGGTCATCGCCTCTCATTTTGTGGAGATAAAGGCAAACCAGACGCCAGACAAACCGATCTTCATCTTTGAGAAGGGCGAGTATGGAGAAGATCTGATCACCTACCAGGATCTTCACGAAAGATCAAACAAGATTGCCCGCTGGTTGATCGAGCAGGGAATAGGCAAAGGGGATCATTTTGCCATTTATATGCGCAATCACCCCGAATTTATCTATGCCCTGCTAGGCGGTATTGTCATTGGAGCAATCGCTGTACCCGTGGACCCCCGCTACAAGGGGGACCGTCTAAAATTCATCATCAACCACAGCTCCGCCAAAGCAGTGATCTGCTCCGGGGAATGTCTTGCCGATCTGGAGGATGTTGCCAGCGGATTAACCCAGGTAAAGGCAATCGCTGTTTCCTATTTTCCAGAACAGGGGATCGAGCAATCATCCAAATATGAGACCCTTAACGAAATTATGGAGCAAGATACCTGGAAAATGGTTGATCAGAAAATCATGGACGTCCGCCATCCAATGCAGATCATCTATACCTCCGGGACCACGGGCGATCCCAAGGGCGTCATGATCCGCAATAACCGCACCGGTCTTTATTCCGTCCTGACACAGATAGTATGGAAATACCGCCCGGGTGATATCCTTTACTCCGGGCTTTCATTCTCTCATGGCAATGCCCAGGCAGTGACGCTGTTCCCCGCGCTCTATTCGGACACCAGGGCAGTTTTCAGCCAGCGATTCACCAAGAGCAGAATCTGGGACATCTGCCGCAAATACGGCTGTACTTCATTCTCTCTGCTTGGGGGCATGATGGCTGCGATCTATAACGAACCACCGAGACCTGATGACGATGACAATCCTGTTAAAACCGTGATCAGCGCCGGAACCCCCAGGGCAATCTGGGAATCCTTTGAGGAGCGTTTCGCTGTTCAGATCCTTGAGTGGTACGGTTCGGTTGAAGGCGGATTTGCGTACAAACCCCCCGGGAAAGGACCGATCGGTTCTTTCGGCAAGGGGATACCCGGCGTCATGGAGCTAAAAGTAGTCGATGAGTCCGATAATGAAGTTGATCCGGGGGTTACCGGTGAGCTGATCTTCAGAATGCTCCGGGGGGAAACAAAGGTCGATTATCTTGGCCTGCCCGAAGAGTCCAGGGAAAAGACGGCAGGCGGCTGGCTCAGAACCGGTGATATGGTCCACCGGGATGAAAAAGGGTGGTTCTACTTCGATCACCGAAAGGGCACTGAACTACGCCGGGCCGGTGATTTCATTCAACCGGATTACATCGAAAAGATCATCGGAGAGCATCCTGACGTTAGCGAAGTATGCGTCTTCGGTATTCCAGCTGCTTCCGGAGCCCCCGGAGAAAGTGATATTGTCGCCGCAATCAGCCCGTTCAAGGATAAAATAATTGACCCCATTTCAATCTATGAAAAATGCAAAAAAGAGCTCACCGCTAATTTTATCCCCTCCTATCTTCAAGTGCTGGATGATCTGCCGAAAACGATATCCGAAAAACCTTTGGAAAGGGTTTTGAGAGATATGTTCAATCAAGGCAAGGGGGAAATATTCGCTGTGGGGGATTATCTTTGATCCCCGGCAGGATCTTGAATTTAATCCTTCCGGGCAAATCCCTTTTCCCCGGAATCATGGGAAGTCCCCAGACCGGACTTCATGATATGCTACAGGCTAATTTGTTATTACCCCTGAGCTTTTCAATCATTTAAATTGGGAGTGAATAAAAGATCATGAGCTACCTCGAATTGGATGCCAATGTTACCGAAGAACAGATCATGTTTAGAGATTCCGTCCGCAAATTTGCCATTGAAACCTTGCGACCGGCTAGCGTCAAGCTGGATAAACTGAGCCCAGAAGAGGTCATCGCCCCGGACTCCATTTTGTGGGAAACACTGAAAAAAGCGTACGCTCTGGGCCTGCACAAGACCCTGGTCCCGGAAGAATATGGTGGTCTGGGTCTTTCCCCCCTTGAGGTGAGCATCGTCGTGGAAGAGCTGGGCTATGGTTCATCCGGTCTGAGTATTGCCCTGGGATTGAGTCAGTTTCCTGCCTACCTTGGTTCGCTGGTGCCCAGCGACACCCTTGTCAAAAATCTGCTGGTGCCCTTTTGCGAGGACGTCGATGCAAATATCATCGGCTGTTGGGCGATTACCGAACCAGATCATGGTTCAGATGCCCTCGCCGTTGGCAGCGCCCAGTTCAATGATCCCCGGATCGCCGGTACATGCAGGGCACACCGCGAAGGTGAGGAGTGGGTGATCAACGGTCAAAAGGCGGCCTGGGTCTCCCTCGGCACCATCGCCACCCATGCGATGGTCTACCTGACCATCGATCCGTCCATGGGGATGGCCGGCGGTGGAATCTGTCTGGTCCCCCTTGACCTGCCAGGCGTTTCCCGCGGGAAACCTCTTAACAAAATGGGCCAAAGAGAACTGAATCAGGGTGAGATCTATTTTGACAACGTCCGGGTCCCCGAGGAATATATGTTTATCGATCAGGAGAGCTACGAAGCGATCACCGACATTACCCTGGCTACCTGCAACGCCTACATGGCCGCCACCTTTACCGGTGCAGCCCGGGCGGCTTACGAGGAAGCCCTGAAATACTCCAAGGAAAGAATCCAGGGGGGCAAGCTTCTGTTCGAACATCAGCATGTACGCTTCAAGCTCTTTAACATGTTCAAGACAATCGAAGCCTGCCGTGCCCTCTCGCGGGCGGCGCTCAACTACAACCTTTCCAATGTACCACCAGCCACTGAATACTCCGTTGGCGCCAAGATATTCTGTACTGAAGCTGCCTTCCAGATTGCCAGCGATGCTGTTCAGATATTTGGTGGCAACGGCGTAACCAAGGAATATGTCATTGAGAAACTTTTCCGTGACGCGCGCGCTTCCATGATCGAAGACGGTTCCAACGACAGCCTAGCTATTTTTGCCAGCGAAAAATTATAAATTCTTTGTCGGAGGGATAGTTGATGAGCAATGTATACGTAATTGGGGTAGGGATGACCAGATTCGGCAAATTCCTGGACAGTTCTGTCAAGGAGCTTGCTGCGGAAGCCTTCGGGAAGGCCCTTGAAGATGCCGGGGTGGAAAGCAAGAACCTGGAGGCTGCGTACGTTTCCAATTCCTTCTGGGGCATGTTCAGTGAGCAGCATTCTATCCGCGGCCAGGTAATGCTTCATCCTCTCGGCATTACGGGGATCCCGATTATCAACACAGAAAATGCCTGTGCAGGTGCCTCGACAGCGCTCAACCTGGCATACACGGCCATCAAGGCCGGGCAATATGATCTGGTTCTGGCGCTGGGAGCCGAGAAGATCAGCCATCCCGACAAGATGCTTTCATTCCGATCCTACGCCTCCTGCCTGGATGTCGAGGAATTCCCCAAAAGGATCGGCGAACTGATGCAGCTGGTGGATAGCCTACCTTTGGAAATACCAAAAGAAGCAGAAACAGATGGGGGCCGCAGTATTTTTATGGATATATACGCCCTCGGCGCCCGTTGGCATATGAGTCAATACGGAAGCACCCAACGTCAGTTAGCCATAATCTCTTCAAAAAACCATGACCACGGCGCCCTCAATCCTTATGCCCAGTACCGCAAAAAGATGAGCGTTGATCAGGTTCTCCAGGATAAACCGATCGCCTATCCCTTTACCCGGTCAATGTGTTCGCCGGTGGGTGACGGGGCAGCGGCAGCGGTAATCTGCTCCGAAAGATATCTTGCCAAAGCAGGCAAAAACCGTGCTGTAAAAATAATGGCCTCCGTTCTCGGAACCGGGCGTGAGAGGCCGATGGAAACAGATCATATCGGGAAGATCGTATCCCGCAAAGCCTACGCCATCGCCGGGGTTGAGCCGGAAGATATCGATGTGGCCGAAGTGCATGATGCCACCGCCTTTGGGGAATTGCTGCAAACCGAAGTGCTGGGGTTCTGCCCGGAAGGAAAGGGCGGTCAGCTTGCCGAGGAGGGAGCAACACGTTTGGGCGGCAGGATTCCGGTAAATGTATCCGGAGGGCTGGAATGCCGCGGTCACCCCATTGGCGCCTCCGGTCTGGCCATGGTCTACGAAGTGATCACCCAGCTTCGCGGTGAAGCGGGAGCCAGACAAGTGGAGGGCGCCAAAATTGCCCTGACCGAAAATGGTGGTGGGTTTATCGGCACTGAAGAGGCTGCTGCAGCGGTGCATATTTTCGGTAAAGAGTAAAGAGGTCGTCAAAGTAATAGGTTCACTATCATCCACAAAAATGCGACAGCAGGTTGGTGCAAGCATCAAAGACCGACCTGCTGTCCTATCATCCGTTCAAGTCAACACTCCTGGTAAGATCCCCTTCGTAAAACCCTCTGCGGGATAGATCCCGGTGGCACTGTCAATTTGCAGCCATACGCTCCGGGTTAAGATTTTTGCTTACAGTTTTTCTTTCCCGTGTTATATTAGATGGAGAGTGAATCTAGAACATGGGGGTGTGAGCCATGACCAGCAAACGTGAGCGCTTTATCCTGTTCGGCAAAAACCTTCTGGCGAAGCTTGGTACCAGCTTGCAGCGTTTCCCGGAAACCCTGCTTGTCTGTACCGCCACGGTAATAGTCCTGATCATGCTGAACCACGGCTTTGACAACACTGCCGGGGAACCCGGCGAATACCTGATGCGGCTGGCTGCAGTGCTGGCCCTGGGGATACCCCTTTCTCTCTCTATCAAGGTTTTCTTTGAAAGAAAACCAACCCTGCAGACAGGATTCAAGATCCTGCTCTATACCGCTGCCGCAGCCACCCTCACACTCTACTATTTTTTCCTGCTGCAAGAGTTCAATATGATCGCCATCTCCAGATATGTGGCGATCAGCCTTGCTCTCTATCTTTCTTTTACCGTGATCCCCTACTTTTATCGCCGGCAGAACTACGAGCACTCCATGATCGGGCTGTTCGTCAGTTTTCTGATTACTTACCTGTTTGCCTCCGTTCTTTTCGGCGGTCTTGCCGCCATCCTGGGAACGATCAACTACCTTTTTTCAGCCCGCATCTCCGAAAAGATCTTTCTCGATCTCTGGCTGATCGTGGGAGGGATCTTCGCCCCGGCCTTTTTCCTGGCAGATATCCCCTCGAAAGAGCGGCCGATCGTTAAAAGCTATCCCCAGGTACTCGAGATGCTGTTGAGCTATATCATGATCCCCTTGATCCTGGCTTACAGCGCCATCCTCTACCTTTACTCGATCAAGATACTGATTACACAGCAGTGGCCCGAGGTGATGGTCTCGCATCTGGTGCTCTGGTATGCCCTGATCAGCACGCTGGTGCTCTTCTGCGTCTACCCCCTGCGACAGAGCAACCGGTGGATCCGATCGTTTACCGCCTATTTCCCTATCCTGCTCCTGCCGCTGCTGGTGACGATGTTTGCTGCCATGGGCGTGCGGATCAGCGCCTACGGCCTTACCGAAAATCGCTACTTTGTGCTCGTTGCAGGATTGTGGGTCACCGGCTCGATGCTCTATCTGATCATATCAAGGAAACCGCGCAATATATTCTTGCCCGCTTCACTGGCCCTGGTGGCAGCTCTGGCGATCTGCGGACCGTGGAGCGCTTATGCTGTCTCGGTACGCAGCCAGAATCACCGCTTTGAAAAGATTGCTCTGGAATACGGATTGCTTCAGGAAGGAAAGATCGTCAAACCCGCTGCGGCCGTACCGGATAAAACCCGGCAGGAGATCAGCTCCATCGTCCTCTATTTTGACCGCTACCACGGCCTGGAGCGGCTCCGGGCGCTGCCTGAAGGGTTCAGTACTGACGGGATGGAAGCCCTTTTCGGCTTTCCCCTCTATCCGGAATACGGTCCTCCCAAAGATGCTGCTGCCTATTTCCATCTCTTCATGGACGAGCAGGAAAACTGGTGGAAACTTTCCGGTATCGACTATCTCATGCAGTTCTCTTCCTCCGGGCAGCATTACCGGACCGATGACTTCGAGGCGATCTATTCACCGGCAAACCATGAATTGAAGATCATCTTCCCGGATCGGCCGGATTATACCGAAAATGT
>LSQX01263748.1_pt2 | contig 15387 bp, 17 predicted proteins | sample 654561 | NCBI WGS metagenome assembly LSQX01 (sample SAMN04489861, study PRJNA283612) | anaerobic digester metagenome | isolation source: 4 biogas reactors fed with cattle manure at either 37C or 55C with and... | place: Denmark: Kongens Lyngby | collected 2014 | reverse complement strand
CCATTACAAAGAATTTCTTAATGGCTCCGGATTTCACAGCTTCCACAACCTTATCAGCCAAAGCCATAACCTGATTATGGGCAAAACCGCCTACTATAGTTCCGGATTCAATCTCTTCCGGCGGAGGAAGAGTCTTTGCCAGTTCTATAATTTCTGAGAAATCCTTTTTCCCGTTTTCATCTGCATGAATGTGTTTGCATCCGGGGTATCCGGCAGAACCGGTAGTAAAGATTCTTTTCCGTATTTCTTCTTTTCTTGGAGGCACCAAACAATTGGTAGTAAACAAGATAGGACCTCTGAAGGTTTCGAATTCAGTTGTTTGTTTCCACCATGCATTTCCGTAATTGCCCACAAAATGATCATATTTCTTGAAGGCAGGATAGTAGTGTGCAGGAAGCATTTCACTGTGAGTATACACGTCCACCCCGGTTCCGGCCGTTTGTTCAAGCAGCTGTTCCAGGTCTTTCAGATCATGACCGGAAATCAGTATGGCAGGGTTGTTCCGCACACCGATATTTACTTCCGTTATTTCAGGATTGCCATATTGGGAAGTATTGGCTTCATCAAGAAGAGCCATTACTTTCACGCCATGTTCTCCTGTCCTTAAGGTCAGGGCTGTAAGATCGTCAACTGAAAGAGAATCATCCAGGGTGGCTGCCAGTGCTTCATATATAAAGCTGTATATTTCCATACTTTCTTTTCCGATATTATAAGCATGTTCTGCGTAGGCGGCCATGCCTTTCAGTCCATAGGTGATCATTTCCCTGAGAGAACGGACGTCCTCATTTTCTGTCGCCAAAATTCCGACTGTCGAAGCCTTTTCCAGCATAGACTCTCTGGAGTCCACTGTGAATACGGCAGCATCGTGCAGCTTGCCAGCCGGTGCTGATCCCCTGAGATCATCGCGCAGCTTCAGCATCTTTTTGATCTGTCTTTCTATGGCATCGTCATCAAAATTTGCGTTGGTTATAGTCATGAACAAACTGTTTAGCATTTCAAAATTGATTTCCTTAATGCTTGACACATCCACTTTATTTTCCACTACTATATTGGATATGCCTTTTAAGGTATAGATTAATAAGTCCTGAAGATTTGACACCTTTTCGTCTTTACCGCAGACGCCTCTCACTGTGCATCCGGTATTTTTGGCTGTTTCCTGGCATTGGTAACAAAACATCATATTAAACCAATCCTCCCCCTAATTGCTTTTTATTTTATTTTGATTTACTCTTTCTGCCTGTCATTCTAGCAATGGACATGGACCTTGTCCGTGATTTCTATCACAAAGGAAAATATTTTTTCACCTTTTTAGTAACCGGCTGTTTTATCCACAACACTTTCCATTTCCTGTCCTGTTAAGAATGCCTTTAAATTGCGGGCAGCAATTCTTAATATTTTATTATATATGTCATCCAGGCTGTAGCCTCCGGTTACATGAGGAGTAATGATAACATTTTTTATTTTCCAAAGCCGATGTTCAGCCGGAAGGGGTTCCGGATCAGTTACATCCAGGGCGGCGCCCAATAAATGGCCAGCTTCCAGTGCATCGCATAAAGCCTCTGTATCAATGGCAGTGCCCCTTCCTACATTGATTAATACCGCATCTTTCTTCATTAATCCGATTGTTCTTCTGTTAATAACATGATAGGTGGAAGGTGTGGAAGGAAGACTTAATGCCACAATGTCCGCTTTTGGCAGAAGAGCCTCCAGCTGGTCCATAAAATGCAGCTCGTCAACATAATCAGGTTTATCAGGATTCTTTCTGCGTATACCTATTGTATAGGCTCCCAGTGTTTTCAGTCTCCGGGCAAATTCCCTGCCTATATCCCCAAGCCCTACGATTAAGGCTACAGAGTCCTGGACGGACTTAACTTTTCCTTCATTTTTCCACAGAGCCTTTGCCTGATTATCTCTGTATAAATGCAGCTTCTTGTATATAGACAAAAGGAAAGCCAGCATGCATTCAGATATGGCCAGGCCAAAAGCACCGGAAGCATTGGTAAGTATAACGTCCTCCCGCAGCACGCCTTCGTTTATGTATTCTCCTACCCCGGCGCTGTTCAGCTGCAGCCACTCCAGGTTTGGAGAAGCTCTTACCAGGTCTATGGGCGGGTTGCCGATTATAATATTAGCTTTCTGCACCATATCAAAAGTCAGCTGTTTTCGGTCGGCATAGAGAAAACTGCAATCAGGTCCGCTTTCTTCAAGGATTGCCTTATCTTTCTCACTAACGGGCAGCAGAACAAGAACATTCTTATTCATATAGACCTTATCACTCCTTTTAAAGGCAGATTTTATGAATCCTCCGATTTTACCTTTTTATCTTTTTCGAAAAATGACAGTATAAAAGCAGCTGATGCAAATATAATTGTAATAATGATTAAGGTACGATTGTCTTCTATTGGGCACGCACCAGGCGGAAGAGATTTTCTCATAAGAAGGGTATTTATTAAAATATAGCTGCTAAGCACAAGGGTTGCGGCAAATAAGACATTACAAAGTATGGAAATCAATCTTCTAAGCATATGTCAACTCCTTTGTGAAATCACATATTTCTTAGTAACCAAAGTCAATAATTAATAAACAGATAATAATTAATAAACAAAATGACAAGCTGTAAACAAATACTTTGTCATATTTTCAAAAAAACCCCATTTATTAGCTGAACTTGTCCTAATTGTCAGAACCCAGGATAAGGTATTTGAGCGCCTCTGAAACGCCCGCTTCTTCCACGGTTTTAGTAGTATAATTACATACTTTCTTGATATATTCAGGGGCATTGCCCATGGCAACGCTGATTCCCGCATATTCCAGCATATCCAGATCATTTAAACTGTCGCCTATTGCAATGGCATCCTCCGGTTTCAATCCCAAGTGATCCAGAATTATTTTTACCCCCAGGGCCTTGCTGCTGCCTTTAAGTGTAAATTCATAATAGGTTTCATGTTCAAGGCAGAAAAAAGAACTGAAAATTTTTTTTGCTTCATCCGGCATTCTGCCTCTGCCGCATGCAATGGAAACCATGCCGTTTGGAAATTTCTTTTCAAAATCATCAGGAGAAGTAATTTGGTTTATACCTTCCATACCCTTCGGATTAATATAAAAGCTTTCCCCAGGTCCCTCAAGTATACAGAATTCACCGGTGCGCAGATAGTATTCAGTGATCATTCTTAATTCTTCCCGGCTGAAAGTAATATTTCTCAGTATTTTGTCGCGATAACGCACATAAGCCCCAAGGGCTGCTATAGCCCCGTCCGTGGGTACTTCCATAACTTCATCAGGTATATGCCCATAAGCCCGCCCAGTATTAAGTATAACCGAATGGCCCCTTTGGCGGACCTGCTGAATCGTATCTATATTCTCCTGCGGTATGCCTGAGCTGCTCAGTAATGTTCCGTCAATGTCAAGAAATATTGCGTACTTTCTGCTCATCTATCCGTTTTCGTCCTTCCTGTGTATGCCGTTCTCTATAATTACCTATATATATAGTGTATACGCAATCATTATTTCATATTTTGATCAGATAAACAAGTAAGGTGTCTCCTTTTTGATGCTGCCTCAATTATATTTGACAAAGGTTAAAATCACTTGCTATAATCATAAGGCGAACATATGTTCGTATGTTTTTACATATATTTACTTTCCCAGGCCAAAATATGGAGGTGGGGTGATTTGTATGAAGAAATCAATGAATTAGTGCGAAAGGCAAAAAAGGGTGACAGCACAGCATCGGCAGAACTGCTGTCCCGTATGAAACCGCTGCTGCTGGCCACCATAAGAAGACATAATATAAGGCACAGCCGGGAAGATTTGCTGCAGGAGGCTTCCCTTTCACTGCTTGAGGGCATTCAGGCCTACGATGAAAAAAAAGGCATTCCATTTCCGGCTTACATAAAAATCAAATTAAATTTTGATATCTACAATATCTGCCGAAAAGAAAGGAAATATGAATTCAGAACCGCGAAAGCTGATACAGAAGAAAAAAGTCCGCTGGAATGGATCATGGATGAAAAAGCCGATACAGAAGCGCAGGTCATAAAAAAGGAAGAAACATATGCTGTGAAAGAAGCTTTAGGCAAACTGGAACCTAAATACAGACAGGTTCTTGTTTTGCATTTTTTTGAAAAACTTTCCTTAAAGCATATAGCGCTGATAACAGGTGTAAGCTATAAAACAGTTCAGAGGTACAAATCCAGGGGATTAAGTGAGATGGCTGCCCGGCTGAACCCCTATCGCGGCCGTCAGCCAAAGACTTAATCAAACCTTTTCGGCAGTCTTAAGGGACAAAATATGAATGGTCACTCCAATTGCAATCAGGAGCAGCAAAATTTTTATTATCAGAGAATCCACCAGGAACAGGGCTGATGATCCAATGAAGAGCCACAGCAAAATCAGGGCGTATATCTTAGAATGCAAAGGAACACCTTTTCCATCCAGATAGCTTCGTATATATGCACCAAGAACACGGTGATTCAATAGTTTTTTATAAAACCTGTCTGAGCTTTTTCCGTAGCAAAAAGCAGCAAGAAGCAAAAACGGGGTCGTAGGCAGTATGGGAATGAATATCCCAACAGTGCCCAAAGCCGTAAAAACTGAGCCCAATATAATTAATGCAATTCTGGTTTTATTCAAGCAAATACTCCTTGCCAGGCTATAATGTTATAATTATGTACTTTCTTATTATAAACCCTGAGAACCTGTCCGTAAACTTATTTATCTTTTTGTATATCTTCCGATTTTTTTCAAATGAATAACGAATTGAATAATTAGTCATAGTCTGATATAATTATGCAGTAATTGCAACCTTTTTAAGACACATCAAATACATAAGTATTAAGGGGGAAAATAAATGTACGGGGATCAGATACAAGTCATAATTGCAATGTGTATTTACATAAGCGCCGTAATTGCCATAGGTTTGTACTATGCAAAGCGGGCCAGTTCCAGCAGTGAAAACTACTTGATAGGCGGCAGATCCTTAGGGCCCTGGGTCACAGCCATGGGCGCCGAAGCCTCAGATATGAGCGGATGGCTCCTGATGGGGCTTCCGGGAGTAGCTTACTGGTTTGGTCTCAGCGATGCCATCTGGACGGCAATAGGTTTGCTGATCGGAACCTATCTGAACTGGTTATTTGTTGCCAAAAGGTTGAGAAACTATTCCAAAACCTCTTCAAATTCCATTACCATACCGGATTTTTTCAGTAACAGGTTTAAGGAAAACAGAAAAGTAATTTCAACCATTGCCTCATTATTTATTTTAATATTCTTCACTGTTTATGCGGCCAGCTGTTTTGTAACAGTGGGCAAACTTTTCAGCACACTATTTGCAGCCAAATATCTGTACATGATGATTGCCGGAGCCTTATTCGTTGTCCTGTATACCTTTGTTGGAGGGTTCCTTGCAGAAAGCGCCTCTGACTTTATGCAGGGAATCGTTATGATAATTTCTCTGGTTGTTGTACTGTCCGTAGGTATTTCCACTGCAGGAGGAATTTCAAAGGTTATAAGCAATGCAAAGGAAATCCCCGGATTTTTGGAGTTTTTCGGAATCGCACAACCGATAGCGGCCGACGGCGTTCAAAAGGTGGAAGCAGGAAGACCTGTATTTGGAGAAGCAGGCAAATACGGATTTTTAACCATAATTTCCACGCTTTCCTGGGGGCTGGGCTATTTTGGGATGCCACATGTCCTGCTTAAATTTATGGCAATAAAAAACCCGGACGAACTGAAGCTGTCACGGAGGGTTGCAACTGTCTGGTGCTTGATTTCACTTATTGCTGCAGTTTCAATTGGTATTATAGGCAGATTGGTTTTCCCGACTGCACTGCTGACCCAAAGTGAAGCAGAAAATATTTTTATTCTTATGTCCCTGGATTTCTTTATACCTGTATTTGCAGGGTTTGTTATGGCCGGTATTCTGGCTGCAACTATCAGCTCCTCAGACTCTTACCTGCTGATAGCTGCTTCAGCCTTTTCCAAGAGCATCTATCACGGAATCCTTAAAAAAGATGCAAGCGACAAACAGGTTCTGTTCATGACCAGGCTTACACTAATCATAATTGCAATTATTGCCATGATTATAGCCATTGATGAAAACAGCATTATTTTTAAAGTTGTATCCTTCGCATGGGCCGGCTTCGGAGCTACCTTCGGACCTATTATGCTCTTCTCCCTGTTCTGGAAGCGTGTTACCAGGGAAGGCGCTATTGCAGGGATGCTGACCGGCGGGACCATGGTATTCGCATGGAAGCTGCTGGTAAGGCCTCTTGGGGGGATTTGGGACATATACGAGCTCCTGCCTGCATTTGTTTTTTCCTGTATAGCCATAGTTATAGTGTCTCTGCTGTCTGACGAACCGTCAGCTGATATACTGCAGGAATTTGAAACTGTAAGGAATGCATGATAAGGTAAAAATCCACGGAAAGATAATATGAATAAATAGGACAAAAGCTCCATTTAAGCTCCATTTCAATTAAGCCACTAATTGAATGGAGTTTTTTTATGCCAACCCGGAATTTGTAATTTTGCGAAACATAATAATATTGTGTTTAGTTTGAGAACTGCTTGTGAAATCATTTAATATATGTTAATATTAAAAAATGAATACATAATGATGAAAAAGGCATCCTGTGCGAAAGTGCAGAGCGCAAAGTCGTGAGTCTAAAGCATGTATACATTGTATACATGCCATGATCGTCAGACCGCCATCTATGTACAAAGGTAGTTTTTATATATAAACTTCCTATAGTATGTGTATTTTAAAATTACACAGGGGGTCTGAAAATGCTTGATGTCAATGATCTGATCATTAGCCCTAATATGAAAAGGCCTGTAGTAGAAGCATATAAAACCTTAAGAACCAATTTGCAATTTTCAGGTCTTAATCAGGAATTGAGAGTAATTCTGACTACCAGTGCAAAAACAGCTGAAGGAAAGAGCACAACCACAAGCAATCTGGCGATTTCCATTGCGTAAAACGGCCAACGGGTGCTTCTGATGGACTGTGATTTAAGAAAACCTTCGCTCCATCGTGCATTCGGGATTGTGAACGAAAAAGGCATTACCAACATTTTGGCAGAAAATCTTGATTTTCGAAGCATTGTTCAAAAACCGGGAATACCAAATCTTGAAATCCTTACAAGCGGACCGGTTCCGCCCAATCCGCCGGAACTTCTGGGCTCTCATAAGATGGAAAACCTTATTGCAGACACACTTAATGAATATCAAGTTGTTCTTATTGATGCTCCTCCTATTTTACCCGTTACTGATGCTGCTGTGCTGTCCCGTTATGTAAATGGGGTGATACTGGTAATCGATCACGGAAGAACATCCATCAAGGATGCAAGCATGGCTAAAGAAGCATTGGTAAAGGTAGGAGCAAACATAATAGGTACCGTAATTAATAATATGCCGTCTAACTATCCGGGCTATTACAGCTATTATTACAATAATTACTATAGTGATTATACCGAAGATAATTACCTAAAAAGAAAAAAAGGAATAAAAAGGCGGAAATCAGCAAAAGCTAAGGTATAGTCCAAACCGGCCCAAGCTTATGATTTATGCACCAGCTCAGCTCCTATATCCACCTTTTTAACCTGTCCCAAAATTTCCAGCCGGATCTTCAGTCGTTTTTTGCGGTGGTCATAGGAATCAATAATGCCTTCCAATCCCACCATTGGTCCTTTACATACTTTTATCCGATCACCCTTTTTATAAATCTCGGAAAATTCAATAACATCGCTGTTTGTGGTCAAAGCCAGTATAACAGCGATTTCATGTTCCGGAATAGGAACGGGTTCCTTCTCATCTTTTAATATGCGGAGAAGACCGGGGATACTTTTAAGCTGGTAATATAAATCGTTATCCATATCGGCCTTTATAAGCACATAGCCGGGAAGCAGAGTCCTTATGCATTCGACAATTTGTCCCCTGCGACGTTCTTTCAGCTTCCTTTTTGGTATTAAAATTTTCATATCAGCATGAGGAAGAATGGTTTCGAGATATTTTCTCGTTAACTCTTCTTCCCCTGTCTTAACAAACAAAGCATACCAATTCATCGGATAGGTTGTCTCCTTCAGATTATCAGCATTTATCGTCTGGTCACTTCCGGGAGCCCTGGCCTCGTTTCGAAAAGAAAAAGAGCATATGTTTCTTATACGGCAGGGGGCTGTCCACCTCCAAGAATCGATCATTAATAACAGCCTCAGGTGTCCTGTTGAGCATCATATCAATATTCGAAGGACCAGTCCATTTTCCCAGTTTCCTTACTGTTTCTTTTATCCTGGGTGACCTCCTCCCGATTGAATGGGCATCAGTGCTTATTATATGTGCCATATTATGCGTTAACAGTATTTTTGCGCATTTTTCCGCTTTTCTTCCGAAAAGGCCTGCTACGCTGCCTGCATTTATCTGGATCAAGGCGCCAAGCTCTGCCAAAGGACGAAGCAAATCAGGTTTTTCCATAATTCTTACATTTCGTTCCGGATGAGCTATTATGGGAACAAAACCTTTTAATCTAAGCCTGTATATTAATTCTTCAGTGTAGAAGGGAATATCATATGGAGACAGCTCCAATAAAAAATACCGGCTGCCGTTGATGCATAGTTTTCTAAGGCCTTTCATTTCAGGAAGCAAAGGACTGATACTTACTTCAGCCCCTTTTACTATCCTTATATTCTTATATTCATTTTCTGCCGCTGACTGAAGTTCCTGGAATTTTTCATGCCATAACTTATCATAGTCATCTACGGACATATCTTCGCTGTTAAAATGATGAGTAGCAGCAACAGTATTAAACCCTTCATCAGCATATATCGACAGCATCTGAAGGCTTTTTTGCACGGAATCAGAGCCGTCGTCCATTCCTGGCAGTATATGACTGTGTAAATCAATCATCAGCTTATTTGAATACCTTTCTTAATTTTGCACCTAACTTAGACGCCTGTTCGCTTTCGTTGTCGTAATAGTAATAATAACCCTGACTGCCCAGGCTCTCTATGGGCACCTTGTTCAATACAACACCAAGGATTTTTGCTCCCACATTCTTCAGGCTGTTTATGGCCGTCTTAGCGGCATCGTATTCAACCTCTCCATGCTGCAGCACAAAGACTACCCCGTGAGTCACATGTGCCAGCACCAGTGCATCACTTACCGGCAGTACAGGAGGTGCATCCAGAATTATATAATCATATTCATCATGTATTTCTTCCAGGAAGGTTTTCATTTTTTCTGAACCTAACTGTTCGGAAGGATTGGGAGGTTTAGGCCCGCCGGTCAGAACCTTTAAATTAGGAACACTGACCGTATTGCAAAATTCTTTATAATCAGCATCTTCTACCAGTACGTTTGTTAAACCCTTAGAATTCAGAATATGAAATATCCGGTGAAGAGAAGACCGCCTTAAATCACAGTCAATTAATAATACCTTTTTCCCGGATTGCGCTATAGAAATAGCCAGATTGGCCGATGTGGCACTTTTCCCTTCACCCTGCACTGTACTGGTGACCATGATCACCTTAATATTGTCATCGATATTTGAAACTGGATATTGGTTCTAAGGGTTTTATATGCCTCAATAACCGGCGCCTTCATGGACTGGCTTACTATCAGCCTTGTGGTTTTGCTCATGATCAGGAATCACCTCCGCGAAAATTGTTGTCAAACCCTGGAATAACTCCAAGCACAGGCAGATCCAGATACTTTTGCACATCTTCCGCAGTTTTTATGGTATTGTCAAGAAACTCTATCAAAAATATAATTCCAACGCCAAGCATCATACCCAGTACCACTGCAATAGCTATATTGGTTGCTAAATTGGGCCGCACAGGGGTGTAGGAGACCCTGGCCGTATCTATAATCTGAACATTGTCTATGCCCATCAGAACTTGAACTTCATCCTTGAAAATATTGGACACGGAATTGGCAATATCCCTTGCGCGTTCAGGTATGGTATCTTCCACAGTAACCCTGATAATTTGTGTATTGCCTTCAGCTGTAACATTAATTTTCGATTTTAGTGCGTCAAGACTCATGTTAAGACCTAAGTCATCTATAACTTTATCCAAAACCCGGTTGCTTCTTACAATAACGCTGTATGTGCCAACCAGGTTGCGGGCAAGATTAACATCACTTAAATCAATTTCAGAACCTGTATCTTCTCTGTTTGGATTGTTCTGTTTATTTACAATTAGTGTTGTTGAAGATGAATATATTTCGCTTAAAAAGAAATGGCTGACTATGCCTGAAATAAGTGCAGCCAAGATAGTTATTATTACAACTATCCATTTGCGCTTCCAAATTATGCTGAAAAGTTCTCTGATATCGATTTCTTCCATTGTCTTCCCCCAGAACGATGCGTTATTATGCAGACTATAATATACCTCAAACTGTAAATAAGTCTGCCATACTAATCTTACAGGATATGCAATAAATAGTCAATCGAAAATTGCCTGTTTTGTGTATTTATTTGTAAATATTTGAATTGTTTTCTAGCAACTGTATTAAAAAAACGACAATCCTGCCCAGGCAGGATTGTCGCTAAATACAGCATCAGACTTAACTTACACCGGATCACTGGTAACTTCATCAGAAGGAGTCAGCCATTCAGTATGGAAGGTCCCTTCCTTGTCAGTTCTGTTATAGGTGTGAGCGCCGAAGTAGTCCCTCTGAGCCTGAATCATATTTGCAGATAGTGAAGCTCTTCTGTAACTATCAAAATATGACAGGGCAGAGCTGAATGCAGGCACAGGTATTCCCATATTAACAGCTGTGCTTACCACCAGGCGCCAATTGGCCTGAGCTTTTTCGACAGCTTCTCTGAAGTAGGGTGCCAGTAAGAGGTTGGGCAGTTCAGGATCATTATCAAAGGCATCCTTAATTGTATCCAGGAACTGGGCTCTGATGATGCATCCGCTTCTCCACATAAGGGCAATATCGCCGAAATTCAGGTTCCAGCCGTATTCTATGGATGCTTGCTTCATCATTGCAAAGCCTTGTGCATAGGAGCAGATCTTGGATGCAAAGAGGGCCTGACGTATGGCTTCCAGAAATGCTTCCTTATCTCCTTCAAATTTAGCTTCGGGGCCTTTAATCACTTTGGAAGCTGCAACCCTTTCATCTTTAATGGCTGAAATATAGCGGGCAAATACTGCCTCTGTAATGGTGGGTGTAGCGATGCCCAGATCAAGCGCTGCCTGACTGGTCCATTTGCCGGTACCCTTCTGGCCTGCTGTATCCAAAATCATTTCTACCATAGGATTGCCGGTTTCCTTGTCAACCTTGGAAAGAATATCCCTGGTGATTTCAATAAGATAACTGTTAAGTTCGCCCTTATTCCATCCTGCGAAAACATCATGCATTTCTTTAGCAGACATGCCAAGAGTATGTTTCATAATGAAATAGGCTTCGCTGATCAGCTGCATATCGCCATATTCGATTCCATTGTGAACCATCTTGACAAAGTGACCGGCGCCGTCGCTGCCTACCCATTGACAGCAGGGACTGCCGTCATCAACCTTGGCTGCAATCTTCTGAAGGATGGGGGCAACATATTCCCATGCTTCCCTGGATCCGCCGGGCATAATGCTGGGGCCTTTAAGAGCGCCTTCTTCACCGCCGGAAACACCGGTTCCAATAAAGTAAAGGCCTTTTTCCTCAATTTCTTTGGTTCTTCTTATTGTGTCAGGGAAATGGGAATTTCCGCCGTCAATTATGATATCGCCTTCTTCCAGCAGGGGTACCAGCTTTTCAATAAAGCTGTCCACAGGCTGTCCGGCTTTAACCATCAGCATAACCTTGCGGGGCTTTTCTAGTTTGCTTACCAGTTCCTCAAGAGAATAGGTGCCAATAATATTCTTTCCCTTGGCCCTTCCTTCGATAAAATCCGTGACCTTCTGAGTGGTACGGTTATATACAGCTACTGTAAAACCTTTGCTCTCCATATTAAGCACCAGGTTTTCGCCCATGACGGCCAGGCCAATAAGGCCAATATCTGCTTTTTTCATTTTCATTCCTCCATTTATGTATTTTCATATAATTAGTTATCAATAAGTATCTACAAAAATCCGGATTTCTCCCCTTGATTCCTCTCCGGGTTCCAGATATAGTGTACCGGTATCCTGAATGCCTTTCTCCGCCATGTTAAAGCCATTATTGCAATTAGTGACAGGTTCTATGGCAAAATAAGGTTTTCCCAATGGGGTGTAGAAAATAAGGTTTTCGTATACTTCATCTGCTTCCACGGTCATAAGGACACGACTGCCGGGCCATTTTACAACTGAACTACCATTATATGCCCGGAAACAGTTATCAACAAAGAGGTCTTCATCCAGGGTGCGGGGCGAGGAAAAGTCCAGCTCTTCAGGCAGCTCTACCCACGGACCCGTTGGAATAGGAGTGTCGCCCGGGTATAAGCCTTTTAAAGGAAGCTGTACAATTGGGTTCTCATCCTTATCTGTAAGTCTGCGTGAGAAATAGGGATGGGAACCGTAGCCTGCCGGCATTGTATCTTCTCCTTCATTTCTTACGCTGATATCCATGACAAAACAGTTGCCCTTAACAGAAAAGGTTATTGTGCTGGAAAAGGGAAAGGGCCAGTTGACCTCTTCCAAATTCCGGCTGTCCAGACTGACTTTTAATTCTTCGGGGCTATGACTATCAACCTTCCAGGGATGATCCCGGCCTACGCCATGAATGGTATGCCCGTCGGTATGATTGATTTTAAGCTGAAACTCTTTCCCTCTGAATCTGAGCTTCCCATGTTCTATGCGGTTGGAATAGGGTACCAGATGAAAAGAGGAAAACTCGCCGGGCAGACGATTCTCCACAGCGGATTCGGGAGTGGGTCTCATGATATCCACCCACTGTCCGTTAAGGTTATAGCGCAGGGCTTCTATGGAAGCGCCTACCTCCGGATTGATTACCGCTTCCAGTAAATCGTTTCCAATTACCAAACTACCTTTATTATTAGCAGATGTTTTTTTCATGGCAATTTAACCCCTTTTCTAAAACTTGCTTTTAAGTGCCCATAAACCTATAGCCGGATTGCTGATATAATAGATAGTTTCTCCATCCTCCAATGTGTTAAAGCCGTCTTTAAGTTTTTCAGGATTGTACTTTTTAACAGCTTCTTCATATGACATATAATTGAAATGTACTCCTTCCACTTCCTCCCTGGTCAGCTTTTCTACCGCATAAGTGATTCTGAAACGTCCGTCGGATGAACCATGGATCAAGTGGGCTGCCACTGAAAGATTGTTCTGCAAATCCTCATTGGTTTTATACAGTTCCAGTATCCTGTCCCTACCCTGATAACCGTATTTTCGTATGAACTCATCATTCCCCGCATCTTCGCCAAACTGGCGGACACCGGGAGCCAACACAATGAGATCGCCGTCATCGGCTATAGCCATTCGGGTGCGGTATACGGACTTATTGCCCAGCCAGGTGCTCTTGAACTCTACCGGATCAAGGTATACTACCACCTTTTTAAATGGCTCGTCCACAAAATTCAGGTTCTTCTCCTGACTCAAAGCTACTGCTTCTTCAAAGACTTTACGCTGACGTCCGATAAAGAGGCCGTTGACACAGGTGCTTCCTTCTACCTGAGTGGTAACAGTTAAGACATAAAGCAGGGGTATGTCCTTTAAGAAGTTTTCCTCGGCATAATCAAAGACCTTCCGCACCGGAGTATTGTCGCGGCCCATCATGCGTTCCATGCCATAAACAGCTCCGAGCATATGGCTCTTGTTGATTATGTTGAATCCTCCGCAGCCTACTACTATGTTCTTGGTGTAATTGGCCATGCCCACTACTTCATGAGGCACAACCTGACCAATGGAAATAACCAGATCATAGGAAGGATCAAGCAGATGTTTATTTATCTCAACATCTATTGAATAATCGATCAGGCCGTCGGATACCTCTTTTACAAAATCTCCCGGCACCTGCCCTACCTTTACTACATCATTGCGCCAGTTGTGAACCAGGAAACGGTCCTTAGGGATATCGGCACCGAACATTTCAGTGATTTCTTCATCCGTCATGGGCATATGAGTGCCCAAAGCAGGCATTATATCCACCTGACAGGTATCAGAAAGCAATCTGTAATAAATATTTGTCAGTTTTCCTGCATAAGAGTGAAGCCGGGTCATATCCGGAGGTATTAAAAGCACCTTATTCAGGGTTCCTCCTGCTTCTTTGAAAGATTCGATGGACTGGGCAAGGGATGCCTCCATTACAGCATCATTCAGCCCGGTATCGCTTTTTTTAATTATTGCCGGTATGGCTGATACGGCCTTGGCATTTGCCATTCTGCTAACCACCTTTCTGCCTGTTCAGGCTTTACTTTGATTTTCAGCATAATGATAGTTTCGCCTTCAGTTTTCTGTCTGTCCGTTATGTTTACAGTCCGTTCACTTATAGGCTCAAGCAGTTTGCATTATACTCCGGAATAGGCCGAGAAACCGCCGTCAATAGGCACAACTACACCGTTTACAAAGGAAGAAGCATCGGAACACAGCCAGATAATGGTTCCCAGAAGATCTTCCGGTACGCCGTAGCGATTCATGGGAGTATGACTTAAGATTTGTTTTGCCCGGGGTGTAGGTTCTCCGGTCTTTTCATCCACTAAAAGAAAACGGTTCTGATTAGTAAGGAAAAATCCGGGTGCTATGGCATTGACGCGGATATCAGCAGAATAATTCTGGTTAAAATGCACTGCCATCCATTGGGTGAAATTATTAATCCCGGCTTTGGCAGCTGAATAAGCTACAATATTTGTTAACGGCCGATAGGAGTTCATAGAAGAAATGTTAATGACAGAGCCCTTGCCCTGCTTGGCCATAACTTCTCCAAACACCTGAGTTGACAGGATAGTGCCCAGTATGTTGAGGTTGAACACCCATTCAAGGGCATCTGCAGGAATATCAAAGAAACTCAGGTTGGGTGATACGGTTGCATCTTTTTTGTTTCCGCCGGCACCGTTTATTAGTATATCGATTCGTCCAAATGCCTCCATAACGGCATCTCTGGCCTTAATCAGACTGTCTTTATCCNNCGTTGCAGACTACGCCTATTGCTGTGCCGCCTTCCTCCTTGATTTCATTCGCAATCTGCTCGGTCAGGTCATCTTCCAGACCTAAAACTGCTACCTTTGCCCCTCTTCTTCCAAGTTCTCTTGCCATTTCGCTGCAGAGAACTCCGGTTGCTCCGGTAATGACTGCTGCCTTTCCACTGACATCAAATAATTTATCCATTATGCTTCCTCCTTTAATTGGTAACCAGGGTTATTGCTCTTTTCTTATTATTTAACTGTTTTCTTATTCCTATTTTAATGCAATTTCTGGATTCTTGCAATGAATGTAAGCGCTTACATTCCACATTATA
>LSQX01353163.1_pt1 | contig 15389 bp, 11 predicted proteins | sample 654561 | NCBI WGS metagenome assembly LSQX01 (sample SAMN04489861, study PRJNA283612) | anaerobic digester metagenome | isolation source: 4 biogas reactors fed with cattle manure at either 37C or 55C with and... | place: Denmark: Kongens Lyngby | collected 2014 | reverse complement strand
GCCGTCAATGGCTTGACAGAAACCCCACACCGGTGTAATTTTTTTAACACTTCGAGATGTGATAGAATGTGAAATATGACGATATAAGTCGTATACTGCAAATTCAGCAAAGTGAATGGAAATGACCCAATGTGCCCAGTGTGTCGGTTTTCCCGTAGGTTATTTTCCAAATCCACTAAGTGTTCCTGGTAAGAAAAGACAGAATAAAGGAGTCGGGGGAAAACTGATACTGGCCTAAATTGATTTGCGTAATGAGATGATAAAAGGCATGCTCCGTACGAAGGGGCTTATCGATAGACACTGCTGCTGTGAAGCATTGTATCAAAGAAGGCTGTAGCTCAAAGATTCGCAAAGGGTGTATAAGCATGAAAGAAGGTATTTTCAGAAAGCAAAGCCTGGATCGTATTTCCTCACCTGAGCAGTTGACCGATTACATAAGGGTCACAAATCCCAGCGTGTGGATTATTCTCGGTGCGATTGTCGTGTTGCTGATATCGGTTTTAATCTGGTCTGTATTCGGCGCTCTGCCCAGCACGCTTGAGGTAAACGCATTCGTGCGGGACGGTACGGCTGTCAGCTATGTAGACGGTGAAACCGCTGCCAGGCTCAAACAAGGAATGTCCGTGCAATTGGGTGAGTACTCCGGGGAGGTTTTGGATGTTGCTGATCTGCCCATATCCGCCGCAGAGCTTGGCGAGATGTTTGATGATGAATATATCGTGGCAAGCCTGACAGCCGGACAGTGGAACTATCCGGTTACAGCAAACATATCGGGTGTTCCGGATGGGCTTTACAGCATCATCATTACAATTGACAAAATAAAGCCCATTTCATTCATCTTGAATTGAGGTGGCGGGTATGATAAAAGCTACATTGTCCAAGCCTGTTAATAAGCCTGTCACCAAGGGCGTGGCTAAAGTACCGGTTATCATGCAGATGGAAGCGCTCGAATGCGGTGCGGCTTGCCTTGCCATGATCATGGCTTATTATGGGAAATGGCTGCCCCTGGAACGTGTGAGAGCCGATTGCGGTGTATCACCTGATGGCTCCAATGCCCGTAATCTGCTAAAAGCTGCCCGCAGCTACGGCATGAGTGCGACCGGCTACAAATATGAGACCGAGATGCTCAAATCGGATGGCAATTTCCCCTGCATCATCCACTGGAACTTTAACCACTTTGTGGTATTATGCGGTTTTAAGGGCGATTATGCCTTCCTGAACGATCCCGGCCGGGGGAATGTTCGCGTTACGATGGAAGAGTTCGATCAGGCATTTACCGGCGTTTGTATCATGATCGAGCCGACAGAGAGCTTCGAGCCCGGCGGTAAACCCCGTTCGATCTGGGCCTTTGCCAAAGAACGGCTGCGCGGTACAACTGCCGCATTCGCCTTTGTCATCATCACAACACTTATCAGCTCTGTTTTGGGTATTATCAACCCTGCATTTTCACGTATCTTTATGGACAGGCTGCTCACAGGGCAGAATCCCGACTGGCTTCATCCGTTTATCCTGGCGCTGGCAGGGCTGACTGTTATTTCCCTCATCGTCCAGGTGATCCGAACCACGTACAGCTTAAAAATTGAGGGCAAAATGGCTATTGTGGCAAATGCGACATTTATGTGGCATCTATTTTGCCTGCCCATGGAGTATTTTTCTCAGCGCATGGCCGGGGACATTTCAGGGCGTGCTGGCAGCAATGAGGGCATCGCATCCTCTATCATCAACAAAATCGCACCCCTTGTGCTGGATTTTGCATTGCTGGTATTCTACCTGACCGTCATGATCCGATACAGCCTGGTTTTAACCCTTGTGGGTCTTCTTTCCATCGTAATCAATATGTTTGTCGCCCAGATTATTTCAAAAAAGCGCGTCAACCTGACCCGCGTTCAAATGCGCGATGCGGGCAAACTGGCTGCCGCGACCGTTTCAGGCATTGACATGATTGAAACCATTAAGGCAAGCGGCGCGGAAAACGGATATTTTGAAAAATGGTCTGGCTATCATGCCAGCGTCAATACCCAGTCGGTTCGGTTCACCCGGCTGAATCAATATTTAGGTGCGGTGCCAGGGCTTGTATCCTCTCTTGTGAATATTGTTATTCTCATGCTCGGTGTGCTGTTCACCATGCAGGGCAGCTTTACGGTGGGAATGATTCTGGCCTTTCAGGGCTTTATGGCGTCCTTCATGTCGCCGGTGAATAAATTTATCGGAGCCGGCCAGTCCATGCAGGAAATGCGTACCAGCATGGAGCGCATTGAAGATGTGATGAAATATCCGGTTGACCGTCTGCTGGCTTTTAAGCCGCAGGGTTCGGAGGCAGATGAGGAAGTCTGCACCAAGCTCACCGGGGAGCTTGAGATAAAAAACCTGGTCTTTGGTTACTCCCGCCTTGCCGAACCAATTATCAAAGGCTTCAACCTGAAACTTCAGCCCGGAAAAAGCGTTGCCCTGGTGGGTTCGTCCGGCTGTGGAAAGTCCACCCTGTCCAAGCTGATTTCAGGCCTGTACGCGCCCTGGAGCGGTGAAATACTATTTGGCGGCAAGCCGCTGGACACCATCCGACGAGAGGTCTTCACCGGTTCTGTCGCCGTCGTCGATCAGGACATTATCCTCTTTGAAGACAGTATCGCCAACAACATCAAAATGTGGGACAGCTCCATTGAGGATTTTGAAATGATCCTGGCCGCCCGGGATGCCCAGCTTCATGAGGACATCATGCAGCGGGACGGCGGCTATCGATATAAAATCATGGAAGGCGGTCGCGACTTATCGGGAGGGCAGCGCCAGCGCATGGAGATCGCCAGGGTACTGGCCCAGGATCCTACCCTCATTATTATGGACGAGGCTACCAGCGCACTGGATGCCAAGACAGAATACAATGTGACCCGTGCCATTAAGGACAGAGGCATTACACTCATCATCGTAGCGCACCGGCTATCCACCATTCGTGACTGTGATGAGATCGTGGTACTGGATAAGGGAGAGATCATGGAGCGCGGTACACATGAAGAGCTGATTGCAAAAGATGGTTATTATGCAAGGCTGGTTACAAATGAGTAGAAAGGAACGGCATATATGAGCTGGTTTAACGAGCAAATTAAAGAACGGCTGAAAAACGATGACGAGCGCTTTGCCCAGGCGTTTGCCAATATGTCTTCCTCCGTCATGGGAAAGTCCATATTGAATGCTTATACCGCGGATGATAAACGCGCAAGCGATGCCATTGCCGAAATACTCGCCTTTTACCATATCAAAATGGAAGAAACAGACGAAGCCTTTCCTGACATGAATGAAAAGCTTGAGTATTATATGCGTCCCCATGGTATTATGCGGCGCACGGTCAAGCTGGATCGGGGATGGTATAAGGACTGCGTAGGCGCGCTTTTAGGCGAAACGAAAGAAGGAAACATCGTTGCGCTGATACCGGGTAAAATCAACGGCTATACTTTCTATGACTATGAAACTGGTAAACACGTCAAGGTCACGAAAAAGAGTGCGGAAAAGCTTTCAGATAAAGCCATATGCTTTTATAAACCCTTCCCGCTCAAGGAACTGAAAATTATTGATCTGATGCTATATATCCTTAGAACACTGTCCCCGGCTGACCTGGCCATGATATTTTCAGCCACCCTTGCTGTCACACTCATCGGCCTGATGGGACCATATATCAATAATCTTATATTTAAAGATCTTGTGCCAAGCGGACAGGTAAAGCTGATTATACCCATGGCGCTGTTTTTCGCCGGTGTGACGATTAGTCAGGCACTGATTGGCATTACCCTTTCCCTCATTCAATCCCGCATCAGCACCAAAATAAACATTTCGGTACAGTCGGCAGCCATGATGCGTGTGCTGGTAATGCCGGCGACATTTTTCAAGGATTATGCTGCCGGTGAGTTGGCAAACCGTGTGAGCCATATCAATCAACTTTGCGGCATGCTGCAGGACACCATTTTATCGGTGGGATTGTCCTCACTGTTTTCACTGATCTATATTGCGCAGATTTTTGCCTATTCGCCGGGGCTTGTTATACCGGCGCTGTCTGTTACGCTGCTTTCCTGTATCGTTACACTTGTCACAGCATTGATGGGCATGCGCCTGACCAAAAAGAACATGAAGCTCTCCTCAAAAGAGAGTGGTTTACAGTACTCCTTCATCTCCGGTATACAGAAAATCCGGCTGTCAGGGGCGGAAAAGCGCGCTTTCGGTCAATGGGCGGATGTCTATTCCGAAATTGCACGGCTTCGCTATGACCCACCGACAGCACTAAAATACAGCGGCGTGCTTTCGGCGGCCATTCAATCGGTGGGGATGCTTGGTATTTATTACTCCGCTGTGGTGACTGAGGTAGGCGTTGCCGGCTATATGGCATTTAATGTTTCCTATGGAATGGTCAGCGGTGCTTTTGCTTCCTTGTTTGGAATTGTCACAACCATAGCGGGCATCAAGCCCACGCTGGAAATGGCGCAGCCCCTCCTTAAAACACTGCCTGAGTCGGCAACCGGTAAACGAATGGTTACCAAAGTATCCGGCAGTATCGAGCTGTCCAACGTGACTTTTCGTTACAACGAAAATATGCCAGTCATCATCGACAATCTCTCCCTGAAAATAAAACCCGGGCAGTATATTGCCATCGTTGGACACACAGGCTGCGGAAAATCAACGCTTCTTCGCCTGCTGTTAGGCTTTGAAACGCCCAATAAAGGCGCAGTATACTACGATAATAAGGACTTGTCCACCCTCGATCTCAAATCCTTACGCCGCAACATCGGTGTGGTCATGCAAAACGGCAGGCTCATGCAGGGGGACATCTACTCCAACATCGTTGTGGCAGCACCCTGGCTGACACTAGATGACGCGTGGGAGGCCGCAGAAATCGCGGGAATTGCAGACGACATCCGCGCCATGCCCATGGGGATGCACACCCTTATCTCCGAAGGTTCTGGTGGTATCTCCGGCGGACAACGGCAGCGGCTGATGATTGCCAGGGCCATTGCGCCAAAACCCAAAATCATCATGCTTGATGAGGCCACCAGCGCCCTTGATAACATCACCCAAAAGCATGTGTCCCAGTCCCTTGATGCCTTGAAATGTACACGGATCGTCATTGCCCACCGGCTATCAACCATCAAGCAATGCGATCGGATTATCGTGCTGGACAAGGGCAAAATCGCAGAGGACGGTAACTATGAGCAGCTTATCGCTAAAAACGGCTGCTTTGCTGAGTTGATCGCCCGCCAAAGGCTTGATAATAAAGGCTTTGTAGATATGACTACGGCATATTGATTTTGAACGGCGGCAGCTGCATACGATGAGAGCGGCTGCGGTAATGCAGAATTTTCTGTTACTCTATGAGCCCCAGCCTTTTTGCTTCTAAAACCGCATCGGCTGCTCGGTTGACATTCAGCTTTAAATACACCTGCTTGGTATGCGCCTTGATTGTATTGATCGTCAGCCCTGTCATGTCCACAATTTCCGCGTTTTTGTATCCTTGAGCCAATAGTGTAAGGATATGTCTTTGCTGCTTTGAGAGCTTGACGGGTTTATCCGCGAGGTATAGGGTAATTCCTCGATGCCTTTTAGAAACCTGATAGGCACAGAGGAAGACCTGCTTCACATAACGATTATCTAGCGTTCCACGATAATCGGCTCTTTCGGTTTTTGCGCTGATCTTTTTGAGGATAGGCAGCACCGCTGCCCCTTCGTCGGCAATAATGCGAATAACACGGTAAGGCTGCATGGCCTGCAAGACACCCTCGATGGTTTGTGTGGCTTCCTTTTTTGCTCCGATCGCCCATTCAAGCACCCCCTGCAATACTGCGGCTTCGGCAGCATCAAGAGGACGGTGATAATCCGCACTGAGTTTTTTCAATTGCTCGATATACTCCAAGGCTTTATCCGGTGTCGACAGCACGATATAAGCCCGTACCGTCGTGAAATACTGATAAAGCTTATAAAAACGAAGGGAAGGGTCATCGGTGACAAAATACTGCTCGAGCCATATTTTTGCAGCTTCCTTGTCGGCATCCCATAACTTGTGTTTTGTGCTGATGGCTGAAAAATTAGCACGCAGGTAAAGGGCATTCTCCTGTTTCATTCGCTCGAAGAAATGAAGCTTTGCACCTTGCGATTCTTTCTTCTTTCCCATAGCGTATAATATCTGGGACAAAATCATGAAAATGCCAAACCGTATCTCGAGCCGAGTGTCTTTTCTGATGCTGCATTGCACAAGGGTGATTGTCTCGTGGGCTTTTTCAAGTTCGTTACGCTCATAATAGAGCCCTGCCCTTACACAATCGCAAAACAAGTCGACTTCCTTGCCGAAAAAAAGACCAAAGGCTTCTCTGATTGCCTGCAGCTTCTTATCCATATCTGTGATTATCTCCAGACAGTCACAAAAGGAACGATGAATCATGGGAAGATTTTGTGTAATCGTATTGGTATGCATGCTGATGGCTTCCCGCTTTTCTTTGGTCATCGACTTTAGCTGTTCAGAAAAGGCTTCGGCATATTCATAGATATTATGGCGGAAATCGACAAACCGGATGATGCCGGCCATACCGATGATATTGATGTCTGTCAGGGCGTTCTGGTTATGGCTGTAATCAAGATAATCGTTAAGCATATCCATGTATCTCAGGGTAGCCTCCGCATTGCCGTTCATGAAATTTACCCACGCATACTCCATGACCAGACGAATATTTTCTTTGATAAACTCATCAGATAGCTTTTCAAAGATAAAAACCGTATCATAGTTCAACCATTCCTCTACGTTGATATCCAGGTACATGGAGTTCAGTTGATCCATGCACCGATTGATGCCGTCATAGTTTTGCGCCTTCACATAGTAAGCGAGGGCTGTGAAAAAATCTTCCCGCTCATGGTACCACTGGGCAATTTTCAGGTTTAGCAGCTGCACATTGATATCGGGGTGTTCCTTTTGTTTGCCCCGCAGGAAGTCCAAAAACAGGCGATGATATTGGTAGGTACTGCCGGAGGATTTGGTTACGAAGGAGTTTTGCGTAACAAGCCCGTCCAGAATCATTTTTGCGTTTTTTTTGCCGGTAAGGATGACGCACAGTTCAGCATTCATCTCATCTGCCACAGCAGTTACAAGCATAAAATCCCGCAGCTCTTCATCCCATTTCGCCCAGATTTTTTTATCAATATAGTTTTCAAGGATATGCCCGCGAACCTGCGCAGGCTCACTTTCTCTGCCTTTTGAAAGAGCACTTATTCCGATGGCCCAACCGCCGGTGGTGTCTAAAATCTTCTGCGCCTGCACTTCGGTGATGTCAGTACCCAGGGAACTGTAATATTTCTGTATTTCCTCCATCGAAAAGGCAAGCTCTTTTTCGGTGATCATGACAGGCCTTCTGCTTTCGATTAAATCATTCAGTTCTTCAGGAAGAGCGCCCCGACTTAACAGCAGCATTTCAAAAGAATGGGGCAGACGTTTTAAGATAAAAGGCAGCGATCTTAAAATTTCTTTATTCGTAATGGTGTGTAAATCATCAAGAATGAGGGTGTAAGTTTGCTCATCCTGTGTCCATCTCGACAGAAAATGGATGGTGTACTCGACGGGTGCAAACTGAAAAGCCTTGCTGTTTAATATTTCAGCCATTTTCACATTGTCAGGCTGTGTCGAAAGGATACCGGTGCAAAACAGCCGATAAAACACAAGCGGAGAATTGTCGTATTCGTCCAGCCCAATCCAGACCGATTTGCGTCCCGTACTTTTGACCCATAACAGGCAAGAGACGGTTTTGCCGTACCCTGGAGGCGCACAGACAACAGCCAGGCGGTTTTCAGATATCCTGTTATAAAGCTTTATCAGGCTGTGCCGCGGCATACATATATCTGGTAGTGGTGCGGGTATAAACTTATCATTCGCAAAATTGATCGCAAGCATTCCGTTTTTTCCTCTTTGCTTCATTATAGCTCTAAAAATTTGCGCAATCAAGAAAAAGGGAGTCGAAAACAATAAATTTCCTCACACTTTTGTGTTTCGAGCGTATAAACATATGGAAAAACCTCACACCGGTGTAATTCTCCTGACATACAATAATGTGATAAAATATGACAAGAAATGCATGATCGACAAAGGAGGCAACGGTATGAATATTAACAAAGCACAGGATGGAAGCAAATTGACCGTATCCCTGGAGGGTCGGCTTGACAGTAATACTGCTCCCCAGCTTGAGACGGAACTGAAGCAAAGCCTTGACGGCATAACCGAATTGCGTTTGGATTTTTCAGAGCTCAGCTATCTCTCCAGCGCCGGGTTGCGTGTCATTCTTGCCGCCCAGAAGCAGATGAACAGGCAGGGCAGCATGGTGGTTGCCAACGTGAATGAAACTATTATGGAGGTTTTTACGATAACCGGCTTTACAGATATCCTGACCATTGAATCGGTATGAAAGATAACGATTATCTCATTAAAAAGAGCTTCCAGGGGTATCTGGTTCCGTCCATATTGGCTATTCTTGGCGGAAACATCAGTTTCATGGCTGATCATATCATAGCGGGAAAGGTACTTGGGGGCGATGCACTTGCAGCCATGAGCATGACAGGCCCGCTGTTTTTCCTGTTTACGGCCATTGGGACATTGATCTGTGTCGGTTCCTCCACCATGGCTTCCGTTTACTTGGGCAAAGAGGACAGGTGTGGAGCAAATAAGCTGTTTACTCTGGCTGGGCTTTTGATTTTACTTTGCGGTGGGCTGTTCACTGTTGCCGGCTTCGCATTCCTGGAGCCCATTGTGAATTTTTTAAGCGGCGGCAGTGAGCTCCATCTTTTGGTCCGTGATTATTGCCGCGGGTTTATACCCGGCGCAGTGTGCATTATGGCTGTATACCTCCCCCTAAACTTCTTCCGGATTGAAGGAAGGGGTTATCTTGGTATGATCATGTTTCTGATTCTTTCCGTACTGGACATTGTACTGGACTTGTACTTTACCATCGCCTTAGGTCTGGGAATGTATGGATTGTCCGTGGCTACGGTTATAAGCTCTCTCATTGCGACTTGTGCTGTAACGCCCTTCCTTTTCTTTAAGGGTGGAGGGTACCGCCTCGTATCGGTTAAGAAAACCCTCAGGCTTATCAATAGCATTTTCATTGTAGGAAGCCCGCCGGCGCTGAACAATTTTTATTCTGTTGTCAGATCCCTGGTCTTAAATATCATCATTTTCTCGGCAGGGGGACCGGCGGCAGTAGCTGGATTTGCCTTTACAAACAGTGTCAATACACTGGCTCAGGCAATTATTTCCGGGATGGCACAAACTGTGTCACCGCTGGTGGGGGTTTTGTTCGGTGAGCATGATGTGATGAGCATCAAAAAAGTATGTAAGCTGGCAGTCAGGCTTGGAATCGCATCCATGCTCGTATTCGGCATCCTGTTATCTGTATTTTCAAGACAGCTGTGTATCCTGTTCGGATTGACCTCAGCCGTCGAGCAGGCTATCGCTGTGCCTGCCCTCATCCTGTCTGCCGTCAGCCTTTCAGGCGTGATGATAAACCAGATATTGTGCTACTATTATATGACCATCGGAAGGACAAGGATTGCCAATCTGATTACCCTGTGCAGAGGGCTTTTGTTTATTCTGTCCGCAGCCTTTATCCTGTCCCGGATATTTGGGATTGTTGGCATCTGGATCAGCTTTTCTGTCAGTGAAGCTTTAACGCTCATCATCACAGCCCTGGTTGTGAAGAGGATGCTGCTCAAAGAGACGAAATTACGGGGAATGCTCCTGCTGGATCATCGGGATGTAGATGAAGGAAGATATATTTCTTTTACTGTGGATACCAATCAGGAGGCGGTAGTGGAAAGCTCAAGCAAAATCAGCAGCTTCTGTGACAAATGTGAGCTGAGCCCCAAACAATCCATGATCATCGGCCTGGCCATCGAAGAGATACTCCTTTTAATGATTCAGCATGTTTTTGCAGATAAAGAGAATGAAGCCATTGATGTGAAAATCTTCGTCCGGGACGAAAGCACCATCATGCGCTTTCGTTGCGGGGGCAGAAAATTCAACCCGCTGGCATATTATCAGGCAGAAATGAAACAGGATGGCGAAGCCCGGGACATGAAGGCAGATGAAAGCATGGGGCTTCAGCTCATTTCCAAAATGGCAAAGCAAGTGGATTATTCTACGAATCTTGGCCTGAACAATATTGTTGTCAGGATTTGACCGTTCAACGCGAGGAGGTTTAGTATGAGCATAGGCAAAAAAATCCTGTTTGCACTTCTGGGGCTGGCCCTGTTGGTTACCATCCTGCTGGGGGTGGTCTCTTTTTATGGTTTTTTTGATATCCGGACAACCTTTCAGAAGGAAAACAAGGCTGCCATCGACGAGCTCTATAAGAAAAATGTCGCTGAGATAACCAAAAACAGCTCCAAGCTGGCCATTTCTCTGGCAAACTACAATGCTCAAACCATTAATATTGATTTTGAAAGAATCATCGGAGAAATCAAGACCATGAAGGGGGATATCGAAACGCTCTATCGAAATGGCGGAACCAGCGATTACACCCCCATTAGCCGATTTGAGGAATATATTATTGCACAGGCAGCAAGCCCGGGACAGGAGGAGGTTGACCGGACACTGAAACTTTTAAGTGCAGCCACCCCCATGTTTGACAACATTCTGCATATTGAGCCGAAAATTTCTCTGGCTTACATCGTGCTTGAAAACGGGATGGTAATTTCCAGCACAGACACTTTTTATGAAGCCGTAGAAAAGGCGGATATGCGCACCAGAGACTGGTATAAGGCTGCCGTGGCGGCAGGGGAGGTAAGCTGGTCGGATCTATATAAGGGCACGGATTCCAGAAGCTATATCACCTGTGCCACGCCGGTTTATGACCCGAATGGCGTTCTTTTCGGGGTGCTTGCCTTTGACCTTCGCGTTTCAGAAATTTCGCAGAAGGTGCTGGATACGGAAAACAGCTCCTATATCGCTTCCTTTATCATGAACAGGGAAGGACATCTGCTGCTCGGATCAAAAGGGCTGGAAGAAATCGAAAAAGAGCCGTATTATCAAAAGCTGATTGAAAGCATCGATTTAAAAATTGCCCAATCAGATTATTATGCCGACGACAGTAACATCATCGGTTATGCAACGATTGATTCCACAGATTGGCTTTTGGTTACGGTACTGGATTATGATCTGATGATGGCGCCGGTGCACTCTGTTGCCGAATCCGTATCCGATACAGGGGCTAAAATGGAACAGGTGATTGCAGATGAAACACAAAAGGTATTCCTGATCTTTCTGATTATCATCATAGTGCTGCTGTTTCTTGTATGGGCGTCTGCGACCCGGCTCAGTAAGTCCATCACCAGACCTGTGGAAGCATTGGCTGATGGAGCAAAGGTGATCGGAGATGGAAACCTTGATTATGAGTTTGCCAACCTGGGCACGGATGAGATAGGAATGCTGGCATCCACCTTTAACAGCATGACCGTTCGTCTGAAGCAGTACACGGAACAGGTCGCCAGAGCTGCGGCGGAAAAGCAGAGGCTGGAGTCTGAGCTTGACGTGGCCAGGAGCATACAGCTTGGCATACTGCCCGGGAAGATGGATTGCCCGGGCTATGATCTCTCTGGCATGATGCTTCCCGCCAAGGAGGTCGGGGGTGATTTCTATGATTTCTTCCCAGTTGGCGAGGATAAGCTCTGCCTTGTGGTTGCCGATGTTTCCGGGAAGGGAATGGGTGCGGCGCTGTTTATGACCATTGCGAAGATTATCATCAAGACGGTTGCCCAGGCAAACAAAGTATCCGTGGACGAGCTGCTTCGGATTGCCAACAACCTGCTCTGTCAGGAAAACCCCGCAGAGCTTTTTGTGACAGCCTATGTGGCAATCTTGGATATTACTGCCGGAACAGTTTCCTATGCCTGTGCAGGCCATAATCCCCCTGTGATCATCCACAGGGATGGCACAGTTGAGTTTTTACCAATTAAGCACAAGCTTCCCCTTGCAGCGATGGAGGAAACCAAGTATCCCATCATGCATGCGCAGATTCTGGAGGGAGAAAGCTTTATTCTCTATACCGATGGTGTGACCGAAGCAACCAACGCAGAAAATGAACTATACGGGGATGCACGTTTGCTGGAAGCAGCAAGGAAGCTTCATGGACACTCCGCCCACGAAATGATCTGCGAAGTCAAGGCCAATGTGGATCATTTTGTCAGCGGAGCTCCGCAGTTTGATGACATTACCCTTGTAGCCATCCGGAGAATCTTAAAGGAAGGGACTTAAATGAGCAGCAGAGCAGAGGAACTGGTATATCGTTATTTTTTGAATAAATTTTCCGGAAAAACCGAAACCTGTGGGGGCATGGAGATTGAAATGCCCTTGGTGAATTTGTCTAAAAAGCCTGTAGAGAGTGAATTTCTCGAAGCCATACTCGAGTTGCTGCAGGATGCTTTTGGATTCAGACCCACAGAATTCACCATGGAAGGTTTTCCTGTGAAAGCTGTCAATGAAAATGGAGATGTTTTTTCCTTTGAAACCAGCTTTAACACCCTTGAATTCTCCATGGACAAAAAGAAGAGCATCGTTGAGGTAGCCGACCATTTTTATCTGTATTTAAGAGCTTTAAAGAAGCTTGAGAAGCGATACAATCACCTGATATGCGGGATGGGAATAAATCCCTATGCGCAATATGCCGACAGCAGGCCATTAAATACACCCTCCATGCTGGCAAAGTCCGAATTTCTGAAAAACTTCACCACGCATATGGATGGTGAGAGCTTTCATACATTTTCGGCTTCGACCCAGACGCACATCGAAGTAAAGCTTCCAAAGCTGCCCGTATTTCTGAATCTCCTGGAAAAGCTGTCTTTTGTCGATGCCATGCTTTTTGCGAATTCCCTGCCATTCCCTTACCAGGAGTCGGAATGGAAGGCTAAGCTTCCGTCAACACTGCAGAGGGAAATGCAAAAGCCTGATCTGTGCTTTCGTGATGCGCTGTGGAGGTTCTGCGAAGCGCCAAACACCGCAGCTTTCGATCAAGAGTATGGCTCTGTTGAGGACATTGCCGCTTATCTGATGGAATTGAAGCTTTTTATTGTCAGTGATGGCACAGGCGGGTTCCAGCCCATCCGCCCTGTAAAATTTGCCGATTATTTTGAAGATGGACGAAAACCTGAGGAGGACATCGCACACTTTCGCGCCCTTGGACCTGTCGCCATCAGCAAGTACGGAACCATTGAGATTAGACAAACCTGTACCCAGCCGCTGTCGAGGGTTTTTATGCCGTCTGCTTTTTACGCAGGCCTGGTAGAAAATTATCAAAGCACTTCAGAGTTGGTCGATAAATTTATGCAGGAAGACAGGCTTCAAGCGGCTGGCTCGATACTGCGGTATAAAGCTGTCCACCAGGAAGCCATTGCGCCGCGGGAAAAAGTCAATAGCCTTATCATGAACCTGTTGGAGGTTTCACGAAAGGGTCTGAAAAAAAGAGGCTTTGGTGAGGAGAAGTTTTTGGAGGATGTTACCGACCCATACGGCTTTGTCGAGTGCCCTGCTGAAAAGCAGCTACGCCTGCGGGAAGAAGGCATGACCTGTGAGGAAATCATGTTTGCGTACAGTGAAGTGAGCGGTTCCTGATCGATGGCGTCAACAGGCAACCCAACAAGAAAGTTAAAATAACAACGCCGCAGGCTGAAAAAGGAGCGGGGGAATTTACATGGAGTATCAACATAAAAAAGCTATCGCTGATTTTGATATGAAGCTTCTAAACGCCGAGATTGAAGCACTTTGCGCTGAAAATGAGCTTCTGTCGGCCAGACAGTTCACCATTGAGCTGATTCTTGAAGAGTTGGTAACCAATATTATCAAATATGGCAGCAAAACACGAAAAAATGGGATGATAGAAATTCGGCTTCTTATAGAAAACGAAAAGGTTGTCCTTGTCATAGCCGATAATACGAATGCTTTTAACCCGCTTGAAGTGGATACACCTGACATAAGCCTGTCTGCGGAAGAAAGGAAAATCGGAGGGCTTGGCCTTTTTCTTGTGCGTAAAAAGGTTCAGTCTATCTCTTACGAGTACAGGGACGGAATGAACATTGTAGAAGCGATCATCTGAGCAGCCTTAATCAGCGAGTGCTGCTTCCCGATTATGTGCTTGACAACAAGTTGGGCATCTGTATTGAAACTTCCATGCTGCTGGCTTCCGCTATCCAATCCGCGCATATGCATCCCATGCAAATGAAACGGCTTTCGTTTTACTATTCCATACCTTAATTATGATATATCAAAAGTGGGCTGTGCCTGTATCCCCAAAGCAGAACCTTACAGGTTCAAAACATTATTGTGACTTTTATGGTTGATACTGCGTATAGTTCAATGAGCATTTGTACATCAAATCGGCCAGTGATAAAAGCACCTGGTTTAACTGTATCGGATTGCTTTATTTTGTTATGGTAATAGATGGAGAGCTGTGGTAATATGTTAAACAGTTACAGAAAGGTTTACACATAAATTATAAAAGAAAACAGGAGTTTATTGAAAACATGGAACCAAACCATATAGAAGCGGCAAGACAGGATATTTCAATCAGATGCAAAAAGGGACTGCCCTTTATCCTGGCAGCAGCAGTTCTCTGGACAGCGATAACGATTATCTATGCCCTGCCATCGCTGCTGCTTTGGCAAAAAATTTATCTGACCTTCTTTTGTTCCACCCCGCTGATTCCGTTGGCATTATTGATTTCAAAGCTCATTAAGGCCGAGTTTTCAGTCAAGAACAACCCTTTGTCCCAGCTTGGTTTTTATTTTTCTATAGGACAGATGCTTTATTTCCCGATCATCATGTGGATGTTTCCCAATGCGCCGAAAGGGTTTATCATGGGGTTAGCCATCATCACTGGTGCACACTTTTTGCCATTTTCCTGGCTTTACAGATCCAGAGCCTACCTGATTATGTCCATCGTCATTCCAATAGTGATATCAGTCATGGGCTGGTCTGCGGAGCCATCTCAGTTAGTCCGTGTACCGGCAGCAATGCTGGTGATGATTCTCATTTTCGGCATCTGGCTCGGCATTGAGGTAAAGAATGTGGGGCAAAGGGCAAGCAGCCCGGCAACCGGTGTCACAGATGCGAATAGCTGATAAGAAAGCAAATATACCAACCACCCGATGTTGGGAACTGATAACATACCCAGGAGCAATACGAAAAAAGGCGATAGGGGAAGTTATCCTGGTTTTACGGTAAATACCAAGAATGAATGGAAAAAATTCTTATAACAACGGAAGCGATTGCTTGCAATCGCAACACACCGTTATTGCAACAGCAGGTTTTGCTTTGGCAAAACCATCACACAGCAACAAGGTTCTTATCACGTAGTGATAAGGTCCTTATATCGAGGCGGGAGAAGAGG
>LSQX01197255.1_pt1 | contig 15391 bp, 15 predicted proteins | sample 654561 | NCBI WGS metagenome assembly LSQX01 (sample SAMN04489861, study PRJNA283612) | anaerobic digester metagenome | isolation source: 4 biogas reactors fed with cattle manure at either 37C or 55C with and... | place: Denmark: Kongens Lyngby | collected 2014 | reverse complement strand
CACTCAGATTTTAAAAGAATATATTTTAGTTTTACTGATATCCTTAATTATGTTAAAAACATTTGTGATAGTTGTAAACTGAGTGTCGGGGAGTTTGCAGGTTGTAGTATTTTTCGTCTGAAGAGCTGTAGGAATTATTCATATTCGAAACTAAATGAACGTGTATTGTTATATTAAATTTTATTAGATAACTGGGCTTATATTAGCGACGCACTTTTAGACAAACACGACACAAACTACCCTCATTAAACAATCGTTAATAATAGGATAAAAAAAATCAAATATGGTTACAATAATTAATAATAAAATTGGAGGTGGTGGAATGGGTAGAAGAATTGCTATTGAAAATTCATTGCATGACTATATTGATTTTTTTGAAAAATCCGGTTACGAGGTCAACAAAATATTAGGTGCCGAGGATGCAGGTAATATACAATCTTCCGATTGTGATGCTGTTATTATATCCGATACGGAGGACGGTTCCCTGGAGCTATCTACTTTCCTTAGAAGTGGGGGCCCGGCTACTGCTCCTGTAATAGATGCAACGGGTAAAACACCCGAGGAAGTTTTTGATATAATAAAAAAGAATCACTAAATACTTATATTAACTGTATATAACCACATAACAACAGGCGAGCCTTGCTCGCCTTATATTTTTTGGAAAAACGCGTTTCCCGTCACCGCCAAAATTTAAAAAACAGGATAAAAAAAACAGATATGGTTACAATAATTAATAACAAAATTGGAGGTGGTGTAATGGATAAGAGAGTTGCTGTTGAAGATTCCTTACAAGACTATATTGAATTTCTTGAAAAAAGTGGCTATGAAGTCGATAGAATACAGAGCCCTGCAGATGCTAATATGGTGCAATCTTTCGATTATGATGCTGTTGTCGTATCTGTTGTAGATGAGAGTGCCATGAGAAAATCTACTTTTTTCCAGACCAGCGATAGACCCAGTGCTCCTATAGTAGAAGCCAGGGGGAAAACACCCGAGGAAGTTTTTAATATATTAAGAACAAGGCACTAATTATGGAATGAATGGGGGGCGGTCATGTAGACCTGCCCCTTCAATATTGTTTAAATATTAATTTAACCAAATATTCCTTGCCGGATAAGAAATGGTTTTATTTCTAAAACACAAGGTTATTTGCATCTTTTACTAGTCAAAAACCACATTTATTTTCACTTCTTTATTTACCCTCAAAACAGTAACAGTTGTCCTGTCTCCGGGCCTGAATTTATAAATGGCCCTCTCCAAATCACTTCTTTTGTCCAGGTTGATATTGCCCACTTTAATTATAATATCTCCTGCCAATATCCCATATCTGGCAGCCACAGAATTTTCCACAACCTGCGCAACATAAACCCCATTATCAACGGGCAATTCTATCCCCATAAGTGATTCAACAACATCTATGTCCACACCTTGTATGCCTAGAAAAACTCTTGTAAATTCACCTTTTTCAATAAACTGGTCAACTATGGGCTTCGCTGTGTTGATAGGAATTGCAAAACCCAAGCCCTCACCTGAAGTTATTTTTGCCGTATTAATTCCTATTACCTGTCCCTTCGAATTGAGCAATGGTCCTCCGCTGTTCCCCGGATTGATCGACGCATCCGTCTGTATAAGATTTTCAATAGTCGTACCTGAAACGCTATCCGTTATGGTTCTGTTGAGCCCGCTTATAACACCCTGTGTCAGTGATCTCTGGAAATTTAATCCCAGCGGGTTCCCGATAGCGACCGCAATCTCCCCTACCTCAACTCCATCACTGTCCCCAAGTTCTGCCGTAGGCAGATTATTTCCCTCTATTTTAATAATGGCGAGGTCTAAACCCCCATCGTTCCACAGTACTTCGGCTTTGAGCTGCCTCCCGTCGTTGAGTAATGCTTTTACCTCCCTGGCTTTCCCATCCCTTACTACATGGGAATTTGTCAAAATATATCCTCTTTTGTCTATAATAACTCCGGTACCTACACCTGCGACTTCTCTCATACCGAAGAACAAGTCCCTTTGCAACTCAACGGTTGTGATACCGACTACCGAGGGCATCGCCTTTTTTGCAACGGCGGAATAAACCGTATGGTTCACTGCCGGCTCGATAGTGATATGTTGCTGAGGAGGAGCACTGTCGGGAGGTATGCCCCTTGAATCAAGTATATCGGGTAAGTAAATATATGTAACCCCGAGGGTAATTGCGCTGCCTAAAATAGCTCCTATCAGAGCTGTACTTAAGGCACCTCTTCCTCTTCTTTTCATATTGTTTTGTGAACCCCCCCACCGAATATTTTCCATAGCGGCCTCTCCGGTAATGTCACTTGTTTCTGCCGCATCCCCGTTTTCTAACCCTGTATTGTTGTCCGGATTATAATTCCCTCCCACAGCATTTACGGGTTCATCTTTTTCAATCCTGTTTTCATCATCAAAATTATTCATATGATATACCCCCAAACGAACATGTAAATAACTACATGTTTTATATTATTGACCAAAATATAGTTTTGATGACACCAATTAAAACTGATATATACTACTGACCCTGTCCCGATATGCCAAACCCAGGCCCACATCTTCCCCCACAATAATCTTCCTGTCGTCTAAAATATTTTTTATGGTTGCAACCGCCAGCTCAGGAAAGTTATTTTCTTTACTCAAATGTGCCAGTAACACATTCCTTACATTTTTGTTTACCAAATCCACCACCGCATTCCCCGCAGCTTCATTGGATAAATGTCCAACATTTGAGAGTATTCTGCGCTTCAGATAATACGAATACCTGCCGGCTTTTAGCATTTCCTCATCGTGGTTTGATTCCAATACAACAAGATTGGAATCCCTGATCTGTTTTATAATGTTTCCATCGATATAGCCCAGATCTGTAGCAATGCTGATTTTAATCTTATCTTTTTTAATACAAAACCCGACAGGCTCGTTGGCATCATGGGAAATGCCATACGGCCTGATATTGAAATTTTTAATATTAAAATCCTTCGTGGAATCAAAGCATTTGATATTGTTTTCCCTAATTTCACCAATCTTGGCACCCATACCATCCCATGTCCCCTTATTGGCATATATGGGAATGTTGTATCTTCTCGACAGTACTCCAACACCGCATATATGGTCACTATGTTCATGGCTCACTAAAATTGCGGTTAAACTCTTAGGATCAATATCTATTTGTTTCAGTTTGTTTTCTATTTGCCTTCCACTAAGCCCTGCATCAATCAATATGGAATTTTCACCGTCATTTATTAAATGACAATTCCCGCTGCTCCCGCTTGCTAAAGAACAAAAAAACACCTTCATATATAATGCCCCCAACCTGTCCGACAGATAGTAATTTAAAAAAATTATAATACGCTATTATTCCGGTTTCAAATTGTTTTACTTATTCCCTTCTGATATCTGCCCCCAGGTTTAACAATTTCTGTTCCAACTGTGCGTATCCCCTGTCTATGAATTGAATATTTTCTATCTCCGTCTCCCCCTCCGCCATGAGAGCCGCCACCACTAAAGAGGCCCCTGCCCGCAGATCCGAGGCTACCACTTCCGCACCTGTCAGTTTTTCAACACCATGGATAACAGCTACTCTTCCTTCCACCTTTATATTGGCCCCCATTCTTTTGAGCTCATCTATGTGTTTAAATCGCCTGTCAAATATCGTTTCCGTCACTATTCCCGTGCCTTTTGCCGTGGTTAAAAGGCTACTCATCGGTTGCTGCAAATCCGTAGGGAATCCCGGATATACCAAGGTTTTTATGCTGACACTTTTTAAGTCCCCGGATGATATTATTCTGAGGGATTCCCCCCCCTCTATAACCTGCACTCCTGTTTCCTTGAGTTTGGCGATAACCGCCTCCAAATGTTTCGGTATAATGTTGTCTATCAACACATCCCCACCGGCAGCAGCGGCCGCTATCATATATGTACCTGCCTCTATCTGGTCAGGTATAACCGTATGTGAACATCCTCCCAGTTTGTTTACACCTCTGATTTTGATTACGTCCGTGCCTGCACCCCTGACATCCGCACCCATACAGTTTAAATAATTTGCTATATCGACTATATGCGGTTCCTTGGCAGCATTTTCTATTATGGTTGTGCCTTCTGCCATAACCGCGGCTAACATTATATTTATAGTCGCACCTACACTGACAACATCTAAATAAATTTCCGCACCTGTTAATTTTTCCGCTTCTACCGATATTATTCCATGCTCTATATTTACATCTGCCCCTAGGGCCTCAAAACCTTTAATATGCTGGTCTATTGGTCTGTTTCCAATAGAACATCCTCCCGGGTATGCTACCTTAGCCTTTTTGAATCTCCCTAATGCCGCACCTAACAAATAATATGAGGCCCTCAATTCTTTTGCCATTTCATAGTCCGCATAACATTCCCTCATTTTTGAGGTATTTATTTTAAGCATATTCGGTTCCGAATTTTTTACATCCGCCCCCAGGCTTGAGAGCAAATCTGCCAATATTTTGACATCGCTTATCTGTGGTAAATTATCAATAACACAGGTATCCCCTGCCAATACCGTAGCCGGTATGATTGCCACAGCCGAATTTTTAAATCCGCTTATATTAACAGTTCCATGTAATTTGTTCCCACCTTTAATTATCAGTTTTTCCATATGTTATCCGACAGAAGCCGGTTATTCACCGTCCTTATTAAATGTATATTTTTAGAACTCAATATCATCTCAAAAATTTAATAATTGAATTCATTATAACATTTGTTTGCTTTTTTAGTAAGTACTATATAACCCCAAATTTAAAAAACCGGGACACACAACACTGAAGAACTGCAGGCTATGTGAAAAAGCGTCATTTCCACCTTTTGTCATTCGGGGACTGACAGTATCAGTATCGTTCACGAAAAATCCCAAGCTATTCAAAATTCTTCGCTACACCTAGAATGGTAATCACCATACTATCAGTCTGACATCCCCCCGCCATACAGGATGTGGCAAACAAAACGTCCCCTTGCCGCACCCTTGCCGCATTAAGCGTCCCCTTGCCGCATTGCCGCATAAAAAATAACCTGAATATCCGGGGAGTACTGAATATTCAGGTTGTTTATATGTATATTAATTTTTATATGCTTCAACAAAATACGTCTTTCCGTTCTGTATTGTTATCCTCCATGAAGGAAAGGCTGTTCCGGAGTCGATCCCCTTCCAATCCGATTCCGTATAACTGGTAGGGCTGAAGTAATAACCCACTTCAATCTCTTTTATAAATATGGGCTTTTCATTTTCCTGCAAAATTGTATTCATGGCCCTTATAAGTGCTTCTGTCGCAGGAATAATTTTTTTTCGCTGTTGTTGTGTTTTTTCATATTCTAACAGCATCGTCTCCATAGCAACTATTCCGTTATGATTTATGTATACGTAGATATAACTTTCTCCCAAAAATTTGTTTTTATATGTCTGGTTATAGACCAGTTTATACACGGGTCTATCACCAATACGTTCTTCTATCCCATAATAAATCTGATCCAGTTCAACATTATCCTTCATCAGTTTATGCTGTTTTAAAAAATCATCACCCATTTTTATGACGGTTTTTTCATTTAAGGTATAACTTTGCTTTTCATCCTCTATATTTTTATTTCTGTATGTTAACCTTTTGTTGCCTTCCACGATCAGTTCCTTATTGCTTTTTTCAAAAATTTCTCTCCTCAGACTACCGGAACCAAAGGTTTCCGTCCTTTTATTATAGTCTTTACCCAAAAACATTTTAGCCATTTTATCAGGATCAAAATTTTTATATCTTACCACCAACATCGGTAATGAAGGCATCTCTTTCGGAATAGGAATATCCAGATTTATACCGTTATCATTTAAATACTGCTCTACATTACCTGAATATTTACCATCTATAACTTGAGTTTCGTTTCGTTTAAAGGTATCGTCCAATATGTTATAAATTAAAAAAATGTTTGTGAGAACAAAAGCAACGATTAGTAAATTTTTTGCTTTAGACCAATCCATAAGCCTTCCACCGTCCGTTAATTTAACATAAATCCGTCAACAAGTTCTCCCGTATAACCATCAAAATAATAAATATTATTTTTAATTTTTACCATCCAGCAGGGCCTTAGAAGTTGAATTCTCTGCCTTTCTAGCGTATCGAAATATACTAATCCCACTTCCTCTATATCTTTCAATATTTGCAAGATTTTTTCCTCATCACGCATTTCCCCGCCAGGTTGGCCTTTGCTATCAGAATACTGCAGTTCCAAATGTCTGATATTCTTTTCGATTATGCCGGGAAAGTACAAAATCTTCTGTTCGGAATCCACCCCTTGCATATTCATTGCCCTGCGAACTAAACTATAATATGTTTTTACCTTATTGCCATAAACTTCTACCTTCAGGGGATGTTCCGTTTTGCCCCTGTTGAATTCAACCGGAAATCCCTCTATGCGATATCCGAACGAAAACCTGTATCCTTTATTTTGGCCGTCTGTAATAGCCTCGACATGTTTTAAATATGTGCCTTCCGGAAACCCGCCATTTTCGCAGACAAAATCTATGGCGGCATCGAGGGAAGCCAGGATATTTGTACTTGATATATTGCCAATCTCCTCTTTATATTCCAGGATACCTTCACTATTTATACGGACACTCTTTTCCCCGTATCCATAGATATAAACTATGGCACCACTGGTTTCTTTAATTGTTTTTACAAAGTCAAAATTCTTACTAAAGAATTTTTTCGCCCGTTCCCGAAGTGCCGTTTCATCTTTAACATCGACTGCGCTCTCCACAAAAATTTGTTTAGCAGCCAGGGTATAATTAATAGGTATAATAGTGTAATTTTCATTTACTTCGTCAAAAAGGGAGGATACAGGATGATATTTGATAAATTCCGTATCTTCCAATTTATCTATGAGATCAACCAGGGCAGTATCTTCTTCATGATTATATCGCCTGATTTCATATATATCATCTTTACTATCCCCTACAATATATATAATCCCCCGATTAAAGGCAGGTATCAATATTTTTTTTATTCCTTTTATATTTTTAACGATTTTATTATCTGAGGAATCAAAAACAGAAGAGATCAAAACAGCAGACATATTATCCCCAAATTCCAACTCTATGGATTTTGAAATATTAGCTTGAACATATGTATCATACCCGACCGGGATTATTTCGGGTTCTTCCGAAAAATAATCCCCAAGTATAGTTTTGCACCGATTCCATACAGAGTCTATATTTGAGGATAATATTGTATAATAATTTTTTTTTCTATCCCCCGCCCCAAAACTTACAACAATTGTTTTCGGTGAGATAACATTTTTTCGTCCTTCTATCACTGTCATGTGACTGTCTTTGCTTGCCCCGGTCCCTATTTTAAATATATCGACAGGAGAAGGAAACCATAGTTGTTGGATTAATATAATACTCATAATCACCAAAACTGAAAGAATTAAAGTTTTCGACCTTTCCCTGTTCATATCTTATTCACTCCAAGCCCTGTTATCTTTGCCATCTGCTCAGAGTAGGTTTGTTAACTACATCTTGTAGTAATTGTTTAATTTCCTTTGCATCCATTACATTTATAATTCTCTCTATGCTGTCCTCTGACCCATTTTTATATTTTATCATAAACTGAATTTTATTTAATCCCAACTTCAGATCTACCGACGCCCATCCCCTCTGTAATGCACCAACAGTTATATCGATTGGATCATAAAGCAATATGTACTTTTCCTTATCTTTTTCTATACTGCTGTTATGATAAACTTCTATACATATATCGGTATCTCTAGAGGCCCTAAAAGATACAAGTGCGTTTTTATCAGTAGTAATGATACTTCTTTCCGGTTCTATTATTTCAAAGAAATACCCTCCGGTTTCAACCCTTCTGATTTCGTCTGAGGGTCTGTTTACGGTATTATTTGCATAGCATGGCATGTTAAACATGCCTAATGCAAGGAATATAAACACCCCGATAATCAATCTTTTCGCCATATCAATTCCCCCTAAAAACGGCTAAATAAATTCATATTTTATTATACATTTTTTATGTTACAGTTATATTACAAAAAAGTTAAAATTGAATTACACATTATCTCCAACTTCCACAAAAATAGGTAAATGAATAACCGTTTTGGTGCCCACACCTTCTTCGCTGAATATTTCAATAGTACCCTCGTGAGCTTCTATTATCTCTTTGGCAATTGAAAGTCCGAGACCTGTGCCACCCAACTCACGGGCTCTCGCTTTATCAACCCTGTAAAATCTCTCGAAAATTCTTGCCAAATCCTCCCCGGGAATTCCGATACCGTTATCCTCTATTTCTAATATGAGTGTATCCCCCTGTGTATTAATGTCTATATTTATACTTCCGCCTTCAGGTGTGTATTTAATACTGTTGCTGAGCAGATTTAAAATAACTTGGCCTATGCGATCCTTATCCGCATAAATCATAGCAGCACCTTCTTCTAAATTCTCCGGGCTAAGGGATACCCGCTGCTGCTTGTTTTTTGCGGAAACATCTAATTTTGATATTGTTTCCTCAACAATCTCTTTCAAATCAACAGCCTTTTTACTCCATTTGGATTGCTGAAGATCCAAATCGGACAACTGTAACAGGTCCCTTACCAACCTGGCCATTCTTTCTGTTTCGCTGCCTACTACCTGCAAAAAGTTTATAGATAGTTCCCTGTCATCTATAGCCCCGTCGAGCAATGTTTCCGTGTAGCTCCTGATTGTCGTCAATGGGGTCTTCAGTTCATGGGAAACGTTAGCCACAAACTCCTTCCTCATGTTCTCCAGTTTTTGATGCTTTGTGACATCTTGGAGCAATATAATAATACCCTCAACGCCTCCGCTCTGATCCATAAAAGGCGCATAGCTCGCCTGCAATATGGGCCCGTTATTTATGCTGATTATTTTACTGCCCGTCCAATCTTTTTCCCTTTCCAGAAAATTTTCTATTTTAAATTGACCATTGTCAGAGGTAAATAATTGGTTAAAGTCCCTTGTCGCACAAATTTCTTCATTTATTCCAAGCATCTCTATAGCCTTGGAATTTATATGTATAATCTGTCCTTCCTTTGTAGAAGCAATAAGCCCATCCGCCATGTATTCAATAATCGTATCCATCTTTTTCTTTTCGCTGCCCATCTCCTGCAAGACAGCTTTCAGTTTTGCAGTCAAATAATTAAACATACCCGCAAGTTGCCCTATTTCGTCATCGGATCTGATCTCAACAACTTGTTCAAAATCACCCTGTGCCATTCTTTCCGCCTTGATTGTTACATCATTGATAGGACCCGTGACGCTTTTTGCTATAAAGTAGCCCAATATGATGGTTATAAATAGGGCTAGAAATGTAGCCTTTAATATAATCGCCTGGGATTCCTGCAACGTCTTATATATATCTTCCAGATTACTTTTCAGATAGACAGCCCCCGCGATACGATTATTGCTGTCGTGGATGGGGAAAACCATATGTTTGGAACTGTTGAGTTTGTTATCCCCCTGAACAATATCCTTTTCTTTTACATCCCCGTTAAAGGCGGCCAAGATCAGATCTGATTCTAGAAAATGGGAAGCATTTGCCTCACTGTTTTCACCCATATAGGACTCGTTAGTGCTAAAGACGATGGTAAAATTCGTATCATTTTTAATTACCGTAATTCCTGTACCCATCTGTTCATAATTTCTGATATTATTTTCGACCTCATTGGGACTGTTTTGCCAATCGATGGTTTCCAGGGATGTAATCACCGTATTAGCCAGATTTGACAAGTTATTACTGACAACGCCTAGATGATATTGTTCAAACTGTTGCATTAAAAATACCCCGATAATGATCATCGCCATAAATACCAGCAAAAAATAAATAATAATAAATTTCCACCTGATACTCTTAAACATCCCTAGACCCCCCTGAAATAGTATCCTACTCCTCGTCTAGTCATAATATATTCAGGAGCTCCCGAATCGTCTTCTACCTTTTCCCTCAATCTTCTTACAGTTACATCAACCGTTCTTATATCCCCATAGTACTCATAACCCCATACTTGCTCCAGGAGTTGCTCTCTGGTGAACACCTGCCCGGCCTGAACTGCTAAAAATTTAAACAGTTCATATTCCCTGAAAGTAAGATCTATAATATCACCACTTTTTGTCACTTCATACTTTGCAAAATCTATAGTTATTTTATCTATGGTAAGCATACCTTTCGTTTTATCATCGGTATTGACATCCGCTCTCCTTAAATTTGCTTTTACCCTTGCAAGCAGCTCCCGCATACCAAAAGGTTTTGTAATATAATCATCGGCACCCATTTCAAAACCCAGCACCTTATCGACTTCTTCCTCCTTGGCAGTCAGCATTAAAATCGGAACTGTTGAAATTTCCCTGATCTCTCTGCATACTTGAAACCCATCCAGTTTAGGGAGCATCACATCCAACAGAATCAGGTCCGGATTAAGGGCAATCGCTTTATGTAAGCCCTCTTCACCATCATAGGCTACAGAGGTTCTATAACCCTCCTTTTCAAGGTTAAATTTAACTATTTCCGCTATAGGCTTTTCATCTTCAACTATCAAAATACATTTTGTCATGATGAAACATCACCCCATTAAATTAATTAATTTACATACTATTAAGTAATTCTACCTTTATTTGCTTTTTCCTTTGCATTTTCTGATAAAATAGAATATTTGAGAAAGTTTGGTCAAACTTTCTCAAATAAATATATAAATTCATCCAAATTATGTCCCTCCCCCAAAAGGGTTATGGTATCTATCAGTTTATCTAACCCGTAATTGTCTACCATATTTTTGACCAGTCTGAACGACTGTGTATAGGCCTCATACTGATTCAGACTGTAAAAATTGCTATTCAGTTCCTCTACTGTATAGATATCTGTGTCTGTAAACACAACCTCCTTTCCCCATTCATAGCCATCAACCATATATTCAAAATACAGACTTACACCTTCCGTAAACCACATAGGGAAATTCCCGTTTCCGATATGATCTGTAAAGAGATGTGCTAATTCATGAAGCATCGGACCCCTGTTGCAAAACGCATATTCCAATTCCCCCGTCATTTTTACCCAAAGTTCGGGATTCAGAATATGGACACTATTTCCATAGTAGACGCCCATAGGGGGATCTCCTTTTCTCAGCATAGTTGTTTCCATCATCAGATCCGCATTGTCGTACACAATTACCAATATTTTGTCTTTAAATTCGTATTGAAAAATATCTATAATTTCCTTATATTTGTCTTCAGCCGTATCCTTAATTAATTCCAGAGTCTGTCTATTTATATCTTCGTATCTGAAAATAAAAGTATCTGTTTCTGTTTCCTTAAGATTACGTGTTTTATATAGTACAATTTTATTTTCCATGCCTCTGACCAAAGGCCTTAGCCCTTTTGATATTCCATAACTGCCCATACCATAAAATGATATCAGCCATATAAAAAGCAAGAGTACAGGTATAACTTTAAATGTGTATACCTTGTTTGTTCTTTGTATTGTCATAAAGTCCCCCTTCTAGAAACCAAAAGCCGGAAATCGGAATGCCGGAATTTATAAAGCCGGGTCGTTCATAGCCCTCAATTCCCAACTTCTAACTTTTATTATAACATATCATTCAAAATTCTACCATAAACGACAACCTGGGAATATACTCCAAATTTACTTTAACTATTTTTATCACCCATTATATATTTCTGCATAATTTATAAATATAGGATAAAAAAGCGAGGGGATAAAGTTATGCTTAAATATAAAAATATCATAGAAGACTCGATTATAGAACATCTTTCAGTTACCGATAAAGAAGAAATTCCGGTTATTATTTGCGGAAAAGACTGTCTATGTGACGATTTAGAAAAACACGTGTTGGAGATGGGGGGAAGGGTAAAATATATACTCCCTTTGATAAATGCGGTTGCCGCCTACATACCCACCGTCGGTGTCAAAAGTATGGCAATGAAGGATATAACTGAAAAGATTTACCTGGACGATCATGTACATAAATTGATGGATACAGCTCCTATTACAGTGGGTTCCGATTTTGCCAATGAATACGGGCTAACGGGCAAGAATGTTTCTATTGCTGTTTTGGACACAGGTGTTTTCCCCCATGAGGACCTGACAACCCCCCATAACAGAATCATCGGATTTAAAGATTTCATCAAACAAAAAGAGCAATCCTATGACGGTGACGGCCACGGCACTCATGTAGCGGGAATAGCTGCGGGTAACGGGTTTTCTTCCAGGGGGAAGTATATGGGAATTGCTCCTGATGCCAATATCGTAAGTGTAAAGGTTTTGAAGGACGACGGAAGCGGAAATATTTCAGATGTAATCGCGGGTATTCAATGGGTTATTAACAACAGGGATAAATATAATATTAAAATTATCACCCTATCCCTTGGAACAAAAGCAAAAAGCAGGTATAAGGACGACCTTCTTTGTCAGGCTGTAGATGCCGCCGTCACCTTTAACATCACAGTAACGGTAGCCGCCGGGAATAGTGGTCCCGACCCTTCTACAATAGCATCGCCTGCCATAAGTCCTAATGTAATTACGGTAGGTGCCTGTGATGACCGTAAGACCGTTCATTTGGGGGACATTTCCATTGCGGATTTTTCCAGTGCCGGCCCCACACAAGATGGGTTTAAAAAACCGGACATTGTAGCCCCGGGAGTTGGAATCAATTCCCTGGCAAACAGATCACTTGAATACAAAAAACTGTCGGGAACCTCCATGGCCGCTCCTGTTGTAGCAGGATGTGCCGCCCTATTATACGAAAAGAATCCTCAAATGACACCCCTGCAGATAAAAGAACTCATTATGTCCAACGCTACCGATCTCGGTCTTGATCCCAACAAGCAGGGAACAGGTCTTTTGAACATTGAAAAAATTATTAACGCCATGAAAAAAGGACCACTCGAAAGTAGTCCCGATAGTCCGTATGCCGGTGACGATATAATAGAACCATCGTCATCCATGGATATGTTTTTAATGGTGTTGTTGGTCCTTATTATACTGACTCTATAGCCCATAACTGAAAAGGTGCAATCTTCTTCACAAGAAATTGCACCTTTTCAGTTATGTCGCAAAAGTCTAATTATGCGTCACATCGTATATTTAAAATATCTGTATATTACACTCTCATCGCGGTTTGAAATTTTGATGGTTCCAACAGCTCCCTTCAAATAAAAAACCTTTATGACCTAACCCAATCCGACACTCAGGCTCATTCAGAGATGGTATTTACTGTTTGTTAATATCTTTATTGAATATACGGTATTCCGCTTATTGTTGGCTGAGTGTTGGATTGATGGTAGGTCAAACGCAACGAGAACCAAATTTGCATGACCGAAGGGAATGAACAAATTTGTGTTTCGAGACTGCAATAATTCGCAAACTCGCTTCGCTCCCTTCCAGGACTAGGCAAAAAACGCCGTCGCAAACATGCGCAATTTTTTAACGGTTTTTTATTTTCAGGTTGCTGGGAACCATTACAAAATTTCAAAAGCGATTCGATTTGTAACACACAGATATTTTAGAAGGCGGGAATGCGTCCCAAAATTGCTGTCCCGTTCCCAGTAAGGGGCTGGAGGCGGCTAAAAATTTAATATAAAATACAAAGTGAATGCATTTGAGAATATGACTATAATTCCCAGCGAATGAAGACGAAAAATACGTTAAACAACCTGCAAACTCCCCGACACTCAGATTTTAAAAGAATATATTTTAGTTTTACTGATATCCTTAATTATGTTAAAAACATTTGTGATAGTTGTAAACTGAGTGTCGGGGAGTTTGCAGGTTGTAGTATTTTTCGTCTGAAGAGCTGTAGGAATTATTCATATTCGAAACTAAATGAACGTGTATTGTTATATTAAATTTTATTAGATAACTGGGCTTATATTAGCGACGCACTTTTAGACAATTGTTCAACATCGTCCCGCCTAACGCCATTAATTATATTCAACCACTATATTTATATTGACTTTAATAATATTAAAGTATATAATTAATATTATTAAAGGAGGTCAAGATATGGCCATAGAAATAGTTCCGGATTGGATGGTCAATTTAGAGGATGAAGATGTTACCTTCATAAAAAAATTCATATTAGCATCAGGTTCATTAAAAGAGATTGCGAAGGAATACGGGGTAACTTATCCAACTGTAAGGCTCAGGCTGGATAAAATTATCCAGAAAATCAGCATTGAGGAGAAGGTTGATGAAGATCCCTATATCGCAATCATAAAAAGACTTGCAATTAATGAAAAAATTGATTTTGATACTGCAAAGATACTGGTCAATGAATACAGAAAGACTATGAAGGGGGTCGAGTAATGATGGATGCTGTTTCTACATTAAATATTTCTATATTCCTAATTGTAATGCTTGCAATAATAGCAGGATTAATTTACTTGCAATTTCGGTTGTCTAAAAGTGAAAATAAATACGTCGGTCTTGTTCTGCCTATTATGTTTTTCTTGTTATCACTCATTGTTGTCCTTGGTCAGGTTGCCTATTATGAAACAAAGGTTATGCTTGATGGTGTGGTAACAGAGCAAAATATCGTGAAGGATATTGGCATAGAGAATTATATTGCATTAATTTTCCCTTTTTTGATTTGTAACATACCGACCGCTGTTTTAATGGCTATTTATTTGGGGGAAAGGTCAAAAATTAACACAAGAAAGGCAATAGATAGGATGAAAATCGAAGATATATAATTTGTGAAGCAATGAGAACGGTTATTTTTGCCTCACAGACGTTTTGAAGCAATGGGGAGGAAAATACAAATGAGATTATTTATAGCCATTAACTTCGAAGAAAAGCTGAAGAATTCAATTCAGAATATAATACAGGATATCAGAAAACATTCCCAGAAGGGTAGGTTTGTTAAAAACGAACATATGCATCTTACCCTGGAATTTCTTGGGGAAATTCCCGCAGGAGAGGTAGGCTTAATAGAAGAAGCCATGGAACAGATATCGTGCACTGTATTTACATTGGAACTATCTGAAATTGGATGTTTCAAGAGAAGGGGAGGGGATATTTATTGGATAGGTCTTAAAAAAAACCAATCCTTATTCAGAATGCAAAGGGAACTGCACAATTTGCTATTAGAAAAGGGGTTCGAACTGGAAAGCAGAAAATATAATCCCCATTTAACTATTGGCAGGAAGGTAGTGGTGGATAGCGACTTTGCCCCTGACAAATACATAGCGCAACTCAGGGGGCTAAATATTACTGTCGATAAAATTGATCTGATGAAATCGGAACACATCGATGGTAAATTAAAACATACTGTTATTTTTTCAAAGTTACTTCATTAGGGGATGTGGCATGGGGACGTTTTGTTT
>LSQX01274128.1_pt1 | contig 15393 bp, 14 predicted proteins | sample 654561 | NCBI WGS metagenome assembly LSQX01 (sample SAMN04489861, study PRJNA283612) | anaerobic digester metagenome | isolation source: 4 biogas reactors fed with cattle manure at either 37C or 55C with and... | place: Denmark: Kongens Lyngby | collected 2014 | reverse complement strand
GATTTAACTTGAAAATAAGGTAATATTTTTATATAATATTTATAAGATAAAAAGGAGAGATAAACAAATGAAAAAAATAACCTTGTTTCTATTTGGCTTATTATTAGTCTTAATGCCATTTCAAGTAGAAGCAAAGAATGCTTTAAAATTAAATAATAATCTAACTATAAATGCAGGAGAGGACGCTAAGTTTACTTTAGGAATAGATATTGATAATACTGTTGGTAATAACTTAGATAAAATAACATTTGAAGTTGAAGTAACCGGTGGTAAAACCGACAACTTTTATCATGTAGTAGGAAATGTCTTACAAACATGGAAGGTAACAAAAACTAATAACAATATTGAAATTAAAAGATATGACTCTAGTGAAAATATCAATTCTGGAGATAACTTATTAGAGATAGTCATTCCAGTAAAAAGTGATAGTCCTGAAGGTGAGATAAATGTTTTATTAAAAAATATTGTCTTTACTGTTAAAGAAACACCTGTAGTTACACCACCAACAAGTAGTGATGAACCATCAAGTTCTGAAGCACCAGAACCAACATACACTCAAATAGAAATTGATGATGTTGCAAGAAAAATTACTGTTAATCGTAAAGTTTTATCCGAAATTGCTTCTTTAGAATCACTTACAATCTCAATTGGGGAATTAAATCCAGCATTCAACTCTAGTATAAAAGAATATGAAGTAGTAGTAAAAGATACAATTAATAAAGTTACAGTTGAAGCAGTCTGTAAAGATAATTGTTCCTCAATCAATGGAAATACTGATCAAACATTCAAAAAAACTTATACACTGGCTAAGGGTGAAAATGATCCAATCTCAGTTAAAGTTATTTCTCAAAATACTTTAAACTCTGAAGAATATAAAATAAACTTTTATCGAGGTGAATTACTTGAAGAAAGAGCTGATCTTAAATCACTAACGATTACTGGAATTGAATTAGATCCTGAATTTAAACCAAATAGTTATAATTACTATATTCGTTCTCCTTATGAACTTGAAAGTTTAGATATTAAATATGAATTATTTGACAATAATTCTGAAGTAACTATTGAAGGTAACGAAAAATTAGAAGTTGGTAAAGAAAGTAAAATAATAATTAAAATTGTTTCTGCAGATACTAAAATAGAGAAAACTTATAATATTTATGTAACAAGAGAAGAAGATACCTCATCAAGTAAAATGATTATTTCTGATGGGGAAACCGATAAAGATGAAAAAGAATCAACACCTAAGAAAAGTAATAAATTATTGTTAATTATAATAATTATAATCCTCGCTTTATTAGTAATAGCTGGCTCATTCTTCTTCTTATTTAAAAATAAGAAAAAAAATGGTAAAAGTAAAAATGATAAAGACCAAGATAATCATGGAGTAGCAATTAGTCATGAAGATGATGAGGAATTACTTGAATATACAAAAGAATTTACAGAATTTCCAAATAATTTAAATGATCAAATTAGAAAAGATAATGATTATGATAAACTATAAGCCTTTTAAATAAAGGCTTTTTTAATGTTTTAAAATAATTAGCAATTAAGGGTTGACAAGTGCTAATAGAAGCCCTATAATTAATTTAGCACTTAAATTAAACGTGTGCTAAAAGAGGTGATTTAATGTTAAGTAGACAAGATGAATTATTAAAAGAAATCGTCGAAACTTATATTAAAGATGTTAAACCTGTTGGTTCTAAATCTCTATGTGAAAAGCTTAAATGTTCAAGTGCAACAATTCGTAATGAGATGGTGATTTTAGAAGATGCAGGTTTAATTGAGAAAACTCACTCATCAAGTGGCAGAATTCCATCTGAAGCAGGGTATCGTTATTATGTAGAAAACTTAATGAAACCAAAAGAGTTATCAGGAGATGATATTTTAAAACTCCAAGCACTATTTAGAAATAATGAATTAGTCTTAAGTGATACGATTACTAAATGTATGGAAATCATCTCAGAAATGACTAATTATACTTCTGTAGTATTAGGTAAGGCATCAAAAGATAACACTTTAAAACAAGTTAATATTATTCCACTAGGAGATGAAAAAGTTGTAACTGTTTTAGTAACAGATCATGGAATAGTTCATAATAAACAAATGATTATTCCAAGTAATATCAATTTAGATGAACTTGTAAGAACCAGTGAAATAATTAATAAGATGTTAGTTGGAACTCCAATTGATGAAATTAATTCCAGATTAGAATTTGAAATTAAACCTGAAATTGCTAAAGTTATTAAAAAATATGATGAAGTAACGAAATTCTTTCATCAAACATTTAGTGATTTTACAGTTTCTAATAGTAATGTTTTCTTTAGTGGTAAAAACAATATTTTAAAACAACCAGAGTATAATGACCCGAAGAAAATTAAAGAAATAATTTCTAAGTTTGAAGATGAAGAATTAATAAGTAAAATTGAAACTCATGATAAAGAAATAAATATTTTTATCGGAGAAGAAACTGAGTTTGATCCAGATCTAACTATCATTAAAACTAGTTATAAAGTTAATGATGAAGAAGGAACCCTAGCAATCATCGGTCCTAAGAGAATGGAATATGATAAGGTTATTACTTTAATGAATTATATTAAAGAACAAATAGAAGAAAGAAGATGAAATAATGACTAAGAAAAAAGATGAAGTAAAAAAAGATAATAAGAAAGAAAATAAAGAGTTAATTAAATTAAAAGAAGAATTAGCATCTGAAAAAGAAAAAAGTCTAAGAATTCAAGCAGAAATGGTCAACATGAGAAGAAGACAAGAAGAAGAGATTGCTAAATTTCGTAAATATGAAGGCGAAGAGTTAATAATTAATATTTTAAATATAGTTGATAACTTTGAGCGGGCAATTGGACTTGATGATACTAACTTAGATGATGAATTAAGTAAATTTCTAAGTGGGTTTAAAATGATTTATGGTAACTTACTTAGTTATTTAAAAAGTATTGGGGTAGAAGAAATAGAAGCCCTAAATAAACCATTTGATCCTAATTTTATGGAAGCAGTGGTTATGGAAAATATAATCGAAGAAGAACAAGGAATTGTTTTAGATATTTTCCAAAAAGGATATAAATATAAAGATAAGGTTATTCGACCAGCAATGGTAAAAGTAAATGAATAAAAAAAGGAGAGATGAAATATGAGTAAAATTATCGGTATCGACCTAGGAACAACAAATAGTTGTGTTTCGGTCTTAGAAGGTGGCGAACCAAAAATAATCGCTAATGCTGAGGGAGATAGAACGACACCTTCAGTAGTCGCTATTAAAAAAGACGAAGAAATGGTTGGGATTACTGCTAAAAGACAAGCAATTACGAATCCTAACAACACAGTAATGTCAATTAAAAGAAAGATGGGTACTAGTGAAAAAGTCGAAATGGATGGTAAAAAATACACTCCAGAAGAAATTAGTGCCAAAATCTTAATGAAATTAAAAACAGATGCAGAAAGCTACCTTGGTAGTAAGGTAACTAAAGCAGTTATTACTGTTCCTGCATACTTTAATGATGCAGAAAGACAAGCAACAAAAAATGCTGGAAAAATAGCCGGTCTTGAAGTTGAAAGAATTATCAATGAACCAACCGCCGCAGCTCTAGCTTACGGGTTAGAAAAACAAGATAAACTACATACTATTTTAGTTTATGACCTTGGTGGAGGAACATTTGACGTTTCAATTTTAGAACTAGGTGATGGAGTATTTGAAGTTAAATCAACCGCGGGTAATAACCGTCTAGGTGGAGATGACTTTGATCAAAGAATAGTTGACTATTTAGTTGATGAATTTAAAAAAGATAATGGAGTAGACCTTTCTAAAGATAAAATGGCAATGCAAAGACTTAAAGATGAAGCAGAAAAAGCTAAAAAAGACTTAAGTGGTGTAACGACAACAACAATTAGCTTACCATTTATTACTCAAGGTGAAGATGGGCCATTACATTTAGAAATAACTTTAACAAGAGCTAAATTTGAAGAATTAAATCATGATCTATTTGATAAAACAATCGATCTTGTTAAAAAAGCAATGAAAGATGCCAAAATGACTGCTAAAGATATTAATAAAGTTGTCTTAGTTGGTGGTTCAACAAGAATTCCATACATTCAAGAAGTAGTTGAAAAAGAATTAGGACAAGAACCATATAAAGGAGTTAACCCTGATGAAGTAGTAGCAATGGGTGCGGCTATTCAAGGTGGAGTCTTAAGTGGAGAAGTTGATGATTTAGTATTACTAGACGTAACACCATTATCACTTGGTATTGAAACTTTAGGTAATGTTATGACTGTCTTAATTGATCGAAATACAACTATTCCAACAAGTAAATCCCAAATATTTAGTACAGCCGTTGATAGTCAACCAGCCGTTGATGTCCATGTCTTACAAGGTGAAAGACCAATGGCGACTGATAATAAAACATTAGGTAGATTTCAATTAACTAATATCCCACCGGCACCTCGTGGAGTACCACAAATTGAAGTAAAATTTGATATTGATGCGAATGGTATAGTTAATGTAACTGCAAAAGATTTAGGTACTAATAAAGAACAATCAATTACAATTACAGCAAGTACAAACCTAACTGATGAAGAAATTGATAAGATGATGAAAGAAGCTGAAGCAAATAAAGAAGCTGATGAAAAGCGTAAAGAAGAAGCAGAACTACGTAATGAAGCTGATCAAATGATCTTTACAACTGAAAAATCAGTTAAAGACTTAGGGGATAAAGTTTCTGAAGATGAGAAAAAAGAAATAGATGAATTAGTTTCTGATTTAAAGAAATCACTAGAAGGTGAAGACCTTGAAGACATTAAAGCTAAAAAAGATAAACTTCAAGAAAAAGCTTATGCTCTAGCTGGAAGAGTTTATGAAGAAATGGCTAAAGAAAATCAACCTACTGAAGAAGTAGTGGAAGAAGAAACAGAAGAAAAAACAAAAAAAGATAAAAAAGCTAAAAAAGAAAAAGTCGAAGAAGCTGAATACGTAGAAAAGTAATTACTTAGGAGGATAAATATGACCAAAATAAAAAACCAAGAGAAGTGGGATTTGGATAAAATTTATCCTTCTTTCCATGTTTGGAATCAAGAATATGATTACTTAAAAGAAAGAATAGATAAATATAAAATATATAAAAATAATGTAAAAGATAAATTATTTGAATCATTAACTGAACTAATTGATTTAGAAAGAATAATATCTAAATTATATGTTTATGCCAAAATGAATTATGATTTAGATAGTTTAAATGAAGGTAATAATGAACTATTAAATAAGATTAATAATTTATTAGACCTATTTAGTAGTCAAACTAACTTCTTTGAATTAGAAGTTTTAAAAATAACTGATAAAGATTTAAATGAATTATATAGTAAAGATTCTCAGTTAAATGAATATGAATATTTAATCGAGAAAATAAGAGCTGAGAAAAAACACTTTTTATCAGAAAAAGAAGAAAATATTCTTAGTTTATCTAGTTCAATTAGAGATACTAATTCTAAAGTATTTGCTAAATTAAATGATACTGATTGTTATTTTGGCATGATTGATAATCAAGAATTAACTCATGGTAATTATAGTAACTTTATTAGACACCATGATCAAAATATACGTAAGAAAGCATTCACTTTATATCATGAATATTATCAAAAAAGACAAAATGCTTTAAGTGAATGTATAATAAGTGAAGTAAAAAATAATATATTTATTGCTAATATTCGTAAATATAAAGACCCTTTAGCAATGTATTTAAATGCTGATAAAGTAGATCCCAAAATCTATACTAACTTAATTAAAAATGTTAAAAAGAATATTCCTTTATTTAATGAATACTTAAATTTAAAGAAAGATGAACTAGGTTTAAAAAAGTTACATATGTATGATTTATATACTCCTTTAAATCCAAGTTCTACTAAAGAGTATACTTATGAAGAAGCCAAATATTTAGTCTTAGAATCCCTGAAAGTAATGGGAGATGAATATTATAATATTGCTAAGGGTGGTTTAAATGATCATTGGGTTGATGTTTATCCAAGTAAAGGTAAAACAAGTGGAGCTTATTCATTTGGCCATTATGAGACTAAACCATATATTTTAATGAATTTTAATAAAACTTTAAATTCAGTTGAAACTTTAGCTCATGAATTAGGTCATTCAATGCACTCATATTACTCAAGAGAGTATAATCCATATCATTATAGCGATTACTCAATATTTGTTGCTGAAATCGCTTCTAATACCCATGAATTACTTTTATTTGATTACTTACTTAAAACAAGTCAGGATAAAAACATGAAAAAAACTATTATTGAAACAATCTTAGAATCATTTAAAGGTTCAATCTTCAGACAAACTCAGTTTGCTGAATTTGAAAAAGAACTTCATGATAAAGAATTTAATGGAGAAGTATTAACAAATAACAAATTATTAAATATCTATGCTAAAATTAATGAGGATTATTATGGCAAAGTTGTAGTTCAAGATGAATTAATTAAATATGAAGCATTAAGAATCCCGCACTTTTATAGTAGCTTCTATGTTTATAAATATGCGCTTGGTTTAGCTGTAGCCTATGTATTTGCTAGTAGAATAATCAATAAAGAAGATAAGGCAGTAGAAAATTACTTAAATTTCTTAAAAAGTGGTTCCAAAAAATACCCATTAGAAGTCTTGAAAGATGCAGGAATTGATTTAGTTAATCAAGATATTATAAGTGAAGCCTTAGTTTTATTTAAAAATTATATTGAAGAATATAAAAAATTAATTTAGAAAGGATGATAAATATATGGCAAGTAACAAAGATTATTATGAATTACTTGGTGTTTCAAAAAATGCAACAGATGATGAATTAAAGTCAGCTTTTCGAAAATTGGCTAAAAAATATCATCCTGATGTTAATAAAGAACCTGGTGCTGATGAAAAATTTAAAGAAATAGGTGAAGCATACTCGGTCTTATCTGACCCCCAAAAAAGAAGTCAATATGATCAATTTGGTCATGATGCTTATAAACAAGCAGCTTCCCAAGGTGGAGGAGGTGGCTACTCATACGGTGGCTTTGGTGGTGGTTTCTCTGGTTTTGAAGGAGTTGACCTTGATTCTATTTTAGATGATCTTTTAGGTGGAGCTTTTGGCTTTGGGGGAAGCAGGAGAAGAAGAAACCCTAATGCGAAAGTTAAAGGTGATGATCACCTTGCAAACATTAATTTAACCTTTGAAGAAGCAGCCTTTGGTGTAGAAAAAGAAATAGCCTTAGATCTTGAAGAAACATGTGATGAATGTAGTGGAGAAGGTGGATTTGAGAAAAAAACATGCGAGACTTGTGGTGGAGCCGGCCGAGTTATTTCTGAACAAAGAACAATGTTTGGTGTATTTCAAACCGAAACATCTTGTCCAAACTGTCAAGGTAAAGGCTCAACTTACGCTAAACAATGCTCATCATGTCGAGGAAATGGTCGTGTAATTAAAGAAAAAGACTTAATTATTAATGTTCCAGCTGGAGTTGATGAACATACGAGACTAAGACTAAGTGGCAAAGGTGGAGCTGCGATCAATAATGGACCTAACGGAGATTTATATATCGAATTTAATATTAAACCGCATCCATTATTTACAAGAGATGGCAATGATATTTTCCTAGAAGTTCCAATTACGATAACTGATGCAATTTTAGGTAACAAAGTCGAAGTTCCAACTATTCATGGAGAAGTTGAAGTCCAAATTAAAGAAGGAACCCAAAGTGGTGATATCTTAAAATTAAAGGCTAAAGGAATCCATGATGCAAGCGGGAATAAAGGAGATATGTTCTTAACTATTAACGTGGTAATTCCTAAAAAAATCGATCGCAAACAAAAGAAAATCATTGAAGAGCTAGCAGATACTTCTTTAGATAATGAGACAGTATTTAATAATTTTAAAAAATATGCAACAAAAAAGTAGTTTAACTACTTTTTTTGTTATCTAATATATATTGTTTAGATTTTGTTTGATTTTTAGCTTTCAAATAAACTGAATTTATTATTTTTTCAATAATCTTTTTGTTTTGTTCGATCTTTTTAGCTAGTTGGAATTGGACTTTTGCTCTTTGGAGATTATGATTTTCTATTTTTGGATTAATTCTAAAATAGACATCACCATTTATATAATCATTTAAAAATCTCATACCTAATTCTAAAGAAATAATATGAAGAGCATTAGCGATATTTTTAATTTCTACCTCATTTAATACATCATGTGTTTCACTAGCGTAACCTTCAACAAAAGATTTTAAAATATCAAAATTGATATCGATTAAAGATAAATCCTTTTCTTCTTCACCAGCTTCATTAATTAATGATCTTAATGCATCAGCAGGGTCACTTAGCATTCCTGGCATAACTGTATCTAGGTCAATTACTGAAGAACAATTTGTTTCCCAACATATTAAAACATTATTTATTTTAGTATCATTATGATTTAATCTTTTAGGAATCAATCCTTTTTTATGTAACTCATTAAGTAAATAATATAATTTTTCTCTTTGAATAACAAAATCGATTTCTTCTTGACAACTAGCAACTCTTTTAACAGGGTCTCTTTTTACATCTTTTAAAAATTCTTGATAAATATATTCTGTATTATGAAAATTATCAATTGGATCTTTTAATCCATCTTCAGGATAATCACTGACAAGTTTTAAGAAATTACCAAATGCCTGACCAATTTTAAAAGCAACTTCTTCTTTAATTCCATTTGGAACTTCTGACATATCATTATAGCTAATCGCATCTTTTATTTGTTCATAGACTCGCCAGTACTCAACTGAACCATTATCATTTATAACATGAAGGGTATTGTTATCATTTGTTTTAATAACTTGCAAGACTTGAGCTCCATTAGTTTGTTTATTTTTCATATGGGTAGTAACTTGTTCAATTCTTTGCATCAAATTATGAGGTTCATTAAATACAGTCGTATTTATTCTTTGAAAAATATATCTATCAATACTACCTTGATTAAAGAAGGTTAATAAATAGGTCCTGTTAATGTTGCCACCACCTAATTCTTTTATTTCAATTAATTTGCCTTTAATATTAAAATTATTCGCAATTTTTTCGATTTTATTCACCAAACCACTCCTTTAAAGTTATCTTACCTATATTTCTTTGATTAAGCAAGTTTAACATTTTAATTGAGAGTCTATTATGTTATATTTAATAACAAAGGAGGTTTCTATGAAAGAAATAAACTATTTTGAAGTATTATCTGTTGATGAGTTTGCTTTATTAATTAATATGAATAAAGAACAAGTTATCAATACAATTAAATGGATTCATAATAATGATGAAGGGCCTATTAAAACAAATTTAATTATTCCTGAAAAAATGAGATTAGTTGATTGGATTAATGCTACATGTATATGCCATTTATTAGAAAATGATTTTTGTGATGTTCATCTTGCCTTAAATAAACTAGGGATGATAAGTATAGATGAATTTGCAAGTAGAGTTAAAATGAGCAAAGAACAAGTTTTAAATCAAATACTAGATGATGACCAATATGGGGGAACAAATAAATTCGTTCCACATGGCGCTACTTTAGATCACTGGATTTCATTAGCGTGTAACTGTGATTTACTATATGGCTATATTTGTCCAGTTCATCAAAAGTTAAAAAAAGAAAAAGATCCAGCATATACATTAAAACCCAATAGTTATTATTAATTAAATAGATAGATTATTCTTGTCATTTTTGTTATAATTTTCTTAGGAGAATGTTTATGACTGTTGAAAGTATTATCCATAAACTTGAAAATAAAGAAACGCTTAATTACTCTGAATTAAGGATGATTTTTAATGGCTATTTAAATAAAAGTATTAATGATGAAATAATGACTCATGTTTTAAAATTAATTTATAATAATGGTCTAAGTGATCAAGAAATAATTGATTTAACTGATATTTTTGTTAAAAGTGGGGAAGTCTTAGATTTTGCTAGTTATGGAATAACTGCTGATAAGCATTCAACTGGAGGAGTAGGAGATAAAGTAACTCTTATTTTAGGACCTATTCTTGCTAGTTTAGATATTAAATTTCCCAAAATGAGTGGGAAAGGTTTAGGCTTAACTGGTGGAACAATCGATAAATTAGAAAGTATTCCTGGGATTAATGTTAATTTAACTAACGAAGAAATATATAAACAAATTAGTGAAATTGGAATTTCTCTATCAGGACAAACTAGTTCTTTAGTTCCCCTTGATAAAGTTATTTATGATTTAAGAAATGCAACAAATACGGTTAAATCAATTCCTTTAATCGCGGTGAGTATTATGTGTAAAAAGATTGCCTGTGGTTCTAAATTAGTTTTAATTGATGTTAAATGTGGTTTAGGGGCTTTAATTGAAAATGAAAATGAAGCTAATGAATTAATTAGAATCATGAATTTAATTGCTAGTAAATATAATATTGATCTTTTAACTGAAATAACTCCTATGGATAATCCATTAGGAAGTAATATTGGCAATGCTTTAGAAGTTATGGAAGTAATTGAAATTTTAAATGGTAAAGAAAATAATTTAAGCGAACTAACTCTTGATCTTGCTAGTAAAATAATTAGTAAAATTAAAAATATCAATTATATGGATGCCTACTTATTAGCAAGTAGCACAATTGATAATAAAACTGCTTATGAAAAGTTTAAAGAGTTAATTAATTACCAAGGTGGTAATTTAAATGAACTAAAAGTTTCTTCTAATATTTATAACTACAAATCTTTAAAATCAGGTATTATTAAAAATATAGATGCCCTAAAGATTGCTCAGTTAGTATTTGATCTTGGTGCTGGTAGAAAAGAAATAAATGATAATGTCGATTATGGAGTAGGAGTAATCATCAAGAAAAATGTTGGAGACTACGTAGATAAAGATGACATTTTAATGGATATTTATTATACTAAACAAAGTAATTTTGATAATGAAGATTACTTTGTAATAGAGGATGATTTAAATGAGTAAAATACCCCATCAAGATTTATATAAAAAATTATTACCGGTTTTAAAAACTAAGGTTAGTAGTTTAGAAAGTTTTGGCATGGATTATATAAGTGAAGAAGATATATGGAATTTTTTAACTACTAAATATTTTACATCATTAGATTGTAGTATTGATGAATTAGTTGATGATATTTTAAATGTACCTAATTATTTAATTAAAGATTATTTACTTGAAGAATTAAAGTTTAGAAAAAAGACAAATATAAATGATTTATTGTAGACAAGGAGAATTAAAATGAATAATCAAATAACCTCCGAAATGTTAATGAAAAAAGTTAAAAATTATTTACCTAAAGGGGAAATAATTGATCAAATTGAAAATTGTTTAAAATTAGCGGAAGAAAGACAAAAAGGTTTTAAAAGAGCAGATGGTGCTGATCTTATTTCACACAGTATTGCTGTTGCCTATATTTTAGCTGAATTAAATGTTGATGAAAAAACAATTATTTCAGCTCTTTTACATGAAAGTGTTACTAATGAAAGTATTACTATTGAAGAAATAAAAGAATTATATGGTGATGAGGTCGCACTTATTACTGAAAATGTTTCTAAAATTAATAAACTTAAACTAAGTGATGAATCTGAATCATCATCAATTTATTTAAGAAAAATTTTAGTTGGGTTATCAGAAGATGTTAGAGTTTTATTTATTAAACTAGCAGATCGTCTGCATAACATGGAAACTATTTATTATATTAAAAACGATTTACAAAGACAAAAATTACTAGATACTAAAAATGTTTTAATACCGATTGCTCATAGACTCGGAATTAACTCAATTAAAAGTAGGTTAGAAGATTTATGGCTTAAACATTCAAAACCGGATATTTATCAAGATATTTTAGATAAATTAAGTGCTTCTAAAGATGAATTAAATATTGTAATGGATGAAATGATTCAAAGTATTTCTGATATTTTACTTTCCCATGACCTACATTTTGAAATTAAAGGAAGAGTTAAAAGTGTTCATAGTATTTATGAAAAATTATTAACAGGGAGAAAATTTTCAGATATTTATGATATTTTAGCTTTAAGATTAATTATGGAGAAAGAAAGTGATTGTTATTTAGCAGTTGGTTTAATCCATTCTAAATACAGACCTATTGCGAAAAGATTTAAAGACTTTATCGCGATGCCTAAAGAAAACATGTATCAATCATTACATACAACTGTGTTTGGAGTTGATGGTTATTTGTATGAAATTCAACTTCGTACTAAAGAAATGGATGAAATAGCCGAACATGGTATTGCCTCTCACTGGTCTTATAAAGAAAAGGGGAGTTTAAAATCACAAAGTTTTATAGAACATAAATTAGAGTTATTTCGTAACTTAGTTGAATCTAAAGGAAATATTGAAGAAATTGAATTAGATAAACAAGTTGAAAGTGAATTTTTATCAGAAATGATCTATGTTTATACCCCTAAAGGGGATGTTATTGAATTACCTCAAGAAAGTACCCCAATTGACTTTGCTTACAGGATTCACTCTAAAGTTGGCGATACAATGGTCGGGGCAATTGTTAATGATGCAATCGTTCCTTTAAACCATCAACTTAATGATGGAGATATAGTTCAAATAAAGGTTAGTTCTTCTTCTAAACCTAAAAAAGAATGGCTTAATATGGCGAAAACTTCACAAGCTAAAAGTAAAATCAAATCATATTTTAGTAAACAAGATCGTGATGATTATATAACTAAGGGAAGAGAAATTTTAGAAAAAGAATTAAGAAGAATGAAATTAACTTATTCAGAAAACTTTAATGATGAAAATATTAAGAAAATATTAACTGAATTAAAATTAACTGATTTTGATGATGTTTTATTTGGCGTTGGTTCATTAAGATATACAATTAAAAACTTAATGAGTATCATAAATAGTGATCCAAATAAATCTCAAAATGAATTAATCGATAAGGTAATGAATAATGAAGTTTTAAGAAAAGATGAATATAAAAATGATATCATTGTTGCAGGTACTGATGATATTATGGTTAATCTTGCTTCTTGTTGTTGTCCAGTCTTAGGAGATAAAATTAAGGGTTATATTACTAAGGGTAAAGGGATAATGGTCCACAGAGAAGATTGTCCGAATATTAAAGATATTAAAGAAAGAATAATTGAAGTTGAATGGAATAAAAATAGTGATAAATCATATTTCTCAAATATTTTAGTAGCGACCACAAGTGGTTCTAATCCAATAATCGATATTGTTACCAAAGCTACGATTAGAAATGTTCAAGTAGAAAGTTTTAAAACTTTAAAAAGAAATAATAATTTAAATTATTTACTTGTAGTTAAAGCTAAAAATAATGAAGATTTAAATAACTTTATAAGCGATTTAATTAATTTAAAAGATGTTATCTCAGCAGTTAGAGAAGGTGAGTTATGAAAATAATCGTTCAAAGAAGTAAATATTCTAGTGTTATAGTAAATGATAGTTTAGTAAATGAAATTAACTCAGGTTTAGTTTTATTAGTTTCTTTTACAAGTAGTGATACAGAAAGTGATCTTGATTATTTAGTAAATAAAGTAATTAATTTAAGAATCTTTGATGATGAAAATGGCATCATGAATAAAAGTATTTTAGATGTCGGTGGTGAGATTTTATCTATTTCTCAGTTTACATTATATGCTGATACTACTAAAGGACACAGACCTTCTTATATTAATGCTTTAAAGGGTGAAGAAGCAATTAAGTTATATGAATTATTTAATGAAAAATTAAATAAACATATAGTAACTAAACCAGGGATTTTTGGAGAAGAAATGATTTTAAATATTACTAATGATGGCCCTGTTACTATTATGTTAGAAAGTAAGTGATTAAAATAAAAGTATATGTTGAAACTTTAAATAATGATATAGAATTACCCGCATATGCTAACATCGGTGATGCTGGAATGGATATAAGAGCAAGTGAAGATGTAGTAATTTTACCAAATGAAACTAAAATAATTCCTACAGGACTAAAAATTGCAATTCCAGTTGGTTATGAATTACAAGTAAGACCTAGAAGTGGACTTTCTCTTAATACTCCCTTAAGAGTATCTAATAGCCCAGGAACAATTGATTCAGGATATAGAGGCGAAGTAGGAATTATTATTACCAATACTTCACTAAATGATAATGGTAGTTATTTAATAAGTGAAAAAAATAATAAACAAGGTACTTATTCAATTAAAAAAGGTAATCGGATCGCCCAAATAGTTTTAAAAAAATATGAAGTAATTGAATTTATCCAAGTAGATAATATTGAAGAAATTGAAGGAAATAGAAGTGGTGGTTTTGGTTCAACAGGAACTAATTAAGACATAAAAAAAGATTAATTTTTAAATTAATCTTTTTAATTGTTACATATCTTTCATTTTTTCATTGATCATTTTAATTGCTTTTTTTGGACTAAATTTATAAAACTTATTCATAAATTTAGCATCATTACCTACATAAACTTGGAATTTATTTTTCTCAATTCCTTCAATTATTTGGCGAGCTGCTTCAGATGCTGAAGTCATTTTCATATTTGTTTTAGTTTCTTCTGATCCTTTTTCATTCTTTTCACCACGAACCTTATTAGAGTTTTTAACAATATCAGTCGCGATTGCACCTGGGAAAACAATTGATACACCAACATTAGTACCTAACATTTCCCCATATAAACCTTCAGTGAAGATTTTTAATGCTGCTTTAGATGCTCCATAAATAGTTTGACTTGGAAATGGAAAGAATCCCGCCATTGATGAAACATTACAAATATGTCCTTCTGGTCTTTCTAAAATTTCATCAATAAATAATCTTGTTAAATTAACTGGTCCAAAGAAATTAACATCCATTACAAGATCTACTGTTTTGTCTTCTAATTCTTCAACCTTAACAAATGGTTGAATAATTCCCGCATTATTAATTAAACAATCAATATACTCATGATTTTTAAAATATTCTTTCTCAAATTTCTTTAAAGCAGGATAATCAGTTATATCTAATGTATAAGTAGTTACCTTATCACTGTTAACTAATTTTTTAGTTTCTTTTAATCCTTCTTCATTAATATCTAAAGCAATTACTTCTTTAGCACCTAGTTTTATTAATTGTAAAACTAATTCACGACCAATACCAGCTCCACCACCTGTAACAATAATTTTTTTATTCTTTACTTTCATATAATCCCTCCATTTAAATTATAACAATCAATATGATATTTACATAATTATTTTACATTAAAAGTGTAAAATAAACATAAACCATTGAAATAATAACTATATATTTGTATAATAGTATTAGGAGTAGAGTATGAAAGATAAAAAGTTATTTATTACAATTATTTCAATATTTACAATTATATCTTTTATAATTGGTGTTTCATATGCATATTTT
>LSQX01371442.1_pt1 | contig 15398 bp, 10 predicted proteins | sample 654561 | NCBI WGS metagenome assembly LSQX01 (sample SAMN04489861, study PRJNA283612) | anaerobic digester metagenome | isolation source: 4 biogas reactors fed with cattle manure at either 37C or 55C with and... | place: Denmark: Kongens Lyngby | collected 2014 | reverse complement strand
TTGGTATATTCCTTTTAGTCATTAAACCACCAAAATAAACCCCGCCTTTTTAGTTCTTTATTCTCTTCTCTCAACTACAATTCTACAATTAGCAACCAAAGCAGCAATTACCCCAATGCTGCAAGCCATGGAGCCAACACTACCCTAATAACACCAACTGTCGCTGGAATCCCCAGCAACGCTTTACCTGCATCATCCTTCACTATTAACAGTGTCACGTTGTTTTCATGAAGTAATTCACTCACTCGATCAACCAGATCTTTCCCGCTGACATGGTGCTCTTCAATAGTAAATTTAGGCGCAGCTGCACCGCATGTTGCACAGAATTTATCATCAAGTTTCAATGGAGTACCACATTTAACACAGTATGGCACATTATTCACCAATCAACCAGAAGTGCCCTTGGAAATAAACGCTTTATCAAAGCAAACAAAACCTACATTAGCACCCAAAACACAAAATAAAATAGACGTATTTATTAACTGATAATAAAATACAATCAGCCTTAAAGAACCAATAGGAGAAAAACAAGTTGCCCATACGCCAACCAATAGTATGTGTTCTAGGACATGTAGATGCAGGCAAAACCTCACTTTTAGATGAGCTGCGCAAAACCAATGTACAAGTCCGAGAAGCAGGCGGTATGACACAACATATCGGTGCTAGCTTTTTTCCAGTGGAAACCTTAAAACAACTCATCGGACCCTATATGGGCAATTTTAAAACCGGTATAGAAATCCCCGGGCTTTTAATCGTAGACACTCCAGGCCATGAAGCCTTCACAAACCTCCGCCGAAGAGGCGGTAGCGTAGCTGACATCGCCATTTTAGTAGTGAATGCTGTGCGGGGTTTTGAAACTCAAACTTTTGAATGTATAGAAATTCTCAAGGCACGCAAAACACCTTTCATAGTTGCAGTTAACCAAATAGACCGCGTTCCAGGTTGGAAAGCGACCCCTGGTAACCCATTTTTAAAATCATACGCTAACCAATCCAGTTTTATTCAACAAGAAGTCGATAACCGTCTATACCAAGTCATGGGGGAATTTAGCCGTCTTCAATTCAAAACAGACCGTTTTGATCACATCCGTGACTTTACCCAAAACATTGCCCTCGTCCCAACAAGCGCCAAAACAGGAGAAGGTCTTGCAGAACTCGTCATGGTACTGGTCGGATTAACTCAACAGTTTTTAAAGAAACGCTTACAAACCACCGACGGACCGGCAAAAGGTTCCATCTTAGAAGTTAAAGAAGAATCAGGTCTAGGAATGACACTTAACACAATCATTTATGATGGCACATTACATAGGGATGATTTAGTAGTGGTCGGAGGTAAAAACGGACCCATCTCAGCACATGTCCGTACTATTCTCGTGCCTAAACCGCTCGACGAGATGCGTGACCCAAAGGACAAATTCTCAGGTGTTGAATGTGTATATGCCAGCGCAGGCGTTAAGATTGTAGCACCTGGATTAGATGACGCTTTAGCTGGTGCGCCATTGTTTGCAGTACCTCAAGGCGAAGAAGTTTCTAAATATTGTGATTTAATCACCGAAGAAATTGGTCGAATTAGAATCACTAAAGAAATCGACGGCGTAATCGTTAAAGCAGACACGCTAGGATCACTTGAAGCAGTAGCTGAGATACTAAAAGCTAACAACGTCCAAGTACGTAGTGCAGATGTGGGCGATATCAGCAAACGAGACGTTATCGAAGCTTCCGTTGTGAAACAACATGATCCACTAGTCGGCGCAATCCTGGCATTCGGTGTAAAAGTGTTACCCGATGCAGAAACCGAAGCAGAAACGAATGCAATCAAAATTTTCCGTGACCCCATCATCTACAATTTAATCGACAACTATCTAAAATGGGTGCAAGAAAAGAAAGAACGCAAAAATGAAGAAGAATTTGAGGCACTCATAAAACCAGGTAAAATCATGGTATTGCCTAACTGCATTTTTCGGCGAGCTAAACCCCTTGTAGCTGGAGTTGAAATTCAAGTCGGCAGATTAAAACCTAAAGTTTCACTAATACGTGCTGAAGACGGTTCCGAACTAGGAGAAATCCAACAGGTACAAGAAGAAGGTAAAGCCATCAAAGAAGCCAAGTCAGGCGCACAAGTAGCAATATCCATGGACAAACCGATTGCGGGTCGACATATTTTCGAACGAGATATACTTTACGTGAAAGTTCCAGAAAAAGATGCAAAAACCTTGTTAACTACTCATCTAGATAACTTAAACTCACAAGAACAGGATTTACTCAAAGAATACGTGAATATGATGCGAAAGAAAATTCCATTCTGGGCAGGCGTAATGTAACATGTTGCCCTTCTTTTTTTAGTACTTAAATTAAAAACTCATTTTAGCTAAATCCATCCTTTAGGCATCTATCATTTTACACACTTAATAACCCTTGACAGTTTTCGATAAACACATTTAAATTCTGCGCAAGTCAGAGAAAAGGTGCAAACCAGTTTTGACGACTGGTCGATTGTAAGCCGGGGTCTCCTAGCCCGGCAGGGAGCAAGCCTGGAGATAATGCTCTTCTTCAGGAGTGTACCTGTTAGCTTGTGGCCTTTCGGGGCCTCGGGGGTTCAAATCCCCCTCCCGGCGCCATTTTTTGATTTAAATTTACCGTTCAACAATAAGAGTTTTCGGTAAAAGTTCCAACAGTTTAGCTACTAGTCCTTCGCGACAGGATATTATGTCTGTTCTTGATTTTTTATCTTTAGTTGTCTGCTCTTGGAAAAAGCTGCAAGTTATATCCACAAGTTTATTCCTAGCGTGTTTTTGTGATAACCGATAGACTGTCAAAGCGACCGCTTCATCTAATGCTCTTGCACAATGTACGCGCCTAATTTTTTTGCCCATCACCATAAAACCAATTTTTGAAGCAACTAACTCATTTGCCAAGATATCTTCAAAGAGAACCTGTTCTCTTATTCTAAAGCAAAATTCGTATTGTTGCTGAATAAATGAATTAATAAGCATACGAACAAGACGTTCTTTTAGTGCATTTGTAGAATCCTTTTTCATGCAATAGATGTTGATTTCAAGGGGATTTTCCTCGCTTAAACATCCACTAATTTGTTCTATTTTCTTTTTATGCAGTAAAACTACTATTCCTTCTTCTCTAGAAGGTGCTGTAAACATACAACCACAGATATCTTCAATTCTTTGTAAAATTTTAAAACCATTTTTAACCCACATCTTTTCAAAGAATTCCTTTCTTTTTTTCAGCCATTCTCGGTCAGTTTTTGTTTCACCATTTCCTATCCTGAAGGTTACCTGCGGAAAGTTGCCTATTTCACTCACCTGCAGGTATGTTATGCGTTGATTGCATCTAAATTTTTCTAACAAACATACTAAAAACCATCAATAGATTGTAGAAAAAACATTTGTTGCCACAAAAAAGTACGCTGAACATTATGAGCTTCCTCTCCTGATGTATGCTGAAGCTTTCATCCCTGCCAGCGCTCCTTCACCTACTGCAGTGGCAACCTGCATTCCCCCACAAGTACAGTCTCCTGCAGCAAAAATACCCGCAACACTAGTTTGCTGATGACGATCCACCATTAGGCAGCCTGTGCGGTCAGTGGTTATTCCCGCTCCCTGCACGATCGCCGTTAACGGTACACCACCTAAGGCAATAAAAACACCATTTACTTCACGCTCACTTTCTTGTTGGGTGATGAAATCTTTGATTTTTATGGCCTTAACTACTTGGTCACCTATTATTCCAGTAACTTTACCCATTACAAACTCGACATTATTTTTGTTCTTAAGTCTATCTAGCACAGCACCCTCCATTTCCAACTCTTCCATTTGACTAATAATCGTAATTTTGTTCGCTAAATCTGATAATGCTAAAGCATCGATAGCTGCCTCCTCACTGTTTCCCACAACAGTAACCACTTTTTTACGAAAGAACGGACCGTCACAGATTGTGCAGTAGCTGACGCCTCTACCTATGTATTCAGTTTCGCCGGCGACTTTTAGTTTGCGACGTTGAGTACCAGTGGTAATGATCAATACTTTTGCTTCGTAGGTTTGTTTCCTAGTGACTGCACGTTTTCTAGAATTTACAAGTTCTATACTGATAACCTCTTCATCTTCATGTAGCTGGGCTTTGAAACGTTCTGTTTGTTGACGCATTTTCTCAACAAGTTCACTACCTTTGATACCATTAGGAAACCCTGGATAATTTTCAAGTTTAGGTGCTAAGTAAGCTCTACCGCCAGCGATGCCTGATTCAAGGATAACGGTTTTTAGTCCTAACCAACCCGTGTAAATGGCGGCTGTTAATCCTGCTGGACCAGCGCCAATTATGACTACGTCTGTGTGAATTATCCCATTCATAAATAAACCTCATAATAAAGTAATTCTAGAAATCTATTGATAGAACAAAAATGTTTTGGAAATAAAATGATGTCTATTCGGTTGATTCCTCGACAACATTTAGGAACTGCTTGATCTGAGCCAATATTTTTGTTAGCCCTTTTTCAGTTAAGGGTGGATCATAAGGAATACGCAATACATCCCATCCCTGTTTTGTTAACAAATCGTCAATCTCTTCATCGCGTTCCAATTGTTTATCTTTTTTATGAACCGGATTGCCATCGAGATATACAATTTTGCGCTTCTCCATCCAACAAAAGTCTGGTATAGTGGATTTTAGAATGATCGGCTGCTGGGTGACCATGCCGCCTGTAAGGTTTAAAGCGCTGAGTGATTTAAATACTTCAATTTCTGCTTTGCTGACTCGAGGATGCATGCGTTCTTTATATGCCAAAGAGGTTCACGGCACATTACTCTCCACTCGGCTCCTAATAAATTCTCTAAAAAACATAATGTAACCCACGGATAAACTGATAATAAAATGACCAAAAGTATGCCTAGCGGATCGCCACTGTTAAAAGCGCGGCGCTCATCAAAAATAGGTTCCCTAATCCTTCTTTAGGGAAATAGCGATGACACGTCCGTTTTAACCTGCTAACCCGCCAAGCTTGGGTGTACCTCTTGGATGGCTATTTCTCGCAAAATAGAATAATTTTCACCGACTATAAATGGAGTTGTGACTGTGTGTTGTTAACAACAAACAGACTGAAAGAGGTAATTTGCCTTCTATTTAGCGGTTTTTATTTGAATTTGATTTTTTATAGATTGTTGGTATGACGGTCACACTGTCGTTGTTGTCACCGATATATTGCGGTGTTTTGTCAATTGACTTATTTGTTTGTCTATGTGATGTATGTGTTGTACTGATGAGCCAGCCAATGACACCTATAAATATGAGCGCTGGAAGAAGCACCAAAATTATTGTTTTACTTCGTTTGTAATTAACTCTTCTTTTCGCCGTTACACCTGAATATTCCAATGTATCGGTTTCATAGATAGCATTGATAAGTCTAAATCTGCATTTTAAATCAATTTTGACACCAAAAATTTATAAAAAAACTAAATTATTGAGGTTGACAGTTTTAAAAAGCCACCTCTCAGCTAAAATAGAACAATTTATGTTAAGTTTACCTTTGCATTATTTTCTTTACCCTTCAACTTTTATCGGTTTCACTTCGAGTCCTGGATACTCTTTAAGTTTATCAGCCATCACTTGTAGTGCCTGGTCAACTAGATAGTTAATTGTATCTTTCTCGTAGATTCCATCTAGTTGGCGCTGTCCCGCCCGAACCCCAGTCAAGACCTCAATCCCTTCGTCGATAGTCTTCACTGAAAAAATGTTGAATTGTCCAGCTTTGACTGCATCTAATACTTCTTCTTTAAGCATCAAATTCTGAACATTGCTCTCAGGAATCATTACACCTTGCTCCCCGTTTAGGCCCCTGAATTTACAGACTTCAAAAAAACCTTCAATCTTCTCGTTAACTCCACCAATAGCTTGCACTTCACCTTTCTGGTTGACGGAGCCTGTAACTGCGATGTTTTGCTTGATTGGTATTCCACTAAGTGCACTCAAAATACTGTAGAGCTCAGTGCTAGACGCACTGTCGCCTTCAACCCCCGAATAGTTCTGCTCAAAAACTAGTCGACCCGATAGGCTTAGGGGTTTGTCGCGTGCATACTTGTCATTGATGTAGCCACTTAATATAAGAACACCTTTAGTATGGATAGGACCACCCATTTTTGCTTCGCGTTCTATGTCGACCACACCTTCCCGTCCTAGACCGATGCTTGCGGTTACACGTGAGGGTATTCCAAAGGCAAAGTCACCTATACCCATAACTGATAGCCCGTTTACCTGACCCACTTTATGTTGATGTGTATCAATTAAAAAGAAGCCTCTGGCAATCATTTCTTGGATTTTTTCTTGGACTAGTTTCGAACGGTATATCTTTTCCTCAATAGACTTTTTCACATGTTCCGCGTTGATGAATTCTGAGTTATCTTGTGAAGCATAATAATTTGCCTCACGAATGACGTCAGCGACACGCGAAAACTGAGTTGATAACTTAATCTGGTCCTCAACTATTCGAGAACTGTATTCAACAAGTTTCGCTAAAGCTCCGCCGTTAAGGTGTTTGAGTTTTTCTTTTTCACATAACCCGCATACAAATGCCGCATACTGGCTTATTTTCTCTTCATTACGCGGCATTGAGATATCAAATTCTGCTTTGATCTTAAACAATTCTCGGAAATCTTGGTCTAGGCTAAACATCAGTTGGTAAACGTAAGGATCCCCAATTAGGATTACCTTGGCGCTTAAGGGTATAGGTTGCGGCTTTAGGCTTTTAACACTCAGAAAACCATAGCGTTCCTCAGGTTCTTCGATGTACATTTTTTTGTCGCGAATATCACGTTTAAGTCCATCGTAGGAGAAGAGGTTCCTCAGCAGGTCCTCGACGGGTATAATGAGATATCCACCGTTTGCTTTCTGGATTGACCCTGCTCTAATCATTGTGAAGTCAGTTGTTAATGCCCCAAATTGAGCTTCCTTTTCAGTTCGACCTAAAAGATTATGATACGTAGGGTTTGTTTCCATGATGACTGGTGCGCCTGTAGTTTCAGAGTTGTCGATAACTATATTTACATTATATTTCTTGTAGGGTTCTTCACGTAACCATGGCATAGGAAATGCTAGTTGCTGTTGTTGCTGTCCTCCACTGCCTCTCCGAATAAACTGGGTTAAATTATCTAAAATATCATTTTCAACAGCTTTAAGGTAACTTGAGATGTCTTTATTATCCTGGTACTTTTCCCGTAAATTCTGTACTTGATTACCAATAGCGTATAAAGCGACTTCTTTGTTAAGCTTTTTAATAGCCTCACGAATTTCCCTCTCCATATCAATTAGTTGCCGCATAACTGCAGAGAATTCTTTTTCAAGCTTCTCACGCTTTTCTGATAACTTATCTTTCATACTTTGGGGTAGAGCTAGTAGCTCTTCGTCAGTAAGTGGTTTACCATCAAGGACTGGTACCAGCAAGATACCAATCGGGGTGGTTTGGATTACGAACCCCTCACTCTGTGCTTTCGCGTTTAATCTGTCGATCACCCCCTTACGGCGGCTTTCTAACTCTTGTAATGTTGCTTCTCTTTTAGTCACGTAATCCTCACTTTCAAACGCCTTTGGCAATGAATTCTTGACGTTTTCAATATAATTCTTCATATCTTCTTGGAACTCTTTGCCTTTTCCCGGTGGCAATTCAATCGCTTTTGGTTCATATTGGTTACTAAAGTTGTTCACATAACACCAGTCAGAGGGTACAGATTGAACTTTAGCTTGGGCTTCAACGAAGGCCTTTACAGCAGTTTTGCGACCAGTACCAGGGTAACCTGCTACATAAATGTTGAAGCCATGGTTCTTAATTCCTAAACCAAACCTCAAGGCTCGGACTGCACGATCTTGCCCGATAATTTCAGCTAATGGGATCAATCCTTTCGTTGATTCACACTGCATAAAATTTACATCACAGGTATTCCTGAGTTTCTCTACTGGTAGCTTGTTTATCAAAATAATACCTCCAAAATTACAATAAGAAGTACACACATTGACCTTTTAACTTTTACCCGAAACAACTTGCGCAGTAAATACCTCTTTTTAGGTCAAATATCTTGTTTTATTTTTTTGGACCTGATCTGATCAAATATACCTCACAGGATTGGAGATTTTTGTTTAAGAACCAGTCGCGCTTTTTTTATAAGATAAACTCCAGTATTATCTTTTGCCTGGATTTCAGACTCGAGTACTTCAATTTTTTTTCTAAACAGTGGTGCATCTAGGACTGTTGTTTCAATTTCACCACCTTCACCTGATGGATTTAACCCAAATTTTTTTTGCAAGTTAGTCAACCGCTCGATAATTTGAGCGTCGATCTGTCTGCCTAGCCATGATGCGTCGAGAGGATAAGCGAAAATACCTGATATAATGACTTCAAAATTGTGCTGGATAAGCGTTTCAAGCAGCGCTTTCTGGTTATACTTCCAAAGCGGATTGCAACATTTCAGGCTAAGCCGATTACAGATGTTTTGGATCCTAGATGACTGATAGACCGACTCAACTGTACCAGTTACTATTCCTTGAATTCCAAATTTTTCCTTTGCTTTGATAATGGCTTTTTCTAGATCAAAAAGCTCTAATTCCCTTTGACCTCTCGTGACCTCTGAAACTATTGGTAGCTCCAAAGCTTCTGCCTGTAGCGTCGTTATTTCGATGTTAGGCGTATGAAACATGTAACTTTCTTTATTCTTAGACTTCAACGTGATAAGACAGAGTACGTCGTCTGTTTCTGCTGTTAAATGAAGGGCAAATGTTGAATCTTTGCCGCCTGAAAACAGCACTCCATATTTCATAGTATAACTAAAAAATAAAAGCTGTTTATATGCCTGCTTGAAAAAACAGGTTAATATTTAACGTCGCAGACGTTAGGAACTGCTTTAAGTTTTGCCACAATTTCTGACGTTACATCGTGGTGAAGTACATAAACGGAGATTGCATAGCCAGTATTTATTTGTCTGCTGTAATTAGCACGTATGTTGATATTACTGTCAGCTAGAACTTTGTCAATGTTTGCGAATACACCTGGTACGTCTTTATGATGTACAAACAGAGTAAAAACCACATTTTCTTCTACCTCGATGGATTCACCTGCATTAACTGCGTTAGTGAAGTCACCGCCTAACAGATAACTAGATAGAACACGCGCCATTTCAGTTGAGGTTTCCCGTTGTGCCTCCACAGTAGATGCACCTAAGTGGCTACTAAGCACCACATTGTTTAATTCTTTGAGTTTATCGGTGAAAAGATCGTTCTCTACTTTAGGCTCTTCTTTGTAGACGTCTGTGGCATAACCGCCGATTTTACCTTCTTTTAAGGCATTGTAGAGGGCTTGCTGATCGACATTATTACCTCTACTAGTGTTTATAATATATGCAGTTGGCTTCATCAGGGCAAGCTCTTTTGCTCCAATAATGATATCTTTGCCGCCTGTATGTACACTAACATAGTCTGCTTGTTGGAGCACTTCTTCTTTAGTCGCCAAAAATTTTATCCCAGATTCCGGACACGGTTTTATATCATAACCGATGACATCCATACCGAAACCGTGATCGGCGATGTGAGCAACCTTCTGCCCAATTCTACCGCAACCTATTAAACCTATTGTCTTATAGGCGAGTTCTCTGCCCCCAAGCTTTTTCTTAACCCATACACCGTTTTTCAATGAATGATGGGCTTGAGGTATATTACGGGAAATAGCAAGCATCAAGCCAACGGCTAATTCTGCAACAGCATTTGTGCTACCGAATGGTGCAATCTTTACAACGACACCATATTCGGATGCTGCTATGACGTCTATATTATCAAAACCTACACCAGCACGTCCGATGATTTTGAGTTTTCCCTTTGCTCCTGCCTCAATCACTTCACGTGTAACTTTGGTAGCGCTTCTTACCACTAATGCATCGAATTGGCTGATTTCTGCAACTAACTGGGTTGCATCACGCTTCTTCGTGTCGGTTTCTATGCCAGCTTGTTGGAATATGGATAGACCTTCCTTCTCTAAACCATCGTTTAATAGTACTTTCATGCGAGATCACCTAAGTACAACTAAAAATGTGAACGCTTACCTTGATAATAAAGTTCTCTACAATAAACCTGTTCTGTCTATGCTTAAACTTTAGCTTTAGACTTTTTTGAACCTCGGGTTCTAGTAGCCATAATATCGTAGGTGGTTTTTCTGCGACAATACGGGCACTTTAGATCACGATAGTTTCTTCTAAATAGAGATGTTATTGTTGCACCAGGTATCCAGTGGAAATTGAAGCTTTTTTGACAGCTTGGACACGTCAATCTAGAGGTATAATGAGGACCATATCGTGGCAATAGGATCATCAATACCACAAAACCTATGGCAACTACGAGAAATAGGATCGTTAGGAAATCTAGCGACATAGCTTTTTCAGAATCATATGCTAAGTAATAACTTATTTAAGGTTATACGAAAACAAAAGGGAAACACCCATGAAGGAAAGTTTATTTTACATTTTTAAGAGCTTCTTCAATATTTTGGAAGCCATATTTGACTCCGCTGAACTGCTTTCTAAGTTCCAAAACATCCCCTTTTACTTCTACTGGTTTACGCTTACCTTTTATTATGTCTAGCATTAAGTCACAGATATGTTTGATTTCGTCCTCTTTCATGCCACGTCTTGTAATATCTTGGAAGCCAACACGAAGACCTGCCGGGTTCTCTTTACTGCTCTGATCGTCATAAGGTAGAAGGTTCTTGTTGAGAATTATATTCGCGTCTTCTAGGTCTTGTGCAACCTTATTGCCGCCTCCAAAGCTTCTCACATCTAACGCGATTTGATGGCTACGTGTAAAACCTTTTTTTTCTGCAATGACTTTAATACCGTTCTCGTAAAGATACTGACCTGCGGTTTGAGCATTTTTGATGGTTTGAGTTGCTAATTCATGACCGAATAGCTTCATCTCTAAGCATGCAACTCCCAAGGCAGGTAGTCTACCAAGGTGAGTGCTCGAAGCGCTTAATGGGAAAACGGCATACTGAATTTTTCGGACTGCCTTCTCTTTTGCAAGTGTATCTGGATTGCCCATTATGACGCCACCCTGTGGGCCAGGGAAAGTCTTGTGAGTAGAAGCAGTGATAAAGTCTGCGCCTTCACGTAGTGGGTCTTGGAATTGACCGCCTGCAACTAAACCTAATACATGAGCTGCATCGTAGGCTACGTATGCACCTACTTCGTCGCAAACTGCTTTAAGTTCTTTTATTGGATGAGGGAAAAGGAATAGACTGCCGCCGAAAGTAACTATACCTGGTTTTGCAGCCCGGATGACGTAAGCTGATTTATCTGCATCAATATTAAATTCGGCAATGTCGTAGATATGATTGATATTATCGATACCTAATATGCTACCAGCTAAACCTGTATAATCATGGCTTATGTGAGCACCACAGCTTAGCGGTGTAACAACCATCTTGTTATTCTTTGATGCCAAAGACAAGCCTTTGAATGTAGCTGTATTTGCGTGGGTTCCTGAAACTAAGCGGACATCAGCCCATGTAGCGCCAAAAAGGGTCTTTATAGTGTCACATGCAAGGTTCTCTATTTGCGACATATATTTTTGTCCTTGATAATACCGCTTTTTTACATGACCTGCCATGTCGTTTTCGCCTTCTGCATAGCGGGTCGCAAGGTCATGGCTCATATCAAGCATCTGGCAGACTGCTGGGGATTTTATGCCTTCACTGGCAATCATGTTTATGCATTCTTTTTCACGGTACTGCTCATGCTTCTTTGATGCTTCGATTAATTCAATGACTAGTTCAGGCACATCTTTCATGTTAAGTTCCACGTTGCAACGCAATTGGGGTTTGCTATATTTAGCCATTACTGGATGCAGCCAAATATTCAAAGATATTGACGACTAATACTTAGAGTAACAAATTATGAATTACATTTTCCTGACCCTAAAGGGTATTCCCTACTTGATTACTGCCAAATTGAAGGTTTTTACAGCGACTAACTTTAGAAGATGAACTGTAAGCCATTCCTTGGAATACTAAAAGTTCGTTAGATGGAATCTAATATTAAATATTTCCTGATGCGATTATAACTTGAGATTTCATAGTTCATTGAATAGGCAATACACTGTTGCTGCTACTATTCCAATCCTTATAGTGATTCTGCTGTCATTTCTCTTAGCTAACGGTTTCTTTGTTTCTTCAACAATGGCAAGACCATTCTACGTCGGCGTTGAATATGCATACGCCGATGACACAGAAAACCTCAAGGCATTAGCACATAAAATCAAGGAATTATATCAACCTCTTTATGACAGGTTCTTTGTCAATATTTTTTAACAGGACTGCTCTAGAGGAGTTTTGTGGCTACATACAAGTCAGATTGAACCTTAGTATCTTATTCACGGGCATCGACTAGTATAATTGGTCAGATGATTATAGGATCACTGACTGGATGGTTGTTGCACAGCAAACATACGCAACAGATTTCTGGGAATCTACAAAATTGGTGCCTCAGGAGGAAACCAGCTTGATTGTGGAACATCAATGATAATTAACGACACCAAAACCTACGCCGAAACTTCAAGGTCCTACACTGGTAACCTATCACTTATGACAAACATATACACTATGTTTGCACACCTAGAATCTTTACTATTGATTATGCCCTAAACTGGTTTGACTACAAAGCTAACTATAGCAACATCTTTGCAGAGTTTGTTGGAAATGAAAGCAGACAACAGATAATCGCACAAAACTGCGGAGCCGCCTTCCTTCCAAAGAGATTGGGGTGTAATAATCAACTGGAAATACACTCAGCCTCCTCATTTCCTTGGAAACAGTACTGAATTCTATACTGATTTGGCGTTAGCTTATAGTGCAGACGCAAAATATGAAGTCGCTTTCAACTATCCAAACCTGACTAGTAGCAACTTGGGCTATTAGAAGAGGAATATTTCGAAGCATTACAGCATTTTTGGTCTTTTCTACATTATAACCCCGAAAGTATCGGACCAATCCATCGGAGGATGCCTTACATTTTGCCAGATGTTACGGGTTTAGCTTTCGGTGTGTGACTGACCGAATCTGAGTTTTTTCCATAATGACTCTATTCTACTTAGATCTATAATGACGTACAAATACTCACAAACTGATATGGTGCCCGTTTAGATATTCTATCTGATGAACCTGAAGTCTTCACACCTCTGCTTGAAAAGTACTATTAGCTTTTTTACTGGAACCAAACAATAACCTGAAAAACTCAAGCTACATTCAGCTGAAAAAAACTTATGCTTGAATAAGAACCATTTTACTCCTCATAACTTGTTGGGTCGGTGATTCCTGTCTCTGCGAAGGCTTTTTTGCGGTTTAAACAGGATTCACATTTACCACATTGTTTTGCTTCGTCTCGATAACAAGACCATGTTAATTCAAAGGGCACACCCAACTTTTTGCCCACTTGAATAAGCTCTGATTTTTGAATTCCACTAAAGGGTGCTTTAACAGTGATTTCTTTGCATGTGCCAAGCCTAGCCGCTTTTTCGAATGTTTCATAAAATTCCCTGCGGCAGTCAGGGTAGAATTGTTCGTCGCTGCCCTGTGCGCCATAGAATATGTAAGTTGCGCCTACAGTGACAGCGTAAGCTACAGCGGTAGAGAGAAAAATGGCGTTACGGAAGGGTACTATGATTGGACTACTGAATTCGGCGGACAAAGGTATGTCTCGGTTAACAAGTGACGAAGTGCTAAAGATTTCTTTGAGGGATGAGAAGTCAATAACTTTTGTTATGGTGCCTAGCCTTTCTGCGACTCTTTGTGCCGCTACTGTTTCTTTAGCTGCAATTTGACCATACCTAAAGGTTATCGGGTAGACCTGATAGTCCTGCTGCTTAGCCCAGTATGCAACAATGGCGGAATCTATTCCACCGCTTAAAACAATAACACACTTTTTTATCTTCGCCATACTAGTCGCACTTCTACGTTTTTAATATTTGATCTTTTTTTTCGTAAGTTCCAACCCATCTTTGGAGTGCCTCTGTTTTCTTTAGTAGCTTAAAAAGCGGCCACCCAATTAGTACGCTTGCAATGAAATTACCAGCGAACACATATACAATGGTTGGTAATAGTGGTAACGACGACACGGACGATAACATTGTACCTACTGTTATGCTTAGGACAATTGAGTAAGCCGTGCAAGTTCCTATTATGGTGTACTCGTTTTGTGTTAGTTTGTAAAGGTAGTAGACAACAAAAGCCATTGCTAACGAGGGAATGGTGTTTAACAAATCGATAGGTCCAAGTGTTGAAAATAAATTTGCGACAAACACCCCAAGTGTATGTCCTAATACACCAGTTATTCCAAGCAAAGGCACGATCGCAAGCAATGCGCCTGCGACTCGAATTTGAAGTGGTCCATAACTGAAAGGACCGAGTGCAACTACAAGTGCTACATACAAAGCAGCATAGGAAGCGCTTATAGCTAAATTTTTTGTACTTATTTTCAAGTGTATTTGCCTCCCTACTCCCGGGTTTTATACTTTTATTGGCGGAACGGGTGGGAAGCACCTCTCACCCGCCAAATTATTGATGGAAGTCTCAGGCTAACCTAAAAGGGTTTAGTAAAAAATATTATATTTTACTCGTTTAAATTCAGGTTTTCTCCCAAATACTATTGAAGTATGAAACAAAAATTTTCACGAATTCAGAATTTTTTGCACATAAACTTACGTCATTTCATGGCCAGACAAGGTTCTTACATGTAGATTTGCAAGATTATTATCATAATTTCTTCCCCTAATAGGAACTGGTTCGTTAAGACAGCATTTTCAAAGCGGACATATTTTTTTAAGCACCATAAACCTGTGCATAATTCACTTTTTTAGTTTGATCGCTAAATAAACTAATGAGCAAGCATAGGGTTAATCTGGGAATCGCAAGATTTCCAAAGTTTTAAACTACCATTCAAATACTCAGCATTAACCCCAGTACCCACCTACTTCTCCTAGGTGCTCTTACCCTTCAAGTAAAACATCCAAAACGTCAGCACCCAAACTTACAAACCCAACCAAAACCACCCACAACATCTACACCAAACCCTTTAGACCAAAAAGACCAAAACCAACATACACTCAACACACCATCCTTGATAAACCCACTAAACTACCCAACCACCACAGCACTTAGTCATAAGAAGCATATTCAGGTTTAGCCTTGCAGTTTTTCTTTTTCTTATGTGGATTATCAGCAATGACTGGTACAGCGTTTATTGCCCTAACAGCATCAAAGTTTGTCTTTGAACGGTAATCTCTAGTCGCTAACACATATTTTGCCTCCAAACCCCTCTTAACTTGGAAAGAAAAGGCCTGTCAAAGTAGTTACCAAGGGGGTAGCAAGTG
>LSQX01395827.1_pt2 | contig 15401 bp, 13 predicted proteins | sample 654561 | NCBI WGS metagenome assembly LSQX01 (sample SAMN04489861, study PRJNA283612) | anaerobic digester metagenome | isolation source: 4 biogas reactors fed with cattle manure at either 37C or 55C with and... | place: Denmark: Kongens Lyngby | collected 2014 | reverse complement strand
AAACCATGCCTTCTAGGGACTGCTCAACGGTTTGGGAGGATATTTCCTTGACAACCGATCCGCCGCTGCCCGGGATGGTCGTGATCAGGCCGGACCGCTCAAGCATACGCAGAGCTTCGCGGATGGTCGGCCGACTGCGCCCGAAGATCTCCATCAGCGCCCGCTCTGACGGTAGTCGATCATTGGGGCGGATCTCGCGTCTTAGGATTTTCTCGCGAATTTGATCAAAGATGGCCTCGGACACGCGTCGGCTGGAAACCGGTTTGAAGCCATAAGGATTTTTGTCCTCAAGCTGATCTACCATGCTTTGCTCCCATTTGATTGATACCGTAATTATATTCCCTAAGCAGACCGGGCGCCAACCGTTCGGAACCTATTTGTTGTTTTTGTTGTTTTGAATGACGTTGATCCGAATGATGCCTTGCGCGCGGGACAGTCTTTCGACCACGGATTGCGGACAGGAACCGGCAACTTCAAACACCGAATAGGCCACGTCCTTCTTGCTGCGACTGGACAGGTTCTCAATATTCAGTCCTTCCGCAGACAGCGCACTGGAGATCTGCGCCAGCATGTTGGGCACATTGTGGTGGATAATACAAATGCTCTCGTCGCCGTGTTTCCGATTGATTACGTCGGGGAAATTCACGCTGTTGCGGATGTTGCCGTTTTCCAGATAATCGATCACTTCATTGACCGCCATAATCGAGCAATTATCTTCGCTTTCCGGGGTTGAGGCTCCCAGATGGGGAATAGCGATAACATTTTTCATCCCGAGTATTTCCGCGGACGGAAAATCCGTCAAATAACAGGCAACCTTACCGCTTTCCAGCGCGGCCGCCATGTCACGATCATTGACCAAATCACCCCGCGACAGATTGATGATTCGGACCCCGTCTTTCATGGTCGCCAGTGTTTGGGCGTTAATAAAGCCTTTGGTTTCCGGCGTCGAGGGAACATGCAAAGCAATGTAGTCACATTTTTCAAAGATGGTGTCCATGCTGGCGGCCCGGCGGACGCTGTGGTTCAAACGCCAAGCGCCTTCGACCGTCAGATAAGGGTCGTTTCCGTACACTTTCATTCCCAGCTCGGTGGCGATATTGGCAACCAAGGCGCCGATGGCGCCCAGACCGAACACACCCAGTCTTTTACCATAGAGTTCCGGTCCGACAAATCGTCTTTTGCCGTTTTCGACCTCTTTGATGATATCGGAATCCAAAGGCAGACTATGGACCCAGTTGACACCGCCGATGATGTCGCGGGATGTCAGCAACAAGGCTGCGATGGCCAGCTCCTTAACCGCATTGGCATTGGCGCCGGGGGTGTTGAAAACAACAATTCCCCGTTGCGAACAACGATCAACCGGTATGTTGTTGACGCCGGCTCCCGCGCGGGCAATGGCTTTTAACGAATCCGGAAATTCCATGTCCAGCAGGTTGGCGGAACGCACCAGGATCGCGTCGGGATTTTCCAGATCATTGCTGATTTCATATTTCTCTCGATCCAAGTTATCCCATCCGATCGGGGCGATTTTGTTGAGCACGGTTATTTTGAACATGACGTTTCAAACTCCTTCATGAATGTAATCAAAGCATCGACACCGGCCTCCGGCATGGCGTTGTAGATCGACGCGCGCATACCGCCGACACTGCGATGTCCTTTGAGGTTGACCAAACCGCGCCGCTCGGCTTCCAGACAGAATCTGCGGTCCAGCTCGGCATCTCCGGTGACAAAAGCGACATTCATCATCGAGCGCGAATCAACCTCTACCGGGGCGGTAAAAAGCCGGGATGAATCAATGAAATTATATAATTTTCCAGCCTTACGCTTATTGATCTCGGCCATTTTATCCAATCCACCGATATCATCGCGAATCCATTCCAGCACCAGTTTGCAAATGTAAATGGCGTAACAGGGCGGCGTATTGTACATGCTGTGGTTGTCGGCGGCAACTTTGTAGTCCAACATAATCGGGGTGATCTCCCGCGCCTTGCCGATCAGATCCTCGCGAACGATGACCACGGTCAGTCCGGCCGGCCCCATGTTTTTCTGAGCTCCGGCGTAGAGCAGTCCGAAGCGCGACACATCAATCGGCTCCGATAAAATACAGGATGAGACATCCGCAACCAAGGGAATCGAGCCGGTGTCCGGAATCTTGGCAAATTTCGAGCCGAAAATGGTGTTGTTAAGGCAAATGTGAACGTAGTCGGCATCCGGGCGAATATCGGCAACTTCAACCTGCGGAATACGCAAAAAATTGTTGTCCCGGCCCGACGCCAAGATGCGGATATCGCCGTAACGCTTGGCTTCCTCATAGGCTTTTTGTGAAAACTGGCCGCTGATGACATAGTCCGCATTGCCCGAATGGCGCAACAGATTTAACGGTACCGCAGAAAATTGGGTCGTGGCTCCGCCTTGCAGAAACAGCACCTGATAATCATCCGGAATTTGCATGACCGAGCGCAGGACGGCTTGAGCGTCTTGGATGATACCTTCATATACAGCCGACCGATGACTCATCTCCATGACCGACATACCGCTGTCACGGTAATCGCTCATTTCTCCCGCAGCGATTTGCAACACTTTCTCCGGAAGCATTGAAGGACCGGCAGAAAAATTATAGACTCGGCTCATCACTTTTCTCCTGTATCAATTCAGGTCAAACACATAACCATATGAGTATCATCATCAAGGTTATTTGTCAATCCAACGAGGGCCTGTTCCGGTGGATAATTGGAAGCTGTAACGAAAAAAAGGCATTTCGGGATGCCGATTTGTGCAAATTTGCCATGGGGTTTATTGGGTTTGCCGCGCCAGCCATTGCAGCAACGTCACTTCGCGACCATCGATCGTCACCGGCCGGCCATCATAATCCAGACGACAATCATCATTAAGCAGGTAATGCCAGGTGGCATGACCGAAGAACTCCAACGGCCGGCCGGAATCGTCCCGGAACAGACCGCTGGTGTCCACTACGTTGTCGAAATAAGAAAAATGAACATTTTCCGCGCCGGCAGCGACCAGTCGTTCATAAGTCGGAACAGTGGTTAACATCGGCTTGACCACGGTATCGTTTTTAGCATGAGTGAACCAGATCGGTATGTGCTTGATGGCGGCAATGTTCTCTTTGGAAATGGTGGAATCATACAAGGCTTCGCAAACCGGAAAGGCCGCGGCAAAATAATCGGGATAATCAATGATCATTCGCATGGTCATAAAACCACCGTTCGAGTAGCCACCGATATAAATTCGCTGAAGGTCGATATCCCCATGCAAACGAACGAACTCGTCAAGCAGAGCTTTGAGCGCCTCACTGTACATGGATTGTCCGCTTTGCGTATACTCACCACTGCCATCGTCCATCCACATGGTCGGAGCCTGCGGCGCCAAGACATAGGCGCCATCGAAATAAGCTTGTATCCGATCCGAGGCCAGATTGACGGTTTTATTGGCCAAATAGGCGATCCGGGTTTCCCGGCCGCCTTCTCCGGCACCGTGCAGCCAAATGATCAGCGGTCGCAGGCCATGGCCGATTCTCGGCGGGAAATACCCGTAGCCAAGGGGCATTTCCGACCAGGACGAGCGGTGGTTGATCCAACCCTCAGCGGCATCGAACCGTTCAAAACTGTGGCGATCGAAGACCAAACCGACCAGTTCCTGCTCACCGACGACAATCGCTTTGTTTTGCGTCATGCGGAAATCATTGAAAATAAAGGTATTGTGGGTTTGGGCCGCAATACGGGAATTGAGCCGCAGATCCGGGTGAACCTTCAATTCCAGCGTCACAAAAGAGCCACAAGCAACGAGATTGCCGTCCGCATCAGATGGATATGCGGATTGAACCGGGCAATAACCTTTGGAAGGCAGGCGTTCAGCGGAAAAAAAGTCCTTGGGCAACAGCATGATGTCACCGGTTTGGCGATCGCGTCGTTCCACATAAACATTAAACGTATCATTTGTCACGGCGGCGGCCGGAACGGCAAACGGCAACGGACAGATTATTTTGGTCACATAAGGGCCAAAATCAAATATTTCGACAATGGTCTGGTACGTACGAATCATGAACAGCCTCCCTCGGTCTTGATCCGGAAATCCGCTTTTTAAAAACAACCACCAGCGTATGATAGCACAGATTAAGACCGGGATGCCAGTCGACCGGCAACACGGTTGCCTGATGGATTTGTCCTGTTTGCCTGCTCTTGCCGGAATGGTTATAATGACCTTGCCGATCAACCAATAAAGGGTGGATTAGATAAAATGACAAATTTCTGGCTGATTCCGGACAATGAAAAACGCATCGATGACTTGATTGACAAGATGACTTTGGAAGAGAAAATCGGACAAATGACCCAGCTGTCTCCTTCCATCGTTGGTGGTTTTGACCTGCCCTTTCCTGAACTGATTGAAATGCTGACCGAGGGTCGCATCGGTCAGGAGGAATTTAAGAAAATCATGCAAAATGCCGAGATGGATTACCGTGAAGACCAAATCAGAGCCGGTAAGATCGGGTCTTTTTTGCTGAACAACCCAACCAAAGCAAATGAATTACAACGTATTGCCGTTGAGGAATCCCGCTTGGGCATCCCTCTGATTTTCGGCTTTGATGTCATTCACGGCTTTAAGACCGTCTTCCCGATTCCCTTGGCCGAAGCCTGTATCTGGGACGAAGACATTTTTGCTCAAACCGCCCGGATTTCCGCGCGCGAAGCTCGGTCACACAACATTCACTGGGCATTTTCCCCTATGCTCGATGTCTCCCGCGACGCCCGCTGGGGGCGGATCGCCGAATCGCCGGGAGAGGACCCTTTTCTGGCTTCGGTTTATGCTCGAGCCAAAGTCCGGGGTCTACAGGGCAACGCGCCCGGCGCCGACGATCATGTTGCTGCCTGCCTGAAGCATTACATCGCCTACGGCGCCGCCGAAAGCGGTCAGGACTATAATACCGTTTCCATGGCCGACAGCCTGCTCTACAACGTTTATCTTCCACCTTTCCAATCCGGTGTCGCAGCCGGTGCCGCCACAGTCATGTCGGCCTTCAACGACTATAACGGCGTGCCTTGTACCATCAACGAATTCCTTCTGCGCGATCTGCTCAAGGAGCGGCTCGGTTTTGCCGGCTTTGTGGTCAGTGATGCCAATTCCATTGACGACTGTATCCGGCACGGCAGCACCGCCGATTTGGAAGAGGCCGCGCTCAAATCCTGTCTGGCCGGACTGGATATGGATATGAATTCCCACGCATACAGCACCTATTTGAAAAAGCTGGTTGAGCAGGGCGACATTCCGTCGGAGCTTCTCGATGATGCCGTCCGACGTATCCTGCGGATCAAGATGGGACTCGGCCTTTTTGATCATCCTTACGTCAGCCAGGAAAAAATGTCTTTGTATGATGTTTTGCCGGATGAGCATATTGAACTGGCGCGGGAAACCGCCCGCCGTTCCATTGTTCTGTTGAAAAACGAAGACAACATTCTCCCGATAGACCAAAGCCGTCGTGTGGCTCTGATCGGTGAGCTGGCGGATCTGCCGGAGGAAGTGGTCGGTTCTTGGGCCATGGGCTTTAACGTGACCGACTGTGTCAGCATTCGTCAAGGATTATTGAATGCCGGGCTTGAGGTCTTCTATGAAAAAACGTGTGGTGTTGCCTCGCCCTTTGATCCCGATGAATTGCAGCGAGCCGCCGACCGGGCGGACGTGATTATTGCGGTTGTCGGCGAGTTGATCTCCATGAGCGGTGAGGCCGCGTCACGTGCGGACATCTCCCTTCCGGGCCAACAGGAAACCATGCTCAAAGCCGCACTGAAGACCGGAAAACCGGTGATCGCCGTCCTGATGAATGGTCGGCCGCTGGCCATTCCGTGGCTCAAAGACCATGTGCCGGTCATCGTCGAAGCGTGGCAACTGGGCATTCAGATGGGCAACGCCGTCGCCGATGTTCTGTTGGGCGATTACAACCCCAGCGGTAAACTAAGCTGTACTTTTCCGGCGCAGGTGGGACAATGCCCCCGTTATTACAATCATCCGAGCACCGGCCGCCCCGGTGCCAAAAGCAAATTTTCTTCTCGATATCTGGACGCTCCGCTGGAGCCCCTTTTCCCCTTTGGTTTTGGTCTGAGCTACACCACATTCAGCTACGACAATCTAAAGGTGGAGCAAACAGCGGACCAAGTTCTGGCCAGCGTCGAAATTTCCAATACCGGCAAATACGCAGGAGAGGAAACGGTGCAGCTTTATATTCAGGACATTACGGCTTCACTTGTCCGGCCGGTAAAGGAATTAAAGGCCTTCACAAAAATACTGTTGCAACCCGGCCAAAGGACAACCGTCAGCCTCGCGGTGCCCAAAGCCCACATGGGCTTCTACAACAATACGATGGACCATCGTCTGGAAGACGGTGCATTTAACATCTATGTCGGCACCAATTCCAGGGACTGCCTGCAAGAACGGATCGACATTGCCTTTTAAAATGCGATCCCGGCGGTCGCAAAGATCAGGCCTTGTCCGGAAAATCCCTACATGCCTCGCCAGAATCGCAGATTGTTGCGTTCGATTTCTTTGAGGTCCGGCATGGGGAAAAACAGCTCTTTGTTGGCATCAACCATCATGAAGCCATATTGAATACATCGGTAGGACTCGTTGGTAAAAGAAGCATTAAGAGTGATGCCCTTGACAAACTTCTCCTCCCGACTGCGCAAATCCAAAATGGCATCCCGCAGCTTGGAAGGATGGACACCCTCCAAAGGCGGTAAAAGAAAGGGATTGGACTGGAAATCACTAAGAAAACCATCGACATCCAGACCGATCTGCAAATATAAAATGCGGGGAACATGGAGAGGATTCTCCTTCGCTGTGAACCAGCGGCCAAAGTCGCGGATGCTGAATTTCGACAGGGTCAGCATATGGACCGGCGTGATCTCGGCATAAACGTTGATACCTCCGTTGTCCGGCAGATTTTCGGGGCTTTGCGGATACAAGGGGTAGCTGGTTCCGTCGGCATTGGCCAGATAAAGCGCCTGAACGGCGTCGAGCTCCACATGTTCAATCACCCGGTAACTGGAAACATATTTTGTGGCCTTGGGCGTACCGTCCGGGTGGGCTTTGACTTTTTCCAAAACCTCATCAATCCTAAAATAGGGATGTCGATAATTGATGTCAATTTCCGCAAAGATCAGTTTGCCGGCATAATAGTTGGCCGAACCGTAATTGTAGCGGTAACCGAACTCCTCCGGTTTGAGCTGGGACAGCACCAGCGCGGAAATCGGGTAGCAGATCATGTAAAGATGCGGTTGATAGTTTTTGCTCGTCATGTCAGGCCCCTCATTTCAATAATTTCAGTCCATTCATTCTAGTTTAAATGGACGAAATTAACAAGTCCCTCATATGCCTTGTCATTAATCCGCTCATATGCTAAACGTAAATTTCTTCTTCTACGATACATTGTGTTTTGAGGCGGCCTACCAAGAACTGTAGAGCAGCCACGACATGAGGCCGGATGTCGCCGCCAACCAGAACATACATGATGTCCTCACCGACCTTCAGTTCACCTTCGTTCAGCCAGACACGGACATGGTGAATGCCCGGTAGCTCGTAGGTCTCGGTTATCACCTCTTCGACTTTTTCCGCGTCATAGGAAAAGAGCATGACAGAGACAGGTTCCACGTTTTCATGTCCATCGCGCACCTGTGCTCTGGCGGTTTCACGCACCACGCCGTTATGGATCAGATACATACCGATCTTGTTTGCCGAAGGATCGGTTTTTGCTTCTCGCAGCCACTCATCCATAGAGGGTGATTTTTTTTCGGGCCGGTGATGCTGCTCCCCGCAGTCGGCAGAGCCGTCGCTCAGCAGCATCTCCAGACCGTGGGCGATAGGGTCGATCACCGCCATCAGATTCTCCTTTGCGGCGGCTTCGCTGCCCGGCAGGTTGATGATCAGCGTTCCGCCCCGGATACCCGCCTCGGAACGGGAAAGACAACTCATAGGAGTAATGCGCCGACTCTCGGCTCTCATAGCTTCCGGAATCCCGGCTGCACGGCGCTCAATAACTTCCAAAGTCGCCTCCGGTGTAAGATCCCGTGGCGAAAAGCCCGTACCTCCGGTGGTCAGGACAAGATTGGCCCCCAAGACATCGGCGCACTTCACGAGTTCCGCTTTGATCTGTTCCTTTTCGTCGGGAATGATATTGGTGTGGCTGACGATCCATCCCTTGCTCTTCAAAATGGAGCAAAGGGCCGGACCGCTGGTGTCGACACGTGCTCCTCGCGCTCCCTTGTCGCTGATGGTGATCACCGCCGCCGTATAGCTCATTTGCTTTCCTCCCTTTGAAAATCTCCATGGACGCCGCCGGCCTTGCTGAGCAGACGAATATCCGAGATCACAATATCCTTCTGCACCGCCTTGCACATATCATATACGGTCAAAGCCGCTGTGGCGACCGCTGTCAGTGCCTCCATCTCCACACCGGTCCGCCCGACACAGGAAACCGATGCTCTGATTTCCACACTGCACGGTTCCTCCTCCAGCCGCAGGGACAAGTCAATTCCGTCGATAAGAACGGGGTGGCACATGGGGATCAGATCCGGCGTCCGTTTTGCGCCCATAATCCCGGCGATTTGCGCCACGGTCAGCACATCACCTTTTTTCATTCCGCCGGAACGAATCAAATCAAGGGTGCGCCGGTTGATCAACACTCGGGCAAAGGCAACAGCCCTGCGGCCACTCTCGGGTTTTTCCCCCACATCCACCATCCTGGCTCGGCCTTCTTCGTTAAAGTGCGTAAAATCATTGTTGTTTTTCATGACGATTTTCTCCACGATAAATTCCACATCGTGGTTCACCCTCCGATCTGATTCATATTGCGTCCCGCAGTGCTGCGCGCTGTGGCAGACAGAAGTTCATGACAGGCAGGCTTGTTCAGAATGACCTGTGTCATTTCCCGCCGCATTTCTTCGAAGTTCAGCCCCTTGATGGGAATTTCCCGGTTGGAATGGAGGCAGGGCTTCAGCTTGCCGTCCGCGGTCAATCGGATACGGTTGCAGGCAGCGCAAAAGGGACTGCTGACGGCGCTGATAAGCCCAATATTGCCCTGTGCATCGGGAAGTTGATACAGCCTGGCCACTCCGTCACCGTGCCCCAATGGTATTGATTCGGGCAAAGCACGCAGCACCGCCGAAACCGGAACATAAGCCTGCGGCCCCAACGCCTCGCTTTTTGTCATGGGCATCAGTTCGATAAAACGCACATCGACAGGATAGCGCCGGGTCAGTTCCGCCAGTGCGGGGATTTCGTCATTATTGAAACCGCCGATCAGCACAACGTTGATCTTCAAATGCTCAAAGCCGGCATCCAATGCCGTCTCAAGACCGCAAAGCGTCTGATTCAGCTCGCCACCCCGGGTAATATACGCATATTTACCCGGGTTCAAAGTGTCCAGACTGATGTTCAACCGATCCACTCCTGCAGCCTTCAGATCATTCGCCATCCGGGGAGATAACAGCGTGCCGTTGGTGGTCATGCAGACTTCGCCAATACCCGCCACGGCGGCACTTCGCTCACAAATGGATAAGATATTCTTCTTAACCAAAGGCTCGCCGCCGGTGAGCCGCAGTTTACGGATACCCAAGGATGCTGCCGCCTGCACGGCCGTGATCATTTCATCTTCGGTCAGCATCTCCGCGTGGCTCTTTTTGCAGATGCCGTCCGCCGGCATACAATACCGACAGCGCAAATTGCAGAGGTCCGTCACCGAAAGGCGCAAATAATAGATTTCTCTCCCGTATGCATCGATCATGTTAATATCGTCCAAAGGTACAGTTGGGCCAGCGGCAGGACCTGCAGAGCTGGCAAAGCCCGCCGGCGCCCAGATTGATGAGGTCTTCCTTGGTCAGCTTGTCGCCGGCAAAAATCTGGGGCAGCAGGACGTCGAAAATTGTGGTGGGCAGGCTGATGGCGGCGCCCGGAACCCCAAGAACGGCCACATCGCCCAAATAGGCGACAAGGGTCATATTCCCGGGCTGTGAGGGAACGCCATGACTTATTACATCAGCCCCCAGCGCGCAAATGGCAGCAGGGGTCAGGTCATCCGAGTCCACAGACATACCGCCGGTGAAGATCAAAAAGTCCGCACCTTTTTCGATATGCTGATTTGCGGCACCCATAATCATACCCGGATCGTCATCGCAGATGGTGATGCCTGTGATCTCAGAGGGATACGTCTCCATCTTCTTACGCACCACAGGTTCAAACTTGTCCTTGGTGCGGCCGTGATACACTTCACTTCCCGTGATGATCACGCCGATTTTTTTATGTTGATAGGGACGCAGGTCAAACAGTTTCTTACCTCTGCAAAGTTCTTCCGCATCTATAATCTGCTGTTCCTGTGTGACCAAAGGGACAATGCGCATAGACGCCAAACGAGCCCCCTTTTCCACGGGATAGTGATCGGGGAGAGATGCAACGGTAATATCTCCAATAGCGTTGAGTTGATGCTGAAGTTCGGCATCCACCCGGAACATCCCGCGCTGCTCTGCTATGAGCAGAACCTTTCCCTCCGACGGCTCGGTATAATAGGCGCCGTCCACCGGAGCCATGGCCGCCATACGACGGGCAGCATCTTCCTCATGAATCTCTCCGGCGTTTTCTTCCCATACAAATACCGTGCGCTTGCCGTAGTCCAGCAACTTAGGGATGTCCTCCTCACGGATGATATGGCCTCGCTTGAACGCGACGCCCTTGAAACCGTCGTACATGGCGGTCACATCATGGCAAAGCTCCATTCCCACGGCATTTTCGACATTGATCTTTTTCATGGCAGAAATCCTTCCAACACGGTTCCGGCATCCAGCGGGCCGCTTCCGGCAGGTACCACAGCCATGATATTACATCCTATGGTACTGCTGAGCACCACATTGCCCTGATCCTCAGGCAAAGACATCCGGACCGTTCCGTCTTTCAGCTCCAGTTTTCCTCGCAGAAGACGCGTCTTGGGGCTTTTCTTCTCGAAGCCGGCCGACAAAATCACGCTGATTTTTTGCGGCAGGTGGTCTCTGCGACCTGCCAGTTTTTTGAGCGCAGGCAACGCCACCGCGTAAAAGTTGGTCAATGATGACGCCGGGTTGCCGGACAATCCGCAAACCGGTTTTCCATTTCTCACACCATAGGCGCAGGCCATTCCGGGCTTTATATCGACTCCGCGAAACAACATCTTCACCCCGGATGTTTCCATGGCGACCGAAGTCAGATCATGGTCGCCCACAGACACACCCCCGGTGATGATGACCGCGTCACATTCCGCAAGACCCTCGTTAAACTTCACAGAAATATCCGAGACAACGTCATCGACAATACCGAGGTAAACAGGAGAACAACCAATCTGCTTAAGGGCGGCTTCCAACATGTAACGGTTGGAATTGCGGATCCTTCCGCCTTTCGGAACGGCATCTGCTTCCACCAGTTCATGACCGGTGGAGATCAGCGCAATCTTTGGCATTTTGTAAACCAAAGGCATCGCCACGCCCTGCGCTGCCAACGCGCCCGCCAGACCGGGGTCGATCACCGTTCCGCTCTGTGCCAGCACAGTGCCTTTCCGAACGTCCTCTCCTGCCCATACGATGTTATCGCCTGCTTTTACAGGAGCAAACAGCGCGACATCCTCATCGGTGAATTTCGTCTTTTCGTACATGATCACCGCATCCGCCCCCTCCGGAATGAGCGCGCCGGTGAGCACTTTTGCAGCGGTCCCGGCGATCACCTTTTTTGCGGGAACAGCTCCGGCCGGAATCTCTTCCAATATCCGCAGACCTACCGGATTTTCTTTCGATGCCGAGACCGTGTCAGCCGCACGAACCGCATATCCGTCATAGGGGGAACGATCAAAGGCAGGAACATTTTCCTGCGCGATCAGGTCTTGCGCCAAAATGCGTCCACCACATTGAGACAGGGGAACATTCTCGGCACCTACCGGCTTCACGGCATTCAGCAACAACTCCTGCGCGCGCTCAAAATCGGGATTACTCAACATTCGGATCAGCCTCCAATAACATAACGGAATCCACCGGCAGGCCAATGCTCAATTCGTCCGCCTTATGCTTCTTCCATACTTTTTTTGCGGTCTCCCAACCGATGGGAACCGTATGTTCCGCTCCGACAGGCCGAAGCATAATCGTCATGGAAAATGGATTCTCGATGACTTCCACCACCTTGCAGCGGATTGAATTTTCCATTCCGTTCGGATGCACGTCATGCATGCGGATGCCCACATAGCGGATGTTCTGGGTGGTTTCTTTTATCGAAAGCTCCACACCCCAGTCTGTGGCATAGATGCGTCTTTTATCCAGCCACTCAATGGCCGAAATATTCTTACAGCCGGTCAGCATGGCTCCGGCCTTTGTTCCGGGCGAGGCAAATACCGCTTTTTTCTCCCCAAATGTTTCGATCTTTCCAATGCCCATGATAGCAATATTATCTGCCATTCGGTAGACCTCGTCCCGGTTGTGGGAAACCAGAAGGACGGTTTTCCCAAAGGAACGGATCACGCTTCGGACTTCCTGCTCCAGACGGAAGCGCAAATGGCTGTCCAATGCGGAAAACGGCTCGTCTAACAGCAAAATGCGGGGATCGGAGACCAGAATGCGGGCCAGTGCCACCCGCTGCTGCTGGCCACCGGAAAGCTGGTGGGGATAGTGATCTGCCAGATCTGCCAAGCCGAAGCTGGACAAAACCTCCTGTACGGAAGCTTCCCTTTTCTCTTTGTCTTTCTCCCGTCTTGCTCCGGCGCGGATATTTTGCAACAAAGTCATATTGGGGAATAGGGCATAGTTCTGGAACATCAATCCGACATGACGTTCCTGGGGAGGCAGATTGATCTTCTTTTCTGAATCAAACAATGTCACGTCATCAACAACAATGCGGCCCTTATCCGGCGTTTCAATGCCTGCTATGCATTTGAGGGTCATGCTCTTGCCGCAGCCGGAGGCTCCCAAAAGCGCAAGGGTCTCATCTCCTGCTTCAAATTGAACGTTCAGGGAAAATGTGCCTATTGTTTTTTCAATATCAATAAAAATCGACATATCAGCGGCCTCCTTTCCCCTTGGATGCTGCGTTTTTCTTTTCCAGCATATTCACCGCCAGCAGCACAACAAAGGAAATGGCCATGTTCACCATAACCCACTTAAACGCCAGTGCGTCATCATTGGTGCGCCATAGCTGATAAACCGTGGTTGAGATGGTGGCTGTACGGCCGGGAGTATATCCGGCGATCATGCTGGTGGCGCCATATTCCCCCAGAGCACGGGCAAAAGTCAACACCGTTCCCGCCAAAATGCCTTGTTTGCAACAGGGCATTCGAATACGCCAGAAAATATATGCATTGGACAGGCCAAGGCTCTGCCCCGAATAGGCTAAGGTTTCGTCGAAGGACTCAAACGCACCTCTTGCGGTGCGGTACATCAGAGGGAAAATCACCACTGATGTGGCGAAAATAGCAGACCACCAAGTCATGGTCAGCTTTACACCAAACAATTCCAGCATCCATGCGCCAATTAAACGTTTAGGCCCAAGAACGCGTAGAAGCAGATAACCGACAACGGTCGGCGGCAATACAAGGGGAAGGGTCAGCACCACATCAAGAACACCTTTCACCCAGCGGGGAGCTTTGGCAATATGGTAGGCCGCCAAAACACCCACAAAGAAGATAACAGCAGTACTGATCCCTGCGATGCGGATCGAATTATAAAGGGGAAACCAATCCACTTCAGCCACTTTCCTTTACAACAAAGATAGAGCGGGCAAAAGTCCGCCCTTATAAAATATATAAGGCGGATTATGCGACGGGGGTAAAACCGACGTTTTCAAAGACAGCGTCGGCTTCCTCGGTAACGAGATACGCCAAGAATGCTCTGGCAGCTTCAACATTCTTGGAGACGCTCATGACCGCGGCTGGATAGATGACCTGGCCGCACATTTCTGCGGTGGCGGTATCCACAACGGTGAGTCCCGCGGAAAAAGCATCGGTCTGATAGATGATGCCGCAATCCACGGCGGCCTCCCTGACCTGCGCGGTAACCTCTTTGACATTGCCGCCGTAGGTGATGCTGCCTGAAGCCGCCAGATCCTCTTCGTTCAACTCAAAACAGGCAAGTATTTTTTGCGTGTACTGACCCACGGGAACGTCGCTGTTGCCCATAGCCAGCATAATCGAACCATCTTTCAGTCCGGCGACCATATCGTCATAGGAATTAATGCCTGCGGGATTTCCTTCGGGAACAGCCAATGCAACCTTGTTTTCCAGAATGTTAAACCGGGTATCCGCCAGAACAAAATCCAAGCCTTCGGTATTGATTGCGGAATCGGCATTAATGTCAAGCTGATTCATCTGCTTCTGACCGGCGGAAATGAAGATGTCCACATCCGCTCCCTCCTGAATCTGAGTCTGCAGAGTTCCGGAAGAATCAAAGTTAAAGACGATGGTGACATTTTCATTTTTCTCCATGTACTTGTTACCCAACTCGGTAAGGGTCTCCTGCATGGAGGCGGCGGCAAAAACGATCAGCTCAGTGGACTTGTCAGTGGCCTTGCTCTTGCCGCAGGAACAAAGAGACAATGCCATGACGAGAGTGAGAATCAGGGCTAAGATTTTTTTTGTGTTCATGTTCTGTTTTCTCCTTTCTGTTGATTTGCAAACAAAAAACAGACCGCCATTGTAGAAAAAGGCGGTCTGCGCAAAGATACTCGCAAAAGGCATAACGATGGATATATCTTTGTATCAAGTGCTGTTCCCTTCTCTAACACGGAAAGCCATGCCGTTTCCAGCATAACTCTGGAATCTACGAAAATTCATTCATAGAGTCGGTCGCACGCCATAGCACACGCCTTAGGCAATGACGACTCGGAAACATATTCAATTACGGTATGCCCGCATTGTATCCAACTTCGTAAAATTAGTCAATGTTTCGGCGCACCTTCGTACTATGGTCCTTCGTACTATGGTGTTGGTTATTCAAATCTGTCATAGCATACAATTTCGCCTAGGCTTTTCCTTGGCCTGGCTGCAGGGCTTTCTGCAGGATACCCGAGCGGGGTCAAAGCTACAACTCTTACCTCTTTGGGAATTCCAAGAATCTCCTTTGCCTTGTTTTCATCGAATGCGCCCAGCCAGCAGGTACCCAGTCCCTGCTCATATGCCGCCAGTATCATGTAGGCTGTCGCAATGGACAAATCAACAGAATAAGAATATTGACCACACATCATGATACGTTCCGGGTTTGTTCCGCATGCAGCCAGAATCAAAGGAGCTTCACCAATGAAGGTCTGGCCGCCTGATGCTTCTTCCGATAACCTTTTAATAATTTCAGGATCCCTGACAACAACAAACTTCCACGACTGTCTGTTTCCTGCCGAAGGAGACA